>Ga0129336_10000411_pt1 | contig 25098 bp, 16 predicted proteins | sample CPB6_02_DNA_FD_96878 | JGI IMG/M metagenome (GOLD analysis project Ga0129336, IMG submission 96878) | Freshwater to marine salinity gradient microbial communities from Chesapeake Bay, USA - CPBay_Sum_0.6_0.2_DNA | ecosystem: Environmental > Aquatic > Marine > Coastal | place: USA: Chesapeake... | reverse complement strand
TTATGAGTCCCCTGCACTAACCGCTGTGCTACGGGCCCGCCGGTGGACGCAAGTTTATCAAGCCCTTTCCGTGCCTGCCGTCGACGGCTAGCATTCACAGGCCTGATCGCTCATTCCACGAGGATTTTCCGATGAAACTGTATTTCTCCCCCGGCGCTTGTTCGCTCGCCTCTCATATTGCACTCCTTGAAGCGGGCGTGGACTTCGAGGCGGTCAAAGTGGAGGGTCGCGGGCAGAAAACCGCTGGCGGCGAGGATTATTCCAAGGTGACTGCGAAGGGCTATGTGCCGGCGCTACGTCTCGATGACGGCATGGTGCTTACGGAAGGCACCGCCATACTGCCCTACATCGCCGATCGTAAACCGGCATCGAACCTCGCGCCTGCGGCAGGGACCATGGGGCGTTACCGCCTGCACGAGTGGCTGGGGTACATCAATTCCGAACTTCACAAAAACTTTTCGCCTTTCTTTGCTCCCGGCACCACGGATGATCAGAAAGTCGCAGCCAAAACCAATCTCGGTCGACGCTTCGACTTTGCGCAAACTGAACTCGGTGACAAGTCGTTCTTGATGGGTGAAACCTTCACGGTCGCAGACGCCTATCTTTTCACCGTGCTCGGCTGGTGCGCCTACGTGGGTATTGACCTCGGCCAGTGGCCCGGTCTGAAGGCCTATCATGGCCGCGTTGCCGCACGTCCTGCCGTTCAAGCGGCACTCAAAGCCGAGGGGCTGATCAAGTGACCGACGCCGCAGGAGCAAGCGTTCCAGGCTATCTGCTGGTTCAGGGCAAGGTCACCGACCTCGAGGGATTCAAGGCATATAACGCCGCACTGCCACCGATCTATAAAAAATTCGGTGGGCATTACATTGCACTCGTCCCCGCACACAAGGTGGAACTGGCAGAGGGTGAGTCGCGAAACGAAAGTATCCTGATTGCAAAATTCCCCTCGAAAGAAGCTGCATGGGGTTTTTGGAAGTCGGCCGAATACGAAGCTGCAAAAAAGCTGCGTGCAGGCAAAGGCACGTTCTTTGTCACCGTGCTAGACGGTCTGCCCGGCACCTGAAGTCGGCTCATCTCTTTATCTTTGAGCGCCATCGTCATGGAAGACAACATCCTCACGACGTCACCCTACTTCGGTGCACTTTGCGAGCGCCGGCTTTCGCGTCGCAGCCTGCTGCTCAACGCCAGTGTTGCGGCGGCCGTGGCAGGCGCGCTGCCCACCCTAGGCTCAACGGCCAACGTCTCGTCACGCCATACGAGCTACAAAGCCGTCGGGCCGACGCGCGAAGATGCGGTGCTGCTCTCGCCAGGGCTGCGGCACGACGTTTTGATTGGCTGGGGCGATTCGCTTTTTGCAGATGCACGAAGCTTAAGTGCACAAGAGATACGCTCTCTGGCCTGGCTGGACGACAAGGCGGCCGAGCGGCAGCAACGATTGTTCGGTACCAACAACGATGCCTTGGCATTTTTCGCTGCGCCCGGTAAGCGTGGTGTCGGCGCGCTCTGCGTAAACCACGAATACGTGATGCCCGAGCTCTCTTTGGCAACGCTGCCATCGAGTGCGAGCGAGCGAGCGAAGAACCGAGAGTCCTGGATCAAGGCGCGGCCGCAGGTGGTCCCGTGGATGCAGGCTGCACATGGAGTCAGCGTGGTCGATCTCAAGCGTAGCGCTCGTGGCTGGAGCGTCGTGCGCGGAGGTCCATCCACTCGACGCATCACTGCCAATACGCCGATGCAGATCATGGGCCCGGCTCGTGGCGATGTGCTCATGCGTACGAATGCCGATCCGACGGGTACGTTGGCACTCGGTACTTTTGCCAACTGCGCGGGTGGCAAGACTCCGTGGGGAACTTATCTCACTGCTGAAGAGAATGTTCAGGATTATTTCGGTGGTGCTCGTTCGTGGGCGGCCGAATCCGACGACGACATGACCAAACTTGCCCATCGCCGCTGGCCACTTCGGGAAAGATCGGCTTACGGATGGGAGGTGGTGGATCCTCGTTTCGATGTCAGACGCGAGCCACGTGAACCCTTGCGTCACGGGTGGATCGTCGAGATCGATCCGCAGAATCCCGACGCACCGCCGAAAAAAAGAACTTCGCTGGGTCGGTTTTGTCACGAAGGCGCCAATACCATTCTGACCAAAGACGGCCGTGTTGCCGCCTACATGGGTGACGATACGAAGTTCGAGTACGTCTACAAATTCGTGACTAGAGGTCGCTTTGATGCAAAGAGTCGTGCGGCCAATCGCGATCTGCTAGACGACGGCACGCTGCATGTGGCGCGATTCGATGCCTCGGGGCGAGGCGAGTGGCTAGCTCTCGTTCACGACGAGAACGGCCCCCTCAACAGTCGAAACGGATTTCGCAGTCAGGCCGACGTCGTGATCAAGTGTCGCGCCGCAGCCGATATTCTTGGTGCGACGCCGATGGACAGGCCCGAAGACGTCGAACCCAGTCCGGTTACGGGACGGGTCTACATGTCGCTCACGAAGAATGACGACCGCGTCGTCAAGCGCGCAGAGTTCACGGGTCGCGAGATAGACATGGGACCCGACCATGCCAACCCACGACCAAAAAACGACTTCGGACATATTGTCGAACTGATCGAAGATAACGACGATGCCTCGAGTACGCGTTTTTCGTGGAATCTGTTTCTGCTCGCCGGTGATCCGCGTAATTCGAATGCGCGTTTCTTGACGAAAGTGGAAGACATAGGTCCCGACAAACTCGCCCGTGAGGACGTCTACTACGCAGGCTGCACTGATCGAGCGGCAGTGAGTCCCATCGCCTGCCCCGACAATCTGGGTTTCGATCCGACGGGACGACTATGGATCGTGACCGATGCGGATGAAGAACTGATCGGTAACAACGGCTGCTTCGTGGTACCGACGACTGGCGAGGAACGCGGTCAGTTGCGACAGGTCTTGAGCGCGCCAGTGGGCGCAGAGGTTTGCGGGTGCGAGTTCACGCCGGACGGTACGACACTGTTCTTGTCGATACAGCATCCGGGTGAAGGCGGCACCGTCGACGCCCCGGTGAGCCACTGGCCCGACGGCGGTGGCCTGCCAGCACGATCGGCCGTCATTGCAGTGAGTCGTGAGGACGGTTCGCCGCTGTAAGCCTTGGGGGTTCGCCGTACAATCGACGGCATGACACTCCCGAAAAGCCAGCTTCAGTACCAACTCGTCAAACAACAGCAGGGCTTCAGCCTGCAACTGCGCGAAGGTGCGCCGATTCGCGCCCCGGGCGCTGGTGAGTTGGTGGTGCGTGTCCGCGCAACGTCGCTCAATCGACGCGACATCATGGTGATGCGCGGCTTCTATCCGGTAGGTCCGCGCGAAACTTTGGTGCCGCTGTCCGACGGCGCCGGTGAGGTGGTTGCCGTAGGTGCAGGCACCCGGCGCTTCAAAGTTGGCGATCGTGTAGCCGCAATCTTTTTCCAGAACTGGATAGAAGGACGACCGACGGCAGCTACCGCCACAAGCGCAATGGGTGGTGCCATCGACGGCATGCTCGCCGAATACGTCACGCTCTCCGCGCACGGGGTCGTCGCAGCGCCCGCGGGCATGAGCTTCGAGGAGGCGGCAACGCTGCCTTGCGCTGCGGTGACCGCCTGGAACGGTCTCTTCACTCGCGGTGCGATGGTACGTAATGATTTCGTGTTGCTGCAGGGCACCGGCGGGGTCTCGATCTTCGGACTGCAGTTTGCCGTTGCTGCAGGTGCCAGAGCGGTGATCACGAGCTCGAGCGATACCAAGCTCTCGCGAGCCAGAGAAATCGGGGCGATCGCCACGATCAATTACAAAAATACCCCGGAGTGGGCTCCTGCCGTTCGCGAGGCAACTGCCGGCGTAGGCGTCCAGCACGTGCTAGAGGTTGGTGGAGCTGGAACAATCAAAAAATCCCTCGAATCTCTGGCGCCCGGAGGTCACGTTGCCATCATCGGCGGGCTTGCGGGATTCGGTGGCGAAATCCCTGCAGTTTCACTGATCGGTCGCAGCGCGAGCGTGTCCGGAATATTCGTGGGGTCACGAGGTAACTTCGAGGATATGAACGCCTTCATCACCCAGCACTCGATCAAGCCCGTGATCGACAAAGTATTCGAGTTCCGCGAGGCTGAGGCTGCTTTTGCGTACATGGATGCGGGGAGCCACTTTGGCAAGATCGTCATTCGGCACTGACATCAAGCCTCTGCGCCACACTCATCATCGTGATTGCCGATTTCTTTGAAAATGAAAGACTTGGTGGGCGACCGCTGGTAGCCGCCTTCGTCATTGCGACACAGGGATCGACCTATCGCAAACCAGGCGCCATGATGCTTTTTTCGGAACGCGGAGAACGTCATGGATTGCTTTCGGGGGGCTGCCTCGAGGGCGATCTGCAAGAACACGCGCTACGGCTGCTGCGTGACACGCAGCGAACTTTCGTCAAGACTTATGACAGTCGAGGTTCAGACGATCCAGTCTGGGGACTGGGCCTTGGTTGCGAAGGTCTGATGCAGGTGTTGCTGTTACGTGTCGACGTCTCTTCGTCCCATGAGCCACTTAATTCCTTGTTCGGTGCGGCGAAGAGCCACACACCGGTCGCGTTTTCGATCAACATCGAGACGGGAAGCATCACGAGATCCCCGGAAACGAAAACTTCGCTGAACGGCAGCCTCTTCACGATTGCCTCCGAGCGCGTGCCCAAGCTGCTGCTCTGCGGCGCGGGCCCCGACGCGGAACCCGTCGCAGCTCTTGCCGTCATGCAAGGCTGGGAGGTGACGCTGGTCGATCATCGCTCGGCCTACATCGACGGCACCCGCTTTGCCAAAGGTGTACGCCTACTGCGTACCGATCCCGACGAACTAGATGGTACGATCGTCCTCGACGAGATGGATGCGGCGGTGGTCATGAGCCACCACCTGATCGCCGACGGCAAATATTTGGCCGTGCTCGCTCGCTCGAAAATCCCTTACGTGGGTCTGCTCGGGCCCGCTGCACGCCGTGAACGTCTGTTCGCAGAGCTTGGATCGGCGGCAGAGCCACTTCGATCGCGCCTGCGGGCGCCTGTCGGTCTCGATCTCGGCGGTCGCACACCCGAGGCCATCGCGCTGTCGATCGTTGCCGAGATTCAAGCTGCGCTGCACGGCCGTGGCGGGGCACCGTTCTCGGGTGATGATCAGGCGAGCGGCTTGGCTTCCTTGAGATCGCGTTCGGTCAATCGATAGAACGACAGCGGGATCAGCGACAGCCCAAAATAGATGCAGGGCAGGAAGGCGGCGCAATAGCGGATGCCGTCGATGGTCTCGTCCGTCTGTACGGGCGCTTTCGAGTCGAAGCCAAACCAGGCGTAGGACAACAGCAGAACCGATGGCGCAAACGCCGAGGCGACTTTTTCGACGACGCTGTAAAGACCCGAGTAAATGCCCTCGCGACGCAAGCCCGTGCGCTTGAAGTCATAGTCGATGGTATCGGGGAGCATCGACTGCCCCATCAACAGCAGGCCGGCGGCCCCAAAGCCCTTAAGCGCTGCACGCAGACAAAAAAACCAGAGTTCTTCGGCGGGTGTTGCCAGTAGCCAACTCAAAGAAACGACCGAGAACAATGCGGTCGCCAGCATATAAGTCTTCTGCTTCTCGATGCGCTTGGCAATCCAGCTCCAGACAGGCATCGAGGCTACTTGAGCCAAGAAGCTAACCCCGGTAAACCACAGCAGCCAAGTGCCCGGATTTTCTTTGCCGAGCACGTATTTGATGATGAAGATGCCCATCGCCGCAGTGGTGAAAAGTCCGAATAGTTGTGTGGCTTTCGTGGCGAGCAAGGCGATGAAGGGCTTGTTCTGCAAACCGAGCCGTAATTGCTCGGAAAACGGCGTGCGGGTTTCGGAACGCTCGGTCGCATTGCCTTGGGCAGTGCCGAAGAATGTCCAAGCCATGAACAAGGCAATGGCACAGCCAAGCATAATTCCCATGCGCGAGTAACCCTCGGCACCGCCACCCATCAATTCGGCAAGGCGTTGACTGGCGCCGGCACCGATCAGAGTGCCGATGGCGATGAACAGCACACGGTACTGAAACATCCGCGTGCGTTCCTGATAGTCGCTGACCAGCTCGGAAGGCATTGCCATGTAAGGAACGTTGAACAACGTGTAGCCGGTGCCGACGAGTGCGAGTACGGCGACGACCGCGAGCACCGAGTCTGCGAAGGGAGTCAACTCCAATGAAAAGAAAGTGGCAAACGACAGGCCCGATACCACCGCCCCGAACAACAGATAAGGACGACGACGCCCCCAACGCGAGCGCGTGCGATCACTGATGACGCCGACGAGAGGATTACTGACCCAGTCCCAAAGCTTGGCGATGAAAAGCAGAGTGGCAACCGTGACGGCAGAGATGCCGACGACGCTCGTCAGATAAAACGCCTGCAGCGCAGCGAAGCCGTTGAGCAGCAACGCAGCGCCCAGCGTGCCGATGCCCCATCCGAAATGCAGTCGCCGGTTACCGTTGGTCGTCATGGTCGTCCCCCGAGATTCCGTCGCATCATGACACAGCGCAAGGCGACGAGACCTACCAGGGCAATCGGTCGCCCGTGTAGAGGGTCATCTCGGCATCCTGCGTCAGATTTTCGATATGGCCGATGACAGCAGCGACGCTCTGCGGCGCCTGAATGACGCCCGGACCTTCGTAACCACTTTGGCGCAGCAGTCGGGTGTCTACCATGCCCGGCGCGAGGATGCCGATCTTGACCCCCAAGGCGCGTACTTCGGCTTGCAAAGTACGCATCGCCATGTTCACCCCCGCCTTGCTGATCCGATAAAAATAAAGATTGCCGAACCGGGCTGTGTTGGCGATCGAGGAAAGTCCGCTAGTTATGACTACGATTTTTTTCTGCTCGCCCAACAGCACGTTGGGCATGAACGCTTTGGCCATGGCGAGTGGACCATAGGTATTGATCCGCAGCACTTCCTCGAAACTCTCGTAATCAAGCTCTTCGAACGATTGCTTACGGGTATCTCCAAGCCAGCCTGCATTATTGAGTAGTACATCGATCGGTTTCTGCACAAGACGGACTGCGAGGGCTTTGATGGCTTCGCGATCACCGACATCCAAGGCCTCGATACTTACGTTGCGATGCTCCTTTGCGAGCGCGGCAAGCTGTGGCGCTGCGGCAGGATCACGTGCCGTGGCAATGACCCCCCAACCGAGCTCGGCGTATTGCTTGACGAACTCGAGACCCAATCCGCGATTGGCGCCGGTGATCAGAATGACGGGCATGCGTAGTCCTTGGCAGCGAGTGAGTGTTCGAATTCATTGACGAGGCCGAACCCGGCGGGTGGGTTCGGCCTGCAGCGGATCTTCTGGCCAGTAGTGCCGAGGATAACGCCCGCGCATGTCCTTGCGGACTTCGGTGTAGGCGTCGCGCCAAAAGCTGGCAAGATCGGAGGTAACCTGCAGCGGACGCTGTGCGGGAGAAAGCAACTTGAAGGTTACGGGGATTGCGCCACCGCCGATACGCGGCGTGCTCGCGAGACCGAAAACCTCCTGCATGCGCATTGAGGCGCAAGGGGCGAGATCGTCCTCGTAATCGACACGGATCCGCGAGCCCGTTGGCACGACGATATGCATGGGAAGAATGTCGTCAAGCTCGCGGGACGCAGCATTTCCGAGACGAAAGCGCAGAGCTTCCATCAGCGGAAGTTTCGCGAGGTGCGCGCGCCGAGTGGCGCCGCTCAACCACGGTGCGAGCCAGTCCTCGAGCGTAGCCAACAAACTCGCCGGATCGAAAGCCGGCCAGTCCTTCGCCTGACGCAGTCCGTGACGTCGCGCGAGCTCGATACGTGCACAAAATGACCGCGCCGCGTCATCCCAAGGCAGACAGTCGAGGCCCATCGCTCGAACGCCTTCGATCATCGCCGGCACGGCCACATCGCCTGGCAGATTGGCCAAAGGTTTTTCGTCGAGGATCAGCGCATCGAGTCGAGCGACATCGCGCGCGATCACGAGTTGCTCGGTATTTGACCAATGCAGCTCACGCCCCTGACGAATACGCTCGCCTACTGCTGCGTCGAGGGTCTCTCGATCGAGAGCCGCCGCCAAAATTATGCGCGCCTCGCGCTCGCGGTCGTCGAGGTCGAGCGCGACCACGAACTCGCTGCGTGCCAGCGAGGTCGCGCCGACGAACGCCGCGCCGCGACCGTTGGCGAGGAGATATCGGCCCTCGCCACCAACCCGTCTGCGCCCGATGCGATCGGGATATGCGCAGGCGAGAAGCCCTGCCGCGCCCAGTGTCGATCTCTTTGACGTACGATGATTCTGCAGGCGATGTTTGAACTGATCGACGGCACGTCGCGCTCTCGCGAGTGCCGCACGATCGACGAGAGTCCCTGCGGGCGCGCGACCTGCCAAGGCGTCGAGTCGCGTCAGCACATCGACGTCGCGAACGGTCTCTGGCCCACGACGCGGTTCGGGGCGTAGCAAATCGCGCTCGCTCAGCAGGGCCGCAAGACTCGCGCCGAGCTCCGGTTCGCCGCGCGCTGCGGATTCGAGTAGCAGATGGGCGAGACGAGGGTGCAGGGGCCACTCGCCGAGCTCGCGACCTTGCGCCGTGAGCGTACCGTTCTCGCGCAAGGCCCCGAGCTGTCGCAGCAATGCGCGAGCTGCAGAAAGCATCGCGGCAGGGGGCGGATCGAGCCAACGAATCGACTCGGCACCCGGCGCACCCCATTGCGCGAGATCTAGCGCGAGGGGGGCAAGATCAGCTTCGATGATTTCGGCTGACGTTTGTGCGGCAAGACTGCGATGGGCGCCCTCGCTCCAAAGTCGGTAACAACGGCCGGCAGTGACACGGCCGGCGCGACCGGCACGCTGCTCGGCAGAAGCACGCGAGATTCGTCGAGTTTCGAGTCTGCTCATGCCCGTGACGGGATCGAATACCGCACGCCTGACGAGCCCGCTGTCGACGACACTCGTAATCCGTGGCAGCGTCAGGCTGGTCTCGGCAATGTTGGTAGCGAGAATCACGCGTCGTGGCAAGCGCGGATCGTCGGCGAGCGCTCTCTCTTGCTCTTCGGGCGAGAGCTCGCCGAACAACGGCAGAATCTCGATCCCGCGGTCACTGCATTCTCCCGGGCCGACGAGCATGTCCTGCACCCGTCTGATCTCTCCGGCACCTGGTAAAAAAACCAGAATGTCACCCTCGCCTTCACGCACGGCTCGCTGCACTGCAAGCGCCGTCAGGCGCTCTGGTGAGTCAGCTTCTCCCGGCAACACGGGGAACCCCTTGCCGAGATAAATGATTTCGACGGGATACATGCGACCTGCCGCAGTCACCACGGGCGCGTCGTCGAGTAATGCGGCTACTGCGGCGCCGTCGAGAGTTGCCGACATCACGAGCAAGCGCAGATCGAGTTCCAGCGTTTTCTTTGCATCGAGACAAAAGGCGAGTCCGAGGTCGGCCTGCAGACTGCGCTCGTGAAACTCGTCGAACAGTACGGCGGCCACGCCTTCCAGCGAGGCATCGCGTTGCAGCATGCGTGTCAGCACGCCTTCGGTGACCACCTCGATACGGGTGCGCGGACCCACACGGGTGTCGAGACGCATACGATAGCCCACGGTTTCGCCGACGCGCTCACCCAGCGTAGCGGCCATACGCATGGCCACTGCTCTGGCGGCAAGCCGTCGCGGTTCGAGCATCAGGATTTTGCGACCCGCCACCCAAGGCTCATCGAGCAAGGCGAGCGGCACCACGGTGCTTTTGCCTGCACCGGGCGGGGCCTCGAGCACGGCGCAGCCGTGCATCGCCAAGGCGTCACGTAGCGCGGACAGGCTTTCGAGTACTGGCAACTGCGGCAGCACGGTCACGATGTGGAATAAATCCCCGATGTCGTTGCGAGACGCGAGCGGATTGTATTCAATCGGCTGGCATGAAGTTTCTCAAACGCTTGGGTCTCGGTGTGCTCGCGTCCGTACTGCTGCTGTGGGGCGGGCTGATGGCTTGGGCCTACTGGCCCGTGCAAGCAGAGGTACCCGTCGCCTCACTCACCACGACAGAGGATCGTTTCGTCGAGGTCGAGGGCGTTCGATTGCGCTATCGCGAGTGGGGTACGGCCACTGCCGATCGGCCGGCAGTGCTGCTGATCCACGGCTTCGGTAATTCGTTGCAGAGCTTTCGCGAGCTCGCACCGCGTCTTGCGGATTGCTGCCACGTGATCGCCATCGACATGCCGGGCTATGGCCTGTCCGACAAGCCGGTGGACTTCGACTATCACAATGGGCCACAAGCCAAGGTGCTGATCGCGGCTGCCAAAAAAATCGGCCTGCAGCGTGTTATTTATGTCGGGCACTCGTTGGGCGGAGCCGTTGCCCTGCAGGCTGCGGTGCTCGACCCGAACGCGCGCGGGCTCGTACTTCTCAACCCCGGCATCATCCGCACGGGCGTACCGAAAATCGTGCAGATAACCTTGCCGCCGCTACCTCGCATGTCCGCAAAGATGTTCGCGAGTCGCGACTTTCGCGGCAACTTTCTAAAGCAGTCGTACGTCGACCCCTCGATCGTCACGGAAAAAGTGATAGATGACGTCATGCTCGGCGCACGAACCGAAGGCTACATGGCGGGTATGACCTCGCTCATGAAGCAGTATCGCGAGGGTGAGGAGATCGCGCTCGCACCACGGGTTGAAGTGCCGACCCTCATCCCTTGGGGTGATCGGGATAAAAACAAACCGCTGAGCGAAGCCGACGCACTGCAGGCCATGATTCCGGGTTCTCGTCTCGTGCACTTTGCCAATGCCGGACACTATGTGCATGAAGAAGCAGCCGAAGGCGTCGCTCAGGCAATCAAGCTTTGGTTGCCGGAGACGGTCTCCGGCAAGACTCTCGTTACGCCCTAATATCTTCGAAATTTTTGGGAGAAGGCTGATGTCCACCATGCGTATGCTCGCCGTGACTCTGACGCTCGTTTGCGGGCTGCCGGTGCAGATCGCATCTGCTCAGGGCCGGATGGACAAAGATCCTGTGGTAGAGCGCGCCAGTCGACTGTTGCGATCGACGATTCTGATCGATGGTCATAACGATCTGCCGATGACCATTCGCGAATTCAAAGATGCTCCCCGGGATGTCATCGCCTATGACTTGCGAAAAACCACCAAGGGCGACACCGACATCGCTCGGCTGCGCGCCGGTGGGCTCGGTGCGCAGTTTTGGTCCGTCTATATTCCGGGCGAAGGGTCAGGACCCTACGCGCGCCAGCAGCTCGAGCAAATCGACATCGCGCGACGGGTGATCGAACGCTATCCGGACGTCTTCATGTTCGCGGGCTCGGTAGCCGACGTTCGCGCGGCAAAGCGTGCCGGCAAAATTGCCTCGATGCTCGGTATGGAGGGTGGATACGGGCTCGAAAACTCGATCGGTGCACTACGCGCTTATTACGACCTCGGCGTACGCTACATGGCGCTGACGCACAATACGCATACCGATTGGGCGGACGCCGCTGCGCCCTTGCAGCCACGCAATAATGGTCTAACGCCGTTCGGCGAAGAGATTGTGCGCGAGATGAATCGGCTCGGCATGCTGATCGATCTGTCGCACGCGGCACCAAGTACCATGGCGCATACGCTGCGGATTTCCGAAGCGCCGGTGATTTTCTCGCACTCTTCGGCAAAGGCCGTGTGTAACGTGCCGCGTAACGTACCCGACGACATTCTGCGCGAGCTGCCAAAGAATGGCGGTGTCGTGATGGTCACCTTCGTCTCGAGCTTCGTCAATTGCGAAGTCGGAAAGGTACTGCAGCCTGCCATGGCCGAGATCGGTTTGCGCGCTCGCGCGGCAGCGACTCCAGAAGAAGGCGCCAAGATTCGCGCCGAAGGTTATGCAGCCATCAAATTACCGCCGACGAGCATCGCCATGGTGGCCGATCACATCGAACACATTCGCGACGTCGCGGGTGTCGATCACGTGGGAATCGGCGGCGACTTCGACGGCAACGACTGGTGGCCGGAGGGGCTCGACGACGTATCGACCTATCCGAAACTCTTTGCCGAGCTTATCCGTCGCGGCTGGTCGGACAAAGACCTCAAAAAACTCGCTGGCGAAAATCTTTTGCGCGCCTGGGCGCGAACCGAAGAGGTCGGTGAGCGTCTGCGTCGCGAGCGCCCACCGTCGACGATGGTCTATACGCCGCCGAAAAACTGACGGGGCCGCATCAAACTCGCTGCGCGGTCTGCCATGCAAGTTCGGCGAGTGGCTCGACCTGCGCCGCGTATTTTTTGGCCTGAGGACTGACAGCCGTGCCACGCGCCACGCGCCCTGCGATGCCGTGGCAAATCCCGGCGAGACGAAACGCGCAGAACGCGAGGTAGTACTCGAGATCACCGATCTCGGCGATCCCCCGTCGCGAACAATAAGCCGCGACGTACTCGCGCTCTGTGGGCAAGCCGAGTGCGGCAAGATCGACACCCTGCAGCCCGCGAACGCCACCCGAGGCCAAGCGGTACTTCATGAGGTGATAGGCAAAGTCGGCTACCGGATCACCCAAGGTCGAGAGCTCCCAGTCGAGTACGGCGAGCACGCGCTTGGCTGCCGAATCGAAGATCATGTTGTCGAGTCGATAGTCCCCGTGCACCAGCGCTGGAGCTGGTTCGATCGTCGGCAAAGCCTTCGGTAACCACTCTATGAGGCGCTCCATCGTAGCGACGCGCCCCGCCACTTCGGCATCGACGACGTATTGCTTGGACCAGCGCGCCAGTTGTCGTGCGACATAGCCCTCAGGTCGACCAAAATCAGCGAGGCCGATCTCCCGATAATCGACTCGATGCAGATCAGCGAGCGTTTCAATCATGGCCATGAAAACGTCGCGCCGACCGTCGCGCTCGAGTTCGGGCAAGGTAGGTTCCCAAAATATTCGTCCTTCGACGAACGCCATGACGTAGAACGCCGTACCGATCACTCCGTTGTCTTCGCAAAGCAGCAGTGGCGTTGCAACCGGAAAATCGGTATGCGTGGCGAGTGCATGCATCACGCGATATTCGCGTTCGACGGCGTGAGCCGAAGGCAAAAGTATGCCCGGCGGTTTACGACGCAGCACGTATGACGCTTTGGGTCCATCGAGGCGATAAGTGGGGTTCGACTGCCCACCCGGAAACTGACGTACGTGCAAAGGACCAGCAAAATCCTCGATGCGATCGCTCAAGTAGTTTTCGAGAGTCGCGACGTCGAACTCGAGACCACTACGAAACTCGTGCGTGATGGCCATGACCGTTGACGTTACTCAGGGGCGCCCGCCGCCGCGCGGTCTCGTGTGCTGCGTACGAAACGGTCGCGGTGTGCGCGTGCCCTCGGCCTGCTTGCCTGTGCCCACCGGTTGCCACGGCGGCACCAGATGCTGCTTGCCCGGACCGATGAGATCGGCGCGACCCATCCGTCGTAGTGCCTCGCGCAGCATCGGCCAATTGTTGGCGTCGTGATAGCGAAGAAAAGCCTTGTGCAAACGACGTATCTTCAGGCCCTTGGGAATGGTGACCTCTTCGCTGTTACGTGCCACGCGCCGCAGCGGATTCTTGCCGGAGTGGTACATGGCAGTGGCCGTAGCCATCGGCGAGGGCAAGAAGGCCTGCACCTGATCCGCGCGAAAGCCGTTTTTCTTCAGCCAAAGCGCGAGTTCGAGCATGTCTTCATCGGTAGTACCGGGGTGGGCCGCAATGAAATACGGGATCAGGTATTGCTCCTTGCCCGCTTCCTTCGAGTAACGATCGAATAGTTCTTTGAAACGATAGTAGGTGCCGACACCCGGTTTCATCATCTTCGAAAGCGGTCCCTCGCCGATCGCTTCGGGTGCAATCTTCAGATAACCGCCCACATGATGCTGCGCGAGCTCTTTGACGTACTCCGGCGACTCGATGGCAAGGTCATAACGCACACCCGATGCGATCAACACCTTCTTGATGCCTGGCAGCGCACGCGCCTTGCGGTAAAGCTCGATGAGCGGCGAGTGATCGGTATTGAGATTCGGGCAAACACCCGGATAGACGCAGGATGGTTTGCGGCAGGCACTTTCGATCGCGCGGCTTTTGCAGGCGAGTCGATACATGTTGGCCGTCGGACCGCCGAGGTCGGAGATGACTCCGGTGAAACCCGGCACCGTATCACGCACCTTTTCTATCTCACGCAGGATCGATCCCTCCGAGCGACTCTGAATGATGCGACCTTCGTGCTCGGTGATCGAACAGAAGGTACAGCCACCGAAGCATCCGCGCTGGATGGCGATCGAGAAACGAATCATCTTGTAGGCAGGAATCTCCGCCTTGCCATAGAACGGATGCGGCTGCCGCTGGTACGGCAATTCATAGACGTAATCCATCTCGCGAGTCGTGAGCGGAATGGGCGGCGGGTTCAGCCAGACGTCGATTTGACCATGCCGCTGCACCATTGCCCGTGCGTTGCCGGGGTTCGCCTCGAGATGGAGGATGCGCGAGGCGTGCGCATACATCACCGGGTCGTCGACCACCTGCTCGTAGGCAGGCAAGCGAATGACGCTGCGAGCGCGATCGGCGTTGCGCACACGACGCACGAACCGTACCACCGATTCGTTGGCCGGCTGATCGAAACCAGCGGAGTTCGGGTCCGTCGACGATTTGGTGCCGCCGTTGTCCTCCATCGCGTACGGATCGATCGGTGGATTGAGTGGGCCCGGAGTGTCGAGATGCGTCGAGTCGATCTCGATGTAGCCCTCGGGCAGCGCTCGTCGAGTGAAGGCGGTACCACGCAGGTCGGTGATCGAGACCATTTTTTCGCCTGCAGCAAGCCGATGCGCAACCTCGACGATTTGCCGTTCGGCGTTGCCGAACAGCAGCAAGTCGGCTTTGGCATCGAGCAAAATCGAGCGGCGTACCTTTTCGGACCAGTAATCGAAGTGGGCGATACGACGCAGACTGGCCTCGATGCCGCCGATCACGATTGGCACGTCGGCATAAGCCTCGCGGGCACGCTGCGCATAAACGATGACCGAGCGATCAGGGCGCTTGCCACCCTCGCCGTTCGGCGTGTAGGCATCGTCGCTACGCATGCGGCGATCGCTGGTGTAGCGATTCACCATCGAGTCCATGTTGCCGGCGGTGATACCGAAGAAAAGATTCGGTTTACCGAGCACCTTGAAGGGGTCGGCACTTTGCCAATCGGGCTGCGCGATGATACCCACGCGAAAACCCTGCGCCTCGAGCAGGCGACCGATGATCGCCATGCCGAAACTCGGATGATCGACGTAGGCATCACCCGTTACGACGATGACATCGCAGCTATCCCAACCGAGCGCATCCATCTCGGCACGCGACATGGGGAGAAACGGCGCCACGCCGAAGCGTGAAGCCCAATATTTGCGATAGGAATGAATGTCGCGAGCCTGTTCCATGGCGCGACGAAATCAGGCCTTGATCGCGTGCCGAGCTCCGTAGCCGCGGATCACTGCTTCGGCGTTGCGGACAATGCTGAATCCGCGTTTGCCGATTTCTTCGGTGAAAGGCATGGCATGGTACTCGAGCGACCACGCTTCGTTGTTCCAGCGATGGTCCCACCACCGGCCGTAGAGCAGGCGCGGCGGCATCACGGCGCCGCCCGTCCCGAAATCGAGGGGATAGAACACCCCGCCCGGCCGGGTGATTCGCTGCACTTCGGCGATGATCTTGCGAGTGACCTCCGCGGGCACCTCGTGGTGCAGCAGATAGCTCGTCACCAAGTCGAAATGGTTGTCGGGAAAGCCGGTGTTTTCGGCGAGACGCTGCGCAAAATTGACGGCGACGCCGAGATTGTTCGCGCGCATATGTGCATAGCGAAGCATCGGCGCCGCGACGTCGATACCCCAAACCTCGGCGTCGGGGTATTTTTCTTTGAGCGCAACGGCTAGCTGGCCGATTCCCGTACCCATGTCGAGAATACGCAGAGCCTTGCCATCTTGCGGCAGCGGCAATCGCTGCGCGGATCGTTTATGCGAGTCGTCCTGATCGTTGGCACCTATCGAGGTGCCGGTGTAAAAACTGTTGGTGCCGTAGTGATACATGTGACCCGCGAAAGGATCGCCGACGTAGCCGCCCGGCTGAATGTGGATTTCGTGACGCGCGTACATCGGCACCTCGAGCGACGGCGCGAGCTCGAGCGTGCCGGGGCCCGCGCGATCGGCCGCTTCGAGCTCGGCGAGGTATTCGTCGGCGTGATCGTGGAAGTGCGCGTGCAAGGTTTTCCACATGTACTGCTGATTGTGCAGCCAGGTTCGCGAAGCGAGGTTGGTGCTCGGCTCGTTCTCGATGAGACGACGTAACTGCTCGACCGTGATAGGTGTTGCCGGATCGATGCCCTCGCGCTCGAGGACACGATCGAAAGCGGCGAGCGATGCCGCGCGCAGCGCCTTGCCATGCAGCGTTCGCATGCCCCGGGTGAAGTCTTGCTGCGCCTCGAGCTCAAGCGTGGCCAGCCGCACGAGCCGCCCGTCGACGCCGCGCGGAGCGACGGCCGCTTTCGGCTTGCGCAACGTGGATGCAGTGGCGACGCCATTAATGAGCGCGAGGGAGCCGGCAGCGGCACCGAACAATTGGCGGCGATCGATCATGGTCAGACTCCCGAGGGGGGACAACCGAAGGGGAACTATCGAGAGCATACCCTCGCCGAGAGGGTCAAAGAAGCTCCCGCTTGCCGCCTTGGCGATGGACTGACAAGCTGCGGGTTGAAGATCATGAACCGGGAGACGTCGCAATGGATCGGGAGCGTCGCGATTTCATCGCTGCAGCCACCATGGCCGGTGCAGTGACAGGAATGGGGGCGAGCGCCGCCCCGGGGACTGGGGTCGTCGGGCAAAGCCCGACGACGCTGCCCGACATCGGCTTTGCCACCCGCGAACCTTTTCTCGATCGCGAGCGCGCCCGCCGCATCCTGACCGAGGATGGGCTCGATGCAATGGTCGTGGGTGAAGGCCGTAATGTCTTTCACGCCACCAATTTTTTTCCGCTGCTCGAGCGCATGAGCATGATCGCCTCGACGCTCGCGATCATTCCCCGCGACCCGCAGCGGCCCGTGGCGCTAGTGATCCCGGCGTTCTCCTACTATTACATCCAGGCCGATGACGGGCTGGTGCCCGGGGTGCAGCCGTTCGTATTCACGAGTCCGCGGCCGGGTGCCGCAGCGGCTGATGTCGTGGTCTACAAGCTAGACGGTGAGCCGCCCGCTCGCGAACAAAACCGACGCAAGATTTTGGCTGAAGCAGCGCCGTATCACGCGAGTATGGAACAGGCGCTTGCCAAGGCGCTCGCCGAACTTGGCGTGGCCCGCGGCCGCCTCGGCCATGACGACACGTCGGTCGCACAGTTGCTGACACGCGCGGCCCCGGGAGCAACGCTTATCGACGCCGACGACACGCCGCGACGCATCCGTCTGGTCCGTACGCCGGCGGAAATTCGCATGATGAAGCTCGCTTCCGAAGCCAACGTCGCCGCAGCACACGCCACGATTCGCATCGCTCGCGAACTCGGCAGCGTTCGCGCGATCCGTCAAAGATTTTTCGCCGAGGCCGCGCTGCGCGGCAATCTCGGGGTTTTCATGGTGGTGAATGCCTCGTCGTCAGACGCCTATGACGAACCCGTACGCGACGGGCAGGCGCTGATGATCGATTGCGTGAGCCATCTCAGAAACTTTCATGGTGACTACGGACGAACGATATTCTTCGGCGAGCCCAAAAAACGCATGCGCTACTGCACCGATGCCATGGCGAAGACCTGGGGCGAACTACAGGGCTTGATCCGTCCTGGCATGCGCTTTTCTCAGGTACGCGAGCTGGGCACTACGACGCTGGCCAAATTCGGCATCGACGTACCGGTAACCTTCAGCCCGCACAGCGTGGGTCTTGCGCATACCGATCAACCGCGCCTGAACGTCGACGGCTCGCGTGCAGACGTGATTATCGAAGAAAACATGATTCTCTCGATCGACTGCCCCCTTTTCGAAACCGGCGAAGGTGGAACGGCGCACCTCGAAGATCTCGTGCTCGTCACCCGGCAAGGGACCGTACCGATTCACGACACCGGAACAGCAACCTATACGGTTTGAGCGTAGCGACTAAACCGGAACGGCGGCCGGGTTGTAGGCCATCAGGCCGAGCGACTCGGCACTGACGTGCTTGCCGGGGCGGAAGTTCTCATCGCGACCGGAGTGGTAGTTGAGCGCCGTCTTGCGGGACTCGGTCATCACCCAGTTCGCGCGCGGCAGCCTTGCCTCGACGTAGCGACGTAAAGCCTCGTCGATCGAGCCTGCGGCAGCAAAGGCCCGGGCGATCAACATGCCATCTTCGATCCCCATCGCTGCACCCTGCCCGAGAAACGGCAGCATGGGATGTGCCGCATCGCCGATCAGCGTGACGCGCCCTCGCGTCCACTCGGCGAGTGGCTCGCGATCGAATAGCGCCCATTTGAAGAGTCCGTCGGCGGGCGTCGCCGCGATGATCGTGCGCACGCCCTGATACCAGTCGCCATACTCTTCTAGCATTTCTTTGACAGTGGCCCGAATCGACCAACCCTCCTCGCGCCAATCGTCACGCTCGGTCAAACCCACGAAATTGACGAGGCTGCCACCGCGTACGAGATAACGGGTGAAACTGCGGCCAGGGCCGGTCGAGAGACAAGAAGTGGGTTCGACCACACCCGCGGGCAAATCGGCGTACGGCACCAAGCCGCGATACGCCATGTAGCCGGTGAAGCGCGGTCGATCCACCCCGAAGAGCTGGGTACGGACTACGGAACGCACGCCATCGGCACCGAGCACCGAATCGGCCCGTACTTCGACACCGTTGCCGAACTTGAGACTCACCCCGGCCGAGTTCTGCACGAGACCAACGAATGCGTGTCCGGTACGGATGGCAGTCGGATCGTGGCTGACCACGAGATCGGCGAGTTCGCGATGCAAATCGGCGCGATGTACCTGATAGTAGGCCGCGCCGTATTTTTCGAGCATTTCGCGACCGCGCGAGATCTCGACCATGAGCTCGCCGGTTTTCCAATGTTTGACGCCACCCCGATCGGGACGCATACCGATACGGGACAGCACACCTTCCAGTCCGATGGCATTGAGCACATGCGTGGCGTTGGGGCTCACCGTGAGCCCGGCACCCACATCGCCGAGCACGGGGGCCTGCTCGTAAACCACGGGGCGGAAGCCGAATTGCTGCAGTGCGCGCGCTGCGACGAGCCCGGCGATACCGGCACCGACGATGGCGATCTGCAACTCTCTCATGGCTGCGACGTTGCACCGCTTCGCCTCGGAGGGCACGGACCGTAAGTCACGCAATCCGCGTTGTGGCCGTCAGGGGTTCCGCTGGTCGGTCGTTCGCCTCGGCGTGACTACAGAGTGGAGACGGACAATGAAATCAGGGCTTCCAGCGCACCCTGGCATTGATCTGGTCAGCCGATTCGGTAAGCGAATTCGGCTGCTGCTTCAGGAAAGCATTGGGCGGATATTTTCCTTGGTAGGCCTGCCACACGCGATCGTAGAGTTCTTTGTGCATGACGGGTTGGCGCATCTTTTCGCGATGCGCTGCGATGGGAATCTCGACGCTGAGCACCTGCTCGGTCGGATCTTTGGTCTGCGCGACCAGATTTCCCTGCGGATCGATCACCGTCGATAGCACGGTGGTGGTATCGGCAATCGGCTTCGTCCAGTCACCGTCTTTCCAGTAGCGCCGCAGACCCTGTGGATCGTCGGGCAGGTAAGCGTTGTTGACCATCGCCGACCAATAACCGTTGTGCAGCGAAGCGCCTTGAACATCGGCGAGTCGATAGCGCCCGGTCGCCGTTCGCAGCACGATCTCGGCACCCTTCATGCCGAAGGCGCGATACAGCTCGGGCTCGAGTTGGACGGTCGACGTGGCGATGTTGCCGATCGGCGTGCGCGCGACGGGAATCACCCGGTCCCAACCGTACATTTCGACATAGCGGTCGAGCACGTTGAAGATGGTGGTCGTCATCAGCTCGTTGTTGCCGAAGGCGCCCATGATGTTGCGCGCTTTCCACTGGCTGTCGACGATGCTGCCATCGGGACCGATGATCGTGGTCGCCGACATGAAATGATTGGGCCAATCTTTGTCCACAATGTAGGCGCCAAAGATTATGTAGCAGCGGTGCTGCCGGGCCTTGCGGGCGATGGCTTCGGTCTCGGGGCCCGGAATTTCGATGCAACCCTTGAGCACCATGGGTCGCGACCAGGAGAACGACAACCCGGTCAGCGGCAATTCATGGAACAACAGCGCATCGTGCCGCCGCTCGGATTGCGCTCGATCGATCCACTCGAGCATGTAATCGAGGTTTTCCTTGCGGATACGTTCGATGGCATCGACCTCGAGCATGCGGATGCGGGTCTGCACGAGCCCGAGCCGCGCGACAGGCTGGACGAGCGGCACCGTCGGATAGCGGCCATCGGTCCGCACCAAGGGCGAAGTCGCCGCAGGCGCCGCCGCAGTGGGCGCCGGTGCAGCGAGCCCAGCGGCCACCGAAAGACCGACCGCACCACCCAACAGATCGCGACGAGTGAAGGTGTTCGAGTCGGCGTTGTGATCGACAGGTCGGCTCATGGTGTGTCTCCCGGTTGCAGGGCTGTTCCCGCGAGCCTAACAAAAAGTTAGGATGCGGCCTCCCCCTGCAGCCGCTCCCATTTCACTCATGCGCGACTCCGGCCATGAGGCGATCGTCGTTCGCGGCGCCCGCCAGAACAATCTGAAAAATCTCGATCTCGAGATTCCGACGGGCGAGCTCGTGGTCGTCACCGGCGTCTCGGGGTCGGGTAAATCTTCTTTGGTGTTCGACACACTCTACGCCGAGGGCCAGCGACGATACGTCGAAACGTTCTCACCGTATGCGCGGCAGTTCCTAGATCGCATGGACAAGCCGGCGGTCGATCGTATCGAGGGCATTCCACCGGCGATCGCCATCGATCAAACGAATCCGGTACGTACCTCGCGCTCGACCGTGGGCACGATGACCGAGCTCAACGATCATCTGAAGCTGCTGTTTGCACGTGGCGCACATCTGCACTGTCGGCGCTGCGGAGATCTGGTGCGGCGCGACTCACCCGAGAGCATTCAGGGCGATCTGCTGCGTCGGGCAGCGGCCGCAGGTGACCCGCGCGTCCTGATCTGCTTCGAGGTCAAGATCCCGAAGAATTTCAAAGATACCGAAGTTCTGGGTCTGCTCGAGAAGCAGGGCTATACGCGGATTCGCTCGCGCAGCAAGCAGGCGATCGAAGTCGTGCAGGATCGACTGCGGCTCGGCACCGCCGATCCGGCGCGCATCGCCGAGTCGCTGGAAGCGGCGCTGCGAGTCGGCCGCGGTCATCTGCACGTACATGCTCTCGGCAGCGCGACCGAAGATGAGCCGCTAGACACTTGGCGCTATTCGAGCGAACTGCACTGCGCGCGCTGTGATATCGGCTATCGCGAAGCCACGCCGAGCAGCTTCTCGTTCAATTCACCCGTCGGTGCCTGCGAAGCCTGTCGCGGTTTTGGTCGCATCATCGGGGTCGATTACGGCCTCGTCATTCCGGATCACTCGAAAACCCTCGAGGACGGGGCGATACGTCCTTGGCAAACCGCGGCCTACAGCGAGTGCCAGGACGATCTCGAGCGAATGGCACGCAAGCGCGGCATTCCCCTGAACGTGCCCTGGCGAGCACTGACCGCCGCGCAGCGCGAATGGGTGATCGAGGGTGAAGGCAAGTGGGCGAAGAACGTCTGGTACGGCGTGAAGCGATTCTTCGCCTGGCTCGAGACCAAAGCCTACAAGATGCACATTCGCGTGCTGCTCTCGAAATATCGCGCCTATACACCCTGCACGGCTTGCGATGGTGCGAGGCTGGCTCCCGATTCGCTGCTATGGCGACTGGGTGATCAAGAGCTTGCCCGCTCTGCACTCGGCGGCCGCGAGCGATTTTTGCCGCGCGGAACCGAGTGGACCCGACAAAGGCTGGATGAGCTCCCCGGGCTGTGCGTACACGACCTGATGTTGCTGCCCATCGAGCGCGGACGTGAATTCTTCGATTCACTGCGATTGACCGGCGCACTGGATGAGGCCACGGAGCTGTTGCTTGCCGAGATTCGCGGGCGCTATCGATATCTTTGTGAGGTGGGTCTCGGCTACCTCACGCTCGACCGGCAGTCGCGCACCCTCTCCGGTGGCGAAGTGCAGCGCATCAACCTGACCACCGCCCTCGGTACGTCGTTGGTCAACACCTTGTTCGTACTCGATGAGCCGTCGATTGGCCTGCATCCACGCGACATGCAGCGAGTGATCGGCGTAATGCATCGTCTGCGCGATGCGGGCAACTCGTTGCTCGTGGTCGAGCACGACCCGCAGATCATGCTGCAGGCCGATCGCCTGCTCGACATGGGGCCGGGTGCGGGGGAGTACGGCGGCAACATCGTCGCCTGGGGCACACCCAGTGCGGTGTGCGCTGCAACCGAATCTTTGACGGGCGCCTATCTCAACGGCCGGCGCCGTGTTGAGCTGCCTCCACCACGGCTCGTAACCACGGGAAAAAGCGCTGATCATAAATCGTCGACCGGCTCTCTGGAGTTGCTAGGCGCAACCCAGCACAACCTCAAAAACATCGACGTGCGCTTTCCCCTGCAGCGTCTGGTATGCGTGACGGGCGTGTCCGGTTCCGGCAAATCGACCCTGATACAAGATGTGCTGCACCCGGCGTTGCTCAAACATCTTGGTCGGCCGACCGAAGCGCCCGGTGCCCATGCGGGCATGCGCGGCGCCGAGCGCATCAGTGACGTCGTGTTCGTCGATCAGACGCCGATCGGGCGCACCGCGCGTTCGAACCCCGCGAGCTATGTCGGCGCCTTCGATGTTGTTCGTGAGCGCTTCGCCAAACTCGCCGAATCACGCGAACGCGGCTATACCGCGGGGACCTTCAGCTTCAACTCGGGCACCGGGCGCTGCCCGTCCTGCACGGGCAGCGGCTTCGAACACGTCGAGATGCAGTTCCTCTCGGATGTCTACCTGCGCTGCGGCGACTGCAATGGCTCGCGCTATCGCAGTGAAACATTGGAGGTTAAGCACCCGGGGCCGAATGGCCGTTCGGCGAGCATTGCCGACGTGCTCGAGATGACGGTCACCGAGGCGCTCGTTTTCTTTGCCGATGTCCCGGAGCTTGCCGCGCGCCTCGCGCCCCTTGCCGATGTCGGCCTCGACTATCTGCGGCTCGGTCAACCGGTCCCGACTCTCTCCGGCGGCGAGGCGCAGCGCCTCAAGCTCGCAGGTCATCTCGCAGACTCCGCCGAGTCGGGTAGTTCCGGCAAGTTGTTTCTGTTCGACGAACCCACCACGGGCCTGCACTTCGAGGACATCGCGAAGCTGCTCGCCGCATTCCGCAAACTACTCGATGCAGGGCATTCTTTGATCGTGATCGAGCATAATCTCGACGTGATTCGCTCAGCCGAGTGGATCGTCGACCTCGGGCCAGAGGGCGGTGATCGCGGCGGCTCTATCATCGCCTGCGGAACGCCTGCAGACATTGCTCGCGAGCCGCGCTCGCATACGGGTGCGGCACTGCGCGAAGCGACGACGCTGACGGCCGAAACCAGCGCTGCGGTCGCCAAAGCCGTGCGCGAGCCTGCAGCATACGCCAGCCGTGACATCGTGGTGCGCAACGCCCGCGAGCACAACCTGCGCAACATCGACGTCGATATTCCCCGCAACGCCTTCACCGTCGTGACGGGCGTTTCGGGCTCCGGAAAGTCGACGCTGGCCTTCGACATCATTTTCAACGAAGGTCAGCGACGTTATCTCGAGTCGCTGAATGCCTATGCGCGTCAGTTCGTGCAGCCGGCAGCACGCCCGGAGGTCGACTCGATACGCGGGATTCCACCGACCGTAGCCATCGAGCAGCGCACGAGCCGCGGAGGTCGCAAGAGCACCGTCGCCACGCTGACCGAGATCTACCACTTCTTGCGGCTGCTGTACGTGAAGCTCGGCACGCAGCACTGCCCGCAGTGCGCGGTAGCGATCGAGCCGCAATCGGCCGATGCCATCGCAGCGCGCATCATCAGCGATTTCAAAGGCAAGACCATCGATCTGCTGGCTCCGCTCGTGGTCGCGCGCAAGGGGCTTTATACCGATCTCGCAAAATGGGCGGCGGCAAAGGGCTACCGAGAGTTGCGCGTCGACGGCGAGCGCTTGCCGGTCAAGCCGTGGCCACGCCTCGATCGTTTCAAGGAGCACGACATCGAACTGCCAGTCGCCCGACTCGGAATTTCGGCTCGCGGCGAAGCGGACCTGCGCGCCAAACTCGCCGAGGCGTTGCAGTACGGCAAGGGTCTCGTGCAAGTACTGCCTGTCGGTACGAAGAAATCGGTCGTGTTCTCGACCAAGCGCGCCTGCCCCGCCTGCGGCACGAGCTTTGCGGAACTCGATCCGCGTCTGTTCTCGTTCAACAGCAAGCAGGGATGGTGTGCGGATTGCTATGGCACCGGCTTCGAACTGTCAGGATTCGACGAAGAGCAGACCGGCGAAGAGGCCACCTGGAACGAGTGGCATGACGGCGAGGCCGGTCGTTGTACTCAATGCAATGGCGAGCGTCTCAATCCGGTGGCCCGCAACGTGCGCTTCAGAGGACGCTCAATCGGCGAGTTCACCTGTGCACCCGTGGCCGAGGCCCGCGTCGCCCTCGAGGGACTGAAGCTCGACAAGCGTGAACGCCTCATCGCCCGTGACCTGCTCAACGAAATTCGTACGCGACTCGGTTTTCTGGAGCGCGTCGGCCTTGGGTACCTCGGTCTCGATCGTGCGGCTCCGACACTTTCTGGCGGTGAAGCACAGCGTATTCGACTTGCAGCGCAGCTCGGCTCCAATCTGCGCGGAGTCTGCTATGTACTCGACGAACCGACCATCGGCCTGCATCCGCGCGACAATCGTATTCTGCTCGATGCATTGAGTGATCTCGCGGCAAATCACAACACGCTGGTCGTCGTCGAGCACGATGAAGACACCATTCGTCGAGCGGACCACGTCATCGATCTCGGTCCGGGTGCCGGTGTGCGCGGCGGCCAGGTCGTCGGTCGTGGCCGGATTGCCGATTTGCTCGCCAACCCGG
>Ga0129336_10000409_pt1 | contig 25114 bp, 21 predicted proteins | sample CPB6_02_DNA_FD_96878 | JGI IMG/M metagenome (GOLD analysis project Ga0129336, IMG submission 96878) | Freshwater to marine salinity gradient microbial communities from Chesapeake Bay, USA - CPBay_Sum_0.6_0.2_DNA | ecosystem: Environmental > Aquatic > Marine > Coastal | place: USA: Chesapeake... | reverse complement strand
TGGAGCAAGCGCAACCGCTGCAAATAGTGGAATAGCACCGAAGCTATATTCGCCACGTCCCTATGAAGAAGGATCATCAATCACACACCTTGATGAGGACACTTTCTTTTCTGGTTCAGCAAACGCAGTCATGACCCCAGTTCTTGATCCCGGTGAAGTCTTCCGCTCTCCAGGTCCGGTCGCGCTTGCGATGTTGCAGGATATGTTGCAAAAACCTCCCGCTAACAAAGCCCAGACCCTTCCTACAAAACCGATTAACGTGAAGGCTCTTGTTGGCGATAAATACGCCCTAGTCACCTTCGATTCTCCGACTTGTCGCCGCGTCGATCGCATTACGGGCTATAACGTCACCATCGACCAGACCGGCGAAGAACAAACCTTCACCTCAAGCCCTGCCCGCATCACGGGGCTGAAAAACGGCCAGTCTTACTCGTTCACCATTACTGCTGAGAACATCAACGGCAAGTCTGAAGCTATCACCACGAACACCATCAAACCCCAAGCAGGCGTCTCCACCTCCACCATCGACAAGAGCGCCGATGCAAAATTCCTAGCCACCGGCACATTCAAAAGTAATCCTGTCATCGCCTATTCCGACTCAATTTCCGGAAATCTAAAACTTGCCACTTACGCCAAGAAGAAATGGAGTACCACAATCATTGACGGTAACTCCACATCAAATGGAAAGTCAGACCGCAATCTTGCCGGCCCTGTCTCGCTCTGCGTTACTGGAACCAAAACAAAAGAAGCCCTTCATCTTTTCTACACCGATATGGAGAATAAAGATCTTCGTCATGCAACCTATGATGGAAAGAAGTGGAAATACGAAACTGTCGATGGTGATGGCGACTCGGTTCAAAACTACAAAGAATTCCCCCGCCGAAAGACAGCAAGTGACGTCAGCATCTCGAATGCCTGCGCTGTCACTCCTTCCGGTCTTCAAGTCTTCTACCGCGATGAATCCCAAGGAATTCTTCTTGGTGCAGCACTCACTAAAGAAGGATGGGTCTACGACATAGTCGACGGTGACCGCCAAACTGACGGACGTTCTACCGGTGATGTTGGATTCTCGCTCAAAGCTATCGCTCAAGGAAAGACTGTTTACGTTCTCTATGACTCTGTACTGACTCTCTCATCAAATGACATTGCAACCCAAGGTGAGATACGACTTGCTCGTCGAGACACGATTTTCCCTGAAGATTGGCAGTACAGCACACTCGATGGACCTGACTACGGTGTTGCTGTCGCGGGATATCGAGTCGCTCTCGCCCAATCCGGAAAGAAGGTTGCGGCTGCGTGGTTGAGTGCAAATGGAAATCGGCTACCTAATCCAGATCAAATTAGATTCCTCATTATCGACCAAGATGAATCTCCAGGAAGTCGCGAAGTCGACAACTTCGGAACTCCAGGTTCCCTTCTCGTAATCGACGAGAAGAGCATTCTCTTTGGTTGCGAGAAGCGACTCTGTGCGGCTGGAAACTCTTCAACCACACCGAAATTGATGAATGGTGCCATCCTTGATGGTGTCAAAGATGGCGCCATAGTTACTATCAATAAGGTCCGCTACGCGGTCACCTCAATCAATAAGAAATTAGTGCTGGTTAAGCTTTGAATTACTTCTTATTTCGACGCTGAATTCGAGTCTTCTTCAGAAGCTTTTTGTGCTTCTTCTTCGCCATCCGTTTGCGGCGCTTTTTGACTACTGACCCCACGTTACTCCCTTACTAGGCTCCTGCAGAATAGCTAACTCGCAAACAAGTCAAATATTTGTCGAGTCGTTGTAACAATATCATTCCGCATACGACTCTCTCTAGATATCTCAAACTGGATATCTCTCACAACTCTATCACTTAGTGAGGATAAAATCTCTAATTGTTTCAAGAGGTCAGGAACTTTCTTATGGCCTAAACGGCTCCAAACCGCCTCCATGCCAGTCAAATACATTAGGCCCAAATTGCTCGAGACTGGAATGAGCCCCGAGCAACATGCTTCAATCGCAGCACGATCGATAGCTTTAGGCGTTCCCATAAAGTAGAACGTAAATCTTTTGTGGAGTGTTGAAATTTGGTCATACTTTACTGGCCCCAAGTTCTTAACCTTCCAGCCACTCCTATCTGATAACTCTTTCAAGTAACGCAAGTAATTCTCATCTAAAACTGGCCCTGCAAGCACTAATTCATTAAAGCAATTTACTTTTTCCCAGGACGAATCTATCAAAATACCTTCTAGTTGCTTTGCAGGACTTATACGCCCAACCGATAAAACTTGGTGACGATTCTGAACTGATTGTTCATCTATTTTGAAGTTAAAGTCCTTAACTTTGATAGCTTGCCCCACCGCTTTTACCTTTGAATTTTCTATCGGGAAACTTTCCAAAGTTGGAGTCACCACGTAATCAACCACATGAAGCGCTGCATTCAACAATTTTGCCCGCTTCAAATGTGAGTACCACATTATTTGTCGTGATCCTAAGAACTTAAATAGTATCCCCGGATATACTGCTGTACGATGCGACATGTGATGAAACACAACCGGTTTCTTTCCTGATGCTAGTACTTTTAAAAACATCTTTGTAAGCTTGATAAGAGCATAAATTTTTCTCGCAATTGTCCCTCCGCCTAACTCAAAAAATTGAACGTCGCTCAACTTATGGGGAATCTCCCCTATGTGAGTCGAGACAACCCATAGTTTTTCATATTTCTTTGCGAATTCTTCTACCCATCCAACATTACTGGAAAGCAAAACGCTACTTGCATCCATTTCTAAATTAAAAAGGATTGCAAATTTACCGCCCATATATTTCTTCCAATCTATCTCTTGCGTTTGAAATATCGTAAATTCTCAAGATATTGCGGCAGACCTCTAGATTGTCGCTAATGACTTCGGGGCTTTCAATCAGTGCAATAATTTTCCTTGCCAGTTCTTCAGAGTCCCCAACTTGGAACAATAATTCATCAGAATTCAAAAGTACTTCTGAGGCAGCCACTGAGTTGCTTGATAGTAAAGGAGTGCCAAAATACATACTTTCAAGTAAGACTAATCCAAATCCCTCATATTTACTGGTTAAAACAAAAATATCACATTTGGAATAAAAAGCTTCTAGGCTGGAAATTTTACCAAGTATTTCAACATGATTCTGAAGTAAGAGTTCACTTCTAAGTTTCATGAGTGATGCTTTCTGACTACCTTCTCCATGAATTATAAGTTTGACATTTGGATACGCAAGTACGACGAGTTTTATTGCTGCAAGGAGGGTTGGTAAATCTTTTTGTGTCTCAAGTCGAGAAAGCGTTCCAACTTGAATAGTACTCTTGTGGACCAAATCAAGTTCCCGAGAAGTCGGGATATTCGCAAGATTAATTCCATAATGTACAATGAAAGTCTTCTGCTGCATACTTGAATCTATTTCGCCTACTCCTACTAGAAAATCCTTAACTGATTTACTTATGCAGACAATTGCACTCGCATGTTTGCCTACAACTTTAGCTAAAGCACGAGAAATTGTTTCATTTCCATTTGGCCACATAATCTCACTATTGTGCTTTGAAACAATAAGTTTCAGGCCGCTGATTTTACTCAGGATAAGCCCCACTAGTTCCGCTCGTGGAAGATGTGCATGAATTACACTTGGCAGACTTGAATCTCTAATCGCTAGACGAGATTTGCAAATGAGTTGATTCAATTCAATAAATGTTCTAAAACTTTTTAATTTCAATGCACGAATCCCCATTGATTCAAAAGAATGATTAAGACTTGGATTTCCCTTTAGATAAATAACGAGAATAGAATATTCCTTTTCTTTTTGCGATTTACATAACTCCAATAACTGCATTTCTGCTCCACCTCTTTCCAGTGTGGTAATGAGATGGAGTACTTTCATTTTATTCGCGGGCGCAATCTCTTATGAATTGACATAGTCTGCTGATAAAATCTCCATTTGCTAGAACAAAATACTCCGTGAGTTTTCGTGTCTTTTGTGAATTTTGCGGATTATCAAAAAAATTTAGGTGAGCCTCGCTCTGACTTTTCATTTCACCAATAGATCGTACTACCACCGCACAGTTTGATTCTTTGAATTCTTTTAAGTGGTCATGGCGTTCTGTAATTCTCTGTTGGCTTCCATTCAGACAGATAGAAGTAAATAAGTCAATGCCAATAGAAGGTATCCCAAGGACTGATGCTTCCAAATTCATTGTAGATAAGCTAGATATCACAATTTTTGATCGACTGAATTCATAAATGTAATCAGAAAGCCTGGGCAAATTTCTTCCTGAAGCATATTCTTCTTCTGAAATCCCAATCAAATTGCAAGCGTCAATTTGTCCTCTTTTAACTGCTTGATAAGCTTCAGTATAAAGCTTGGGATGAGGTAGGTATGCAAATCGCATTCTCTGGCTCTCGGCGAATGTTTTTGCCGCTAGTATATATGGAAGTTCTTGTTGAAAACTCACACTTCCTCCTGCAAAAAAAATAGTGTCTCGACTTTTCTCGTTTCCACATTTGTTCAGCAACCAATCTATTCGTGGATTACCAATTTCATAGATTGACTCGGCAGGAATTGAATGAATCTCCTTTGCAAATTTTGCAGACTGTTTACCCCAGACTCCTAGCTTTTTCGGAGTCTGATTTAAAACTGCTTTTGACGAAACGTTATCCCAGTTTTCAACTACAACGCCTATGGGCATACATAATTTCTTAAAATAAGCAACCAGACTATCTGAAATTGTAGAAGAGCCGCCAACAGTCACGTAAATAATCGAATCTACTTCTTTCTCTATGCAAGCAGTGTGTATCTCATTCAAGACTGACCTCAGGACAAAATTTGTAAACCTAATTGGAGGCGTGGTTAGAATTTTAGCCAACAAACGAGTGATAATGAGTATGAATAATGTTGAGAATGATCTATCGGTATTGAATAAGGTCCTATTTTCAACACTCAATGCCTTATTTGAAATTTTCCACCAATAAATATGGTTATAGACAGATAAGGCAAAAGTTTGTACTCGCCGCAATCGTAATTCTCTAAACCCATTTTTAAGTTGTTCAACTGGAAGCGGACTCTTTGTGGTGATGTAAAGCGTGTCCACTTCGAAATGCTGGTCTAGATTTTTTATGATACCCGTCTCGTGGTAACTTCGCAATGCAAGCTGATGATCGAAGATGATTATAGTACTGAACTTTTTCAAAGGATTGGTCTACTTAGTCTCTGTTAAGAAAGTCGCTAAAAGAAATCTTCTTTTCCCTTGACCTGCAAAGTGCTCAAAGTCGCACCCTAAAGGCATCAGTAGTTCGGAAACCTCTTTTATTGTATTTGAGCCATTTCTTTCAGGGCTTACATCAAGCGCGAATACCATGCATTTGCTAATAGTTTCTCCCATTCCCATTAAGACTTCTGGCTCAAATCCCTCTGCATCCATCTTTAGTAAATCAACTTTACGGATTTCTTTATCACTTAGAATGCCATCTAAACGACGTGTGGCTACACTAATTCTGCTAAAGTCTTTTTCAGGCCTTACAAGACTGGAGTCAGCGGTATCGGTTGCAATATAGAAGTCTTGTATTTCATTCGAAGAAGATAGTGCTGTTTTCATCGCTGTAATTTGAAGTTGCAATTTTTCAACTTCTATGTTTCTTTGAAGACACTCAAACACAATTGGATCTGGTTCGAAGACCAATATCTGTGAATTGGGAAATTTCTTTGCGCAATACAGCGAAAATTCACCTATGTTACCTCCAACATCTAGAATTAAAGCTGGGTTGCTTTGTTCGAAAAGCTTTCGTGTATTTGAAAAATGGGGCAAATATTGAGTATATAGACGTTCAAGTGCAAAATTCTTTCCTCTCCAAAAACGCGAAATTCGCTCGCTTGACTGGACATAAACTCTTCCATCCGTCATGATCAATTCAAGAATAATTTTGCCATCGAAAATTCTATGTTGTTTGATATCCTGAATACGTTCACCGCCTGTAAAACATTTTTGAATAAAGCTGAGAGAAATCCAGTAAGGAGTTCTTAAAGAATTATTCAACAATCCAGGAATCTTTACTAACAATAGTAATTTGATTTTTTCAATTAACTTCTGTTTTAGAATTTCCGTGCCTCCTCTTGTTTGAGTCCAAAATTTGGACCAGAAGAATTAGGATCTGCTTGAACCTCGCTTAATCTGACACTTCGGGCATGAGCTAAGTCTTTCATCCGATCAATATTGATATCCCAAGGATACTCTCGAATGATAAACTCCGGGGATTCCCCTATAATTAATTTGCTTTTGATTAGTTTATCACTCGAAATGTAAAACGCTCCGTCTCGAATGTAAACCTCCCTCAAATCTTGCCTGCGACTTAGCTCAAATTCTCTAAACTCTTGCAATCGGGTCAGCTTGCCTTGCTGGAATTGATACATTCGAGCTGGATGAAAGTCTGAAACATTTGTTAATGAAATAAAAGAAAAATGGTCACTTGCATTATTCGCGATTAAACTTGAAACAGACATGAGTTCACTTTTATTTCTGAACGGTGAAGTAGGTTGCATAAGAATCCAATAATTGAAATTTGTTCCTTTGGAAAGATATGACTGTCGGATTGCACACAACGTGTCAATAATTGGCGACTCTGGTGTGGCTAAATCTGATGGTCTTTTGTGAAAATCTATATTGTTTGTAAGAGTAGAAATAGCATTTGCCGACTTGCGCGGTGTTCGAACTAGAGTCTCAACGAGAGTACCTTCTATTCCATTAAGAAATTTCTCGTAGTTGTTAGTGCTTACGCAAATTCGGGAATTTTCAATGTTAAGCGTTATTGCATGAGTAAGAGTTCTTTCAATCAAACTAACATTCAAAATTCGTTGCAGATTCTTGTCTTTAATTTCTTGGTTTCCAAACCTACAAGGAATTACGATACACGCCTGATAATTCATCTACTTTAACCCGTGAATTCTTTTGAATAGCCTTCTCATGATTCTGCGAGAATAAGTCAAAAATCTACGAAATCTGAGAAGTGATGTTGATAAAATTAAACCCGTTAAGTTTGGAATCCCTATCGACTTTAGCATCAATTCAGTATCAGATCTTTCATTTTTAATAAACAACTTTGATATTTCTTTCTTGGTAGGCGTTTTGAATGTGACAAAGTCTTTTTGACTCATTTGAACTCCTCGCCAAGAGATGCTGTAGAAGAGTTCTTTAGAACCAACGTTCCACATTGTCAATCCATGTAGGATTGCCTCTAAACTACCAGAATTCAACCGATCATTAAGTAAAAACATCTCGTTAAAATTCGATAAGATACGTGATGGAGAATTAGTTAGTACTCCTTTAAAGAATAGGTCACGATGAACGTTCTCTGAAAATATAAAAGGTGAAACCATCATGCGTGCTAATTCAATCATTTCTTTAAGTTTTCCTCCAATAAAAAAATCTGGAATCGCCCAAGGTACAACCTTATGAAAATACGGGATAAAAAACCCACTATCATTGATTTGGATTGATCGATTAAATTCTTCAAACAAACGTAATATGTCCAGGTCCTGATCTGTTCTTACCTTGATCACATGTTGAATACTTGGTTCTTGAAGTTGACTCAATGCCCCAAGTAATCCTTGAAATTGTCTTGTTTGATTATTTAAAGTTAATTCTGGAGATACTTTTTGATTTTTGACACTACTTCTTTTCACACCGCCCGGATCCCTCATTTTGAGAATACTAACTTTAGATTCAGTCGAGTTTAGAGAAGAACAATCTTCATTTTCCCATGTAGAAATGATAATTTTCGAAAATAGATCTTTGCTTCGAATTATCAAATTATTTATGTTTTCGGCACAATTAACCCTAACAAAGTTTTTAGCCGGCGCATCGGTCTTGCCAAATCCCCATGATGCTCCATGAAGACCGTAAGAATCAATCGGACCTTGGATGATTAAAGCTATATTGTTTTTCATCAAATCCGCGCTATCCTCACGAAATCAATGATTATTTCAAGTAGTTTTTAAGTTGATTTTCATTACGAGGAATTGAAATACCGATTGCAGATGGAAAGGGAAGGCTTTCTGCAAAGTCATTAATGACTACCCGTTTTGCGTGTGGTAGTCCAGTTATCAAGTCATAATTTTTTAAGCCTAGACTATCTAGGAAATTGATAATATCTTCTCGATAATTGTGATCTCGAGAAGTAGTCACGACAATTTTTGTTTTCCCCGTTCTCGACAAATCAAGAATGTGGTTGCAATTTTCGGTTATAGGCCTAAACTTTGACCAATCGTTGCTTTCTGATAGCCAATTTGAATTCTCAACAATGACCCCGTCTAGATCAAGAAAAACTGTTTTGAAGTCATTTATGTACCTGTGCCAATCTTCTAAGGTTCCCCAATCTTCATATTCTTCCGCTTCGATCGCTTCGAAATCCACTCCCATTTCAATTGCTACTCTCACCACATCAGAAACATAATGATGATTCACGCTTGTATTTCTCTTTGCCGATGCGACAAACAGTGATGATGATTCAAACTTTACAAGTCCAAGATTAATGTAGGGGCTAATGATTTTCTTTTCTACGATAAGTGTTATCCGTGACTCATCCGAGAGTTTAATAAATGATTTGTTTGCAGCCGACACATCAATATGTCTCGATAAATCCGCGTAAGCTAGTGAATTCTTTGAATTACTGAAGGCTTCGGCATTTACTCGGACATGATTATCACAGTCCTTTACAACAAGTGGGCCATCTTCTCGAAGTGTGCTTATTCCGTTTAGGATAGTTTCAACCATGGAATTAGTGCTGGAGTCAAGAAGTAGGATTTCGGTTGGCAAGTTGACTCGGTTTTGAATTGATTCCGACAACCTGGAAACATTTAATCCATCAAAAAATTTCTCTTGACTAACTATAAGTATTCTATCAATTCCTAATCCGCCGCTTAGTCCAAAAGCACTTAATGACGCTTCTAGCATAGTCATGCCCTTAGGGTGCTGAAGTAGAAACTTCGGCCGCAGATTTCCAAATCGAGTGGATTGGCCAGAAGCAGGGATTAATAGCGTTGTAGTCATAAGAAGAGATTATCTAGTATTTCACTTGTCGCAAAACTCAAATGCCCTTTTCGGGATGGCTTTTTTGTATACGGTAGAATGCGTAACGCTGCTAGTAGTGCAAATTTGTCCAATTCACGTTTTGAAAGAGACAAGTCATTTGCCGACTTCACCAACAAATTCTCCATTTTCTTAAGATTGAGATCAGCATTTGCAGTTTTAAAGCTGTCTTGCGCCCACCATCCATACTTGAGATCAAGCCAAAATCTGCCCCAATCTATTTGTGGCAACTCAATTGGACTATCTAGAAAGTCAAGAACAAAGACATTTTGATTGCTCGTGACTAATATATTCTCGAAAGAGAAATCTCCGTGATTCCAACCTTGTCTATATTCTAAATCTTTAAAACATTTCAGCAATCGGGTCTGAAAATTCATAAGCTTAATAGCCAACCAATTTCCGTTTAAACTACTAATGCACCGAATTAACTTTTCCATAAATATGTCAGAAAATTCATTTGCAGGAATTATGCTATTTCTAATTGAATTCTGATAATTGCTCTCTAAATAAGCAGTCAATTTATCAGCAACTTTAATCAAATCTTCACTATCGCAGTATTGTAGAAATTCACCGACCATCTCACCTGAGACAAACTCCATCGAATAACTATTTCCTTGATCTATATCAATAATCTTCGGAACTTCAACCGGCTGCATAAAGTTCTTCGATAAGGCCGTTCTATGTTTGTCAACTTGTCGCTGAAATCTCTCACTACTAGTTCCCCCAGCAAGCTTTTTAACAAATGGTTTATCTTGAACGTCCCTCAAAAGGCAAAGGTTAGACTTACTTTGGCCAAAGTGGCTGAATCTTGCTGCCTGTAATTCTTGGGAAATTCTGAGCGGAAGGTTTCCTTTCGTCATGCGTGAATTGTACAACAGGGTAGAAATTATGGATTCTGACCTCGTTTTCTAACACTTCAAATACACTTTATCCATGAAAATTGTTTTCATATTCGGTTCATCAACAAGTTTGCGTTCATTTAAAGAATTTTTGATTTTAGAGTCACTGAACAGCGAGCCATCGATAGAAATTGTTTGTGTATTAAGAGAGCATTCAAAGTACACCGATCGATCGCCAAATTATCAACCTCAAGGTATTCAGACTTATTCCATTTCAGGAAACAAAAATTCTTGGTCGAGATATCAAACTTGGGTACAAGTGGAGATGGCACTTCGATCCAGGGATAATCCAGCCTTTGCCGAAAAGACTAGAAGAATTCTTCTCGGTAACCTGAGAAGAGGGTCTTTTTCAAATGTATTCCTCTGGTATTTATATGTTGCCTCAAATATTCTACGTATGCGCTCAGTTGTAACTTTCTTGGGCTTTATTCCATTCATCGGAACTTTAATAAGTAAACTAACTTGGCTACTTGTCCCAAATAATCATTCGCTCAATCGTACGCTAATTGAGATTAACCCTGATTTAGTAATAGTAGTAAGCAATGGACAAGAGTCACTGTTGGCGGAAGTCCAGAAAAATGAAATGATTAAAGACTCATGGGTATTTTTGCCGGATAACTGGGATAATCTTTTTACTAAATCTGTCTTTAAGACTCCGCCTGCAGCTTACTTCCTTTGGAGTCAACAACAGATAGACTTCTTGACAAAACAAAAGTACTTCCGTAATGGAATGAGTAAAGTCTATATTGTGGGTAGTTCGCGAATGGGCTCCTCAAAATTAGATCTTTATAGCAGGGATAATAATGTTTCGAGACTTTTTCCTAAGCGTATCAAGGTTATCTATTTTGGACAGGAAGCACCGCATGACGAAATATCTGACATAGTCTGGATGAGTGAAATTCTTAGTCGTGGGAATTTGAATCTAGAAATCACTTATCGACCGCATCCAACAGCTCGTCCTAGATCATCTAACTCTTCGAGAATGAATGAACTCAAAAACTTAAAGTTTCTTGCTAGTGGGTTAAAAATCCTCTTGACTATAGACGAACGACGAAATTTTGCTTTGAATCATAATCAGGAACTTTTGAAAACGATATCCTCCCACGATCTCGTTGTGTGTGCTCCAACTACAGTAATTCTCGAAAGCTTGTTAAAGCTTAAGCCCACAGGAGTTTTATTGCGAGATGATGGTAAACATAGGTCTACTACCCAAGTTCAGTGGGAATGCATGCCACACTTTAGACTTTTAGAAAATATCAAGAACTTTTACTTAATTAGAAGTGAAAATGACTTGAATGACTTTCTACGCAGTCACAAGGATTCTCAAGTTATCGCTCAAGGCTCTAAAACTCAAACTCTCACATACTTTGTGGGACCAAACGTTTCCCATGAAGATTACGTTAGAAATATCTACAAGGCGATTATTACGGCGCTTGGGAGGACACATAAATAATCAAAGAATTGATGGTGAAGTAGTTTTCTTTTAGCTGGAATCTATGTAGTCTATGCCCTAAAAATGTTTGGCACTGTAAATCTGAGGAGAAATATGCGAGAGTTTAAATTTGGTAATCACATTCTAAATCAAGAGAGTAGTGCTTTCCTCATCGCAGAAATAGGACACAATCACCAAGGTTCTCTAGAGCAGTGCCTGGAAATGATTAGAGCTGCGGCAAAAGCGGGGTGTGACGCAGTAAAGCTTCAAAAACGCGACAATCGGGCTCTTTTCACTGACGAAATGTATTCCGAACCTTACTCTAGCGAGAACTCTTACGGAGAAACTTATGGTGAACACAGAGAGTTTTTAGAGTTCAATAAAGAACAATATTTGACTTGTAAAAAAGAAGCTGAGTCTTTGGGCTTGGTATTTTTTGCTACTGCTTTTGACATTCCAAGCGTTGATTTCTTGCTTGACATAGGATTGCCTGTCATAAAAATCGCAAGTGGGGATCTGAAATCGCATTATTTGCTCGAATACATCGCTGGACTTAATGTGCCAATGATTATAAGCACAGGTGGGGCAAATTTTGCTGATGTGGTTGCCACTTATAGATTTCTAAATAAAATTGAGGCTCATTTTGCTTTTCTGCAGTGCACGGCAGCTTATCCTGCTCCGCCAGAACTGCTTAACTTAAAAGTTATTGAGAGATATCTAGAATCTTTCCCTTCGACAATTGTTGGTTTTTCTGGACACGACAATGGAATTGCAATGCCTCTTGTAAGTTATGCGCTTGGAGCCCGAATAATTGAAAAGCATTTCACTTTAAATAGAACGTTAAAAGGCACTGATCATGCCTTTTCCTTAGAGCCTGAAGGAATGCGTAAACTTGCGCGAGACTTAAAGCGTGCACATAAAGCTCTTGGAAGTGGCGAAAAAATACAACTTGACGAAGAATTAAAACCTCTCCGAAAGATGTCGAAAATGATTGTTGCCAGAAAGTCACTCAAAAAAGGCCATACCTTATCGCTTAAAGATTTTGATTATAAGAGTCCAGCAGATGGCGTGACACCCGATAAAGTTGGGCAATTGTTGGGAAAAGTATTAACGAGAGATGTTTATGATGGGAAACCAATTCTAATGGAAGATGTTGAATAGTCAATGAAGTCACTTACTGTTCAAATCTATGACTCGGTAAAAACGGATAACCGTTTGATCGACTATATTCGGTGCAGTCCAAGAATCTTTTTTTAATCGATTAAAAACTAATGCTAGATATTGATCATTGGCAGATTAAACTTAATATACTGTGGGATATTGACGGTACCCTGCTGGATACATCAGGAATCGGAGTTTCATTTCTTACGCAAGCTTATGAAGCTGTCACTAAAAGAAAATTTAGTTCTACACATCAGAGAAATCAAGGTCTTACTGACTATGAAATTGTCCTTCAGGATTTGTATTCTCTAGGATATCCCTTGGAAAGGATGCTCGATTTAGCTGAGCAAATACTGGATTTATACGTTCAATTATATGAAAAAGCATCCAATCTAAACAAAATAAAGCGTCTTCGTTCCCTAGATGAAAGATTCTTAGATTCTCAATATTCAGATTCTATAACACACAATATCTTGAGTGGAAATTGTGAAAGAGGCGGTTTGCTGAAATTACGGACTGTAGGTATTTCTAATTACTTTGAAAAAGGTGAATTCTTTTTTTCAAACAAAAAAAATTGGAAAAGAGTTCAAATACTTGAGGAAGCTTGCCGGTCAATTAATTCAAAGCAAGTTCTAGTGATTGGAGATACAATTCGAGATTATGAGGCAGCAAAGTCCGTTGGGGTAAAGGCTGTCATCTTAAATTGGAATAACCGTTCTGAACTCGCAAGAATTAGCGGGTCTAGTAATTTGTGGGTCTGCACGTCTTCGGATATCTTTTCGAGAGAATTTGCGGATAAAGTTTTTGAATTTGCAACTACTTAAATCTGTAGTAAGCGGTCTCGGTATGGTAAATTGTAATTGTGATAATGACTGCTGAGCCCTACTCTGCGAAGATAATGGCAGAAATTGGACTCTCTCATGAAGGTTCCGTCGGAATCGCGCAAAAATTTATTGAGAACGCTAAATTATCAGGTGCCAATTTCGTAAAGTTTCAAATGCATCTCCCTGAATATGAGAGTAGTTCTCAAGAACCATTTCGAGTTGGATTTAGCGTACAGGATAAATCTCGGTGGGATTATTGGCAACGAACTAGTTTTTCCCAAGAGGACTGGAGGTTCTTAATAAAATTTTGTCGAGATACCGAAATAGAATTTTGTTCAAGTATATTTTCGACACCGGCATTGAATTTCATGCTGAATGAAGATGTCAAATACATAAAGCTAGGCTCGGGAGATTTCTGCAATGAGGAATTGGCGGAAAAACTAGTTGGATGGGATGGGCAACTAATTCTCAGCACGGGAATGGCAACCTACAAGGAAATCTTGGATTCTGTCGAGCGCTTCCAAGTCTTTTTGAAGAGCGATAGGTTGACACTTCTTCAGTGCACTTCTAGTTACCCAACACCACTAGACAAAGTTGGTTTGAACAACATGCACAAATTTGCTTCAGACTTTGGTTGCAAGGTGGGTCTAAGTGACCACTCAGAGGGTATTAATGCTGCGCTAGTCGCAATTGTCCAAGGGGCCAGTCTCATTGAAAAACATGTCACATTTAGTAGGAGGCTATTTGGACCTGACATCAAAGCTTCAATAACGTTCGAAGAACTGTCGACTTTGACTAAATTTCGAGACGATTATGATTTAATCAAAACTCCTGTTGATAAAGACATCTTGTCTGATGAACTGACATACGAACGTAAAATATTCGGTAGAAGTCTCGGTTTGAATAGAACTTTAGAAGCAGGAGAATTAGTAGGTTGGGAAGACTTTTGTCTTCGAAAACCTGCAGGTGGGCTGTTATGGACAGACCGAGCTCATCTAGTTGGAAAGAGAGCAAAACGCACCATTCACCCAATTCAACTTATCAACCATGATGACTTTGAATAACCTCGGCTCAAGCAAGCGAAAGATTTGTTGTGTAATCAACAGTAGAGCAAATTACGCGCGCATAAAATCCGTTTTAACTTCTCTCAGCATCAGAGAGGACTGCGAGTTACAAATCGTAGTAGGAGCTTCTGGATTACTTTTTCGATTTGGGAATGTGTCTCAAATAATCAGAAATGACGGCTTTAGAATTTCGCGCGAACTTTACACAGTTGTCGAAGGAAACGAACCGGTAGTTATGGCGAAGACTACTGGTCTATCTTTGTTGGATTTGGCTTCGACTTTTCAAGATTTGAAGCCAGATTTAGTTGTAACAGTCGCCGATCGGCATGAAACATTGGCAACTGCGATTGCTGCAAGTTACATGAACATTCCTTTAGCTCATACACAGGGTGGCGAAATCACTGGATCGATTGACGAATCGGTAAGACATGCATGTACCAAACTTGCTCACTTACATTTCCCTGCAACTGAACAATCATATAGAAATATAATTCAAATGGGCGAAGAGTCGCACAGGGTCCATCTTGTTGGATGCCCTGCGCTGGATTTGATCAAAGAATCAGATTCCAGAAATCTTAATGGGATTCTTGCCAAATACATTTATAATTCTGAGAGTTTCAAGAGCGATAATTACTTTCTTGTTCTGCTCCATCCCGACACTCAAGATTATATGAAGGCTGGACTGGAAACCCAAGTTCTTCTAGAGGCGGTTTCTAGTTTTGATATTCCTGCTATTTGGCTGTGGCCCAATGTAGACTCAGGAACAGACTTTATTTCTAAAGAACTACGTCTATTTCGAGACAAAAATAGAGACTCGAAAATTAATTTTGTGCGAAACTTTTCACCGGAGGATTATGCCGCGGTGTTGAACTCTGCAGCATGCATCATTGGTAATTCGAGTTCTGGGATCAGAGAGGCTGCTTTGACTGGCACGCCATCTGTTAGTCTTGGTTCTCGTCAGTTTGGTCGCGAGTCTGCGGATAATGTCATACATGTAGACGAATTCTCATACAGCCGGATTGTTACGGCAATAAAAGATAGGCTGCTTCACGGTAGATTCGAACCCAGTAATTTATATGGCAGTGGAGATGCAGGTAAGAAAATAGCCGAAGTTTTATGCACGACCAAACTCAGTTTAGAGAAGAAATTCGTTCGGAGATATTCTTGATACTTTTTTTGGATACACCTAGATGTGACTCGAGTTGGCTTCAACTTATGAGTAAAAATTACTCAATACCACTTTTGTATCCTCATAACGTTAATGATGATAAAAGTAACGTTTCTGCAATTTATTGTGAACTTTCAAAGAAGATTAACAGAGAATATCTTTCTAGCTTTCCGAAATTACGAATAATTTCTACTCCTACTACCTCATTAACTCACATAGATCTCGAGTATTGCCATGAAAATTCCATAAAAGTTATTTCCTTGAAAGATTTTCCAGGTGAAATTAAACATTTCTCGGCCACGATCGAAATTGGTCTTTGGCATTTACTCAATCTCACTCGAAAAACCTCTGCGGCAGCTTTTTCCGTCGTCGCTGGGTATTGGAATCGGAATGATTTTCTTGGAAACACACTGAGAGAGAAGAGTATTGGAATCTTAGGTTTCGGGCGTTTAGGTCAAGCAATGGCTGAAGTTTGCAAGATACTTGGAATGCACGTATTGATTTATGACATTGACTCGGAAAAGTATAAGAATTCGCTCGCAGGAATTACGCCTGTGAATTCCGCCGAAGACTTATTTGCTTTGAGCGATTTCATATCCGTCCACGTTGATGACCGCCCGAGTAATGAGAATTTAATTGACTCAAAACTCCTTGGCCAAATCAAAAAAAATGGCGTTTTTCTAATAAATACTTCAAGAGGTTTTGTCGTCAATGAAGAGGCAATTAGTAATGCGTTGAGAAACAGTGTCTTGGCAGGATATGGGACTGACGTTTTGGTTGGCGAAGAAATTCGTGAAGAGGACACAAATTGGCTAGTAAAGAACAAAATTTACAAAGCAATGATTGAAGAGAGATTAAACATTTCAATCACTCCCCATATTGGAGGAGCTACAAAGGAAACAATGTTGACAGCATCTAAATTAGTGCTTGAGCAACTATTTGTGGAATTTTCTCAATTCTTAAGACCTGAGAACTAAAACTTTGTCGATTATTGATAACTTTGGTTCTAGGTCTAACAGCATGCGCAAATACGCCTTATCTATGCCGCGTAAATTTTTATAATTGTAGGAGGGCCAAAGAACATTTTTGAACCACTTATGCAAGAAGATGTTGTTAGTTCCAAGTCCACTACTGTCCACTGAACCACTGCTGAATTTTCGAGTCTTATTAATCTTGTTGCTTCGAAATTCTACAATATCGAAATTGCTGCGCTTCCCCTGTTTATGACCCACGATTTCAAATTGCCCGCTTTGAGCTACGGACAGGCAATTCATGATTTTGTCGTCGAGCATAAAATCATCATCATCTAAATATGTGAGAAAATCGCCGGAGGCGAACCTCAGTCCTATATTTCTCGACCTCCCTCCAGCCTGTGCCCACTTAGAATATTGACCATGCGGGTAAACATGATCACGATTGACAATAAGTTTTAATCTCCTATCTTGTTGTTTGTTTACCCAGTTTTTTAACTCATCATCATGATTTTCCGTAACCAAAATAATTTCCAAATTATCATAACTCTGCATCATTATACTCTTAACACTTACGTCTACAATGCTAATTGCGCGTGAAACTGGGACAATTACGGAGACCAATGGTCGTTTTTTGCGATGGACTTCGGTAAAAGCTTTTGTCATTCTCGCTGAGGCAAGTCGCTCGGACATGCTTGGTAAGAATAGTCCTTGTGCTTCATATTCATAATTGTCCATAAAAAATTCAATACTTGACTCGATTCGAGCCAATTTATCAAGAACTTCGGCTTCAAACATTCTACTTGTTCTATTTCGCCAAACTTTCAAAAGACTCTCCTTTACCGATTTGATCACCTAACAGTATATTGGCATAGTGCGAATAGTTCTCTATTTTCCCGGCGATAAGTCTATAGCGGCTAAGGCTGACAAAATGAATTTAGACTGCCAATTACCTAACACTGATTTCGTTTTTCTGTCCTTGAAAGAAGTTAATGACTTCTTGGAACGCCATTTCAAGGCATCATACCAAGGGTTGTTGCAAGAGCTTGAGTCACTGCGCCCTCTGAATCAACTCCTTTTGATCGCTTCGTTAGCTCGAGCATCGCATAAGGGATATTCATTCCGACGTCGATGCGGTAGAGAAATTTTGGGAAAACATAGACCAAGAAACCTAGAAAGCGCACATCTTTTTGCAAAGTACTTTTTCAGCAAAATGACTCTATTACGATTCATTTTTCTATTTCTTGGGTTGATTCGAATACCCGAGAATCTGCTTTTGTTATTTTTTAAAAATTACATCAAATCTAGATCGATTAAACTAAACGCACTCTTTGAGTATTGGAAGCCTCGCCTGGTTGTAGTACAATCCTCAGGATTCGATCCTCTTTCGATTGCAATACGCACTTATAAGAGTCATTTTGGATTTCAAATTTTATACCTTGTGAATAACTGGGACAATCCCTCCTCAAAAATGATTTTAACGAAAGACCTCGATTATATTGGTTCTTGGAATCATGAACAAATTCATCAGATTTCACAGAAGAGTTCCTATCCAAAAGAAAGGGTGCATGTGGTTGGTTCAGCCTCTATTGATGAGGCATATTCAAGAATTACCCCGAGCTACACTTTCTCTCACAGTAACAGAGCAGGTTCTAAATTGCTTTTTGTTGGCCAACAGAATGAATGTGATGAATTAAGTCATGTGACTCGTCTAGCTTTTGAAATTTCAAAAGGCGGTACTCCATATAAGGGATTGGTATATCGTCCACATCCAATTAGTTCGGAAAAACTCAAAAGAATTTCTCAGCTAGATGAATTGCAAACATTATTCAAACTAGATTTTTCGCCGTCAGTGGACTTTAGTTTATATACTGGAGTCATTTGCCTTCCTACCACACTCATTCTTGAGGTTTACTTATCCGGAATTCCTGCAATCGTATATACGCCTAAAGACTCTAAATTTAGAACTGATCCGTTCTCTATGTGGAGATATGAACACTTTGATAACCTAAAATCTATATTACCTTTTCCAGCCGTACATAACTTTAGCGATCTTATGCTTCAAGTTAGGAAAGGTTTACCAAATTATTCAAAGAATATTCCAGCGAAATTTCAGGAGATTTTTCCCCGCTTAGAACCTGATTTTTGTTCACGTTTAGTCAGTCTGGTTGCGAGGATAGACTTTTGAGGATTGTATTAGTGGGTTTAGGTGCAGTTGGAACCCTAGTTGCTCACGCATTAAAAGAAAATGTGATTTTCTATTTGGATACTAGAAGTAGGGGAGTGGAGGAAGATCCCATTTTGATACGAAAGTTGAGTTATCAAAATTACCAGGCCACAATCGAGCTTTCACCCTATAAAGGTGAAGAATTTCAATTGCTAATTATTTGCCTTAAATATGGTCGGGGATTTCAAGAGACGTTAAAATTGATAGAAACTCGTCTTCCCAAAAATGGTAAATACAGAGTCCTACTACTTCAAAATGGTTTCAAACATATACAAATTGCAAGAGAAGTTTGGGGTAGAGAAAGGGTAGATTTTGGTGTCGTTGAGTCCTTTAGTGGCACCCTAATAAAAGGCGCTATTCATGTAACCGGCGACAAACTTCCACTTGTACGCCTTGAAGACGGTTATTTCAATGCTAATTTTGTTGAATCTAACAGAAATTCAACAATCGCAACTTTTGAACTTGGTACTAATGTAATCTCTGGAAAACTGCCCAGGTGGCTGGTTTATTCTGCATTCTGCTCGGCATTAAAGTTAAAACTTTTCGATATCCCCTTACATGATTATTCGTTGACGATAAAATTGTTCATTGACGAAATAAATGATTGTCTACACGAGGAACTGAATTGTCTGTATTCCTATGACGCTTTTCTGAACGAAATCGCATTACTGGAATCCAGTTTCAAGCCATCTTCACTTATTGACATAGAGCGAAGTCATACCCCAGAAATTCATTGGGTCCTATATGATTTGCTGGTGGTGGGACAGACAAAAGGGCTATCAATGAAGATAACGAGTGAACTCCTAATGAGATTACCCAAGGCTCAAATTGATTAGTGCTTTGATTCCTGCACGCTCAGGATCAGAACGAGTACCCAATAAAAATATACTCGATTTCTTGGGACACCCCCTGCTGGCCTATTCAATTCTTTACTCAAGATCTTGCCCTTTGGTAACTGAGGTTTTCGTCTCAACTGATTCCGAAACTATACGTGATATTGCTGTAAATTACGGAGTGGATAACGTAATTCTACGACCAGCAAATATGGCAAAGTCTACAAGTTTAGACATTGAATGGATTAGTCACTTAGATTCAACCGGTAATATAAACAATCCCTATGCAGCAATAGTGCGACCGACGAGTCCTTTGCGATCTATTGAATTGTTGTCAAATATGTTTGCTCGCTTACATGCATCAGATTTCGACTCAATACGAACTATTGCAAAAGTTAAAGAGCATCCTGGAAAAATGTGGACTAGGAAAAATGGTGATGAAATATCGCCACTGCTTGATTTGAAAGAGAATGGCGTTGCATTCCACGCAATGCAATATGCTTCTTTGCCAGAAGTTTTTGTTCAGACAAGCGTGCTTGAGATTTTTAAGGTTGAAAGCATGCGAAAATATGGTTCACGAGAGGGATCGCGAGTATTAGGTTATGAAACTTCTGGAAGTGACTCCTGGGCCATTGATTTAAAGGAAGACTGGGAGCATCATTTGCTAGCGGTCTCAAATAACAAACATCTCAGTGTATTGCTAGAGGATTTGATTTCGGGAATCGCTAAATGATCGCCATTTGTGATTACTCCATTTACTGCATTCCTGCTGGTTGGAGAACTTGGGTATACCTACAAGTTATCGATGAGAGCGGAAATCACGGAATAGCTGAGGCTACGGAAAGCAATGGTTTTCCTACAGGAATGGTTTCCGCTATCTCGGATTCTATGCACCACTTAATTGGAGAGAAACTTGACTCTCCAAAAGAAGTTCGAGAATTGCTGACTAAGCGACATCGGCAGTCGCTTGGTGGGCTAGGTTCTAAAGCCATTTCGGCGATCGAAAATGCATGTTGGGATTTGTGGTCTAGATTGGAAAATACCCCAATTCCTAAATTGATTATGGGAGAACACCAGAGCCATGCCTCTGTATTTGTTTATTGGTCACACTGTGGCACCTCTCGCATTAGAGCTTGGAATCATGTGCAGAAACCACCAATCACTACACGTAATGATTTACAAGCTTTCTCCCGAGAAATTGCCGCTGCAGACGTACGCGCCTTTAAAACTAATCTTTTCCGGTTTTCCGCGATAGATGCACAGGTTTTGATGCCTGGTTTTGGAAAACCTAACAATAGTACGAGTCTAATCGGTAAAGAATATATTTCGGAACTTAAGAAGAATGTTCAAGCACTTAGACATTCACTATCTGGCGAAACAGAGACAATATTAGACCTTAATTACAACGTTGATCTTAAGGACTTCTCGTTTTTCGAGGATGCTCTGTCGAACTTAGAAACTCGGTGGATCGAAATTGACTTTGACGAGAGGCAACCTCTTGCTAAATTTAAGAGTCAGAAATCTATAAAGATTTGTAGTGGCGAAAATTTGATTGGATTAGAGAACTACAAGTCAATTATTAACTCTGATTATGTAGATATTATTTCCATAGATTTACTCTGGAACGGGATAAGCGAATCAATTTCAATTGCGGAAGAGGTGCTTAAAAGCGGAAAGCAATTCACGATTCATAATTACTATAGTCACCTTTCAACTTTTATGAGTTTAACATTTTTATCAATGTTTAAACAATTTGAATTGCTCGAATTCGATTTTGACGATGTAGGACTCCGTGACTCTATCTTCTCTTTTAGTTCACCTTACCTCCCCAATCGGGGAGCTCTACAACCAATAGTGCATGGATTGGGTTGGAATTACCCAGAATTAGATGCTAATAAGATAAAAGAGTTTCAACTAAAAAAGTAAATCAAATAAATTATTTTAATTCAATTCCCTTCAGTAGTTGCGAGTGGCTTTTGCTGACAACTTCGAATGTATCAGATGCTTCAATTTTACCGTGTTTGAGAACAATAATGTGATCTGCTCTTGAGATAGTGGAGAGACGATGAGCAATAACTATTTTGGTGCATGACTCTCTTGCAAGTACTCTTTCCATGACAATTCTCTCTGTAATAGGATCCATTGCACTAGTTGGTTCGTCGAGGATCAACATTGATGGATTTGTATACAATGCTCGTGCGATGCCCAGACGTTGCAATTGTCCCCCACTCAGATTATTTCCAGACTCTCCAACTAATTTTTCTATGTTTGATGATTCGCTGAATTCTGCTAATTCAACTTCACGCAAAAGTACTTTTGCTTTCTCGACATTAGCTTCCGAGACCTGATCATCTAAGGTTATGTTCTGTAAAATACTTGCATCCATTATAATTGGTTTTTGCGGTAAGTATGAAATCACGCCTGGCCAAATTTCGGAAACATTCTCTGCGAAATGATCAGATACTTTGACTTCTCCATTTGTGGGCAAAAGATTGCCCAGAATCAATTTTGCTAAGGTTGATTTTCCGGCACCAGAACTGCCAATAATCGCAACAAAACTCCCTTCTTCAATCTTCAAGTCGATATCGGATAACGCAAATTCATTAGAATCTGGATAAGAAAAACTTACATTATAGAAATCAACTTTGGGCCTAAATTCATCTCTCGATCGACTTGAAGACTTTCTTTTTTGATTTTTTCCGGTCGTCGATTTTTCAATTTTCGCTATTAACTCTAATGTCATTTTGCAACTAGCTATATTGTGATTAATTGAGAGAATTGAATTTTGGATTCTAGCAAAAGCTGGAATGATTCTTGATGTTGCTGCTAGGAACACCACAAGTGTAGCTATCGCTTTATTCGCGTCACTAATAATGATCTGAATTGAAGCGATAATTAAAGCACTGTAAATAATCGCGATTTCATAAATATACTTTGTTAAATTAGGTAGCAACGCCATTTGTGCCTGCGAATGGACGATGCCACTCCTCATTTCCTTCGCTTTGTTGACAAAAAAAATTACATTATCCCTTAGTCGAATTTCTGGAAAAAGTCTAAATGTATCCAAAAGATGTTGATTAGAAATTGCTGTAACTTCAGAAAGCATTGCACCATATTTTCTAGCTCGAATAGAAAAATGTCTTACTGAAAAAACAAAAATTGTGCCAAAGATGGCGAAAATAGTCACCGCTGATCTTATGTCGTATAAAAAGAGCCCAGTTGCAATGGCACAAAGCATGACCGCGTCTACAATTGTCGCTAAAGATAATCCAAGAAATTGAATTACCAATAAGTCTACACCCTTTGTAATTGAGAATAGGGTTTTTTGGCTCTTTTGATTTGGATCATTCAGAATTTGTGTGTTAAGTAATTTCTTGAGTAGAGAGTGACTCAGATTGAGTGATTGATTACTTAGGATTTTGTAAATTTTATTGTTTAGGAATATTCCTAAGACAGTTCGGATTGTAAAAAAAGTTGTTGCTAACAGGGCGATTATCATTACCTTAAATAAAAAAGTTTTGTCAGCTAGTAAACTTATGTCTAGCCAAACATCAAAGGGTTTTGGAAGGGGTACGCCTCTTAGTTCAGATAAACTCAAAGAGGCAATTAACGCAGTTAAAGAAATCGCGATTATATCCATCGTTGAAATTAGACCATGTGCTAACAAGACCATCGCTAGACGCTTTTTGTTTGACTTGTCAATCATTTTCAAGACTGACCTTAGAGTTGTTACAATTTGTGTATATTCAAAAATTTCGGACTCCTAATTTTCCACAATACATAGTTCTGATATCTTTATCTAAACCCGTTGCCTGATTGTATCAAATGCTGAGCTAAAGTCACTTAGACGAGGAACTTCGGAGAGTACTCGTTGAGCCTCAAATTTAAACTTGCAATTTGACTTTGTACTTTAGATTAAACTTGTTTGCAGAGAGAAGAACTCATCATAGGTTGCTATTTGTGAATCATTTCGCAGGCAAGGCTTCTATTCTTCGGAGTGACATTACAAAAATAGTTTGGAAACTTAGAAAGGATCGCTTTGCTGCGGGAAATCACTGAAGAACCCAGCGAGTCGAGCCCATGTCATGAGATTCACGAAAGCGATGTTTCTACCGACTGAGTCTTACTCTTCCACCATTTCCTTTAGCTCTACTTTGGAAACAGCGAATCAAATTTCTGGCGAGAGTATTTCTCTTCGTAATCGGAAAATTTAACATCACTATCGATAAGCGCTGCGACACTATCGTGTTAAGCCTAAGAAATCCGAAGCAGAAAACGTTAACTCTAAACAATTTTTAGAATTTACACTTCTTGTGGGATTGTCGATTCCGAGCCGCCCGCGGGAATCGAACCCGCGACCTCCGCTTTACGAGAGCGGCGCTCTACCGACTGAGCTAGGGCGGCGTTGTGCGCGGTAATTAATCCAAGCGTACAACGCCGTTTGGCGTAGAAAGATGAACTGCTACTAATCCTGTTTGGCCATCATTGGATTTTTGATCAACCCATTCGATTTCCACGCCGACAAATGCCTTAGAAAGATCTGATCCCAGCCATTCTTCAATCGTCTTTTCATCGCCAGCAATTTCGATCTTGACAATCTCCGCAACCGCTTTTCCATCCGTTGATGGATGATCTTGTGACATCCACTGAATAAAGAATGGAAGCTGTGAATCATAAAGAGTTCCTAAAACTCCCAGTTGTTTCCACTTCAATTCGGAACCATCAGGACGCTTACGTGAACCATCTACTGCTTGGCGTCCGAGTCGATTTTCAATTGGAGATAAATCTTCGGTTGAGACGACCCACGTTAGCCAGCCGCCACCTTCATTTGCACGTTGTGAAACAACGCGACCGAAGGGTGATGAATCCGCAGCTGGATGCTCTAGTGGGCAAACAACTTCCAAGTAATGACCATTCTTGAGTGCAAGAGTGAAATTTCGAGTTCCGAAACGTGGATGTATTCCGCCGTCGGTGAAAGCTGAACCGATTCGAGAACCGATTCTTTGGACTACATCAACGAGTTGGTCATGGGTTGCTGCGTAAGAGATATGGTCCAGGCGCATGTGCGGATAATGCCGAAAGCTACTTCAAAGCGCAAAACAAAGCCTCAAGGGTTGCTAGCGGAGCGGAGTTACGCGAGAGATTAGCGCGGGCCGTGAGGATTGCATCAATCTGTTCAACTGTTCGCTTGGGCTGGGTTGTTCGTGCGTAGTTCGCTATCTCCACTTCGAGGTCGATGTTAAGAATCTCAGCTCTATTGCTCTGAAGTACCAATACATCGCGATAAAAAGTTGATAGATCTAAAAGCGCACCATCGATGTTGTCGCGAATTGATCGTGTAGCGCTGGATTTCTGTTCTTTCTCCAAATCCTTTATCGCCTTCGCACCACCTGAAATCAATCCGCGTCCTGTACCTTGGAAAGCGTCTTGTAATTGTTTAAGTTCTGCAGCATCGCGA
>Ga0129336_10000408_pt1 | contig 25133 bp, 22 predicted proteins | sample CPB6_02_DNA_FD_96878 | JGI IMG/M metagenome (GOLD analysis project Ga0129336, IMG submission 96878) | Freshwater to marine salinity gradient microbial communities from Chesapeake Bay, USA - CPBay_Sum_0.6_0.2_DNA | ecosystem: Environmental > Aquatic > Marine > Coastal | place: USA: Chesapeake... | reverse complement strand
GAACCTTGAGGAATCAATCTCCGCAGAATCTGATCTGCAGTCCACACGACTGTGGCAACGGTGGGTATACCTAATCGTTGATAAATCTCTGCGCGACCTGGGTCGTAGATTCGTGCCACGACATTTGGCACACCGAAATTCTCTCGCGCAACCCGCGCAGCCAAGATATTGGAATTATCACCGTTGCTCACAGCAGCGAAAGCATCGGCTCGCTCGATTCCTGCCTGCTTAAGAATGTCTCGATCGAAGCCGACTCCCGTGAGCGTGATTCCTTGGAAGTTTGGCCCGAGTCGTCGGAAAGCCTCGCGGTTTTGGTCGATGATTGCCACGGTATGACCTGCTTCTTCCAGGCGTTGGGCGATCAGCGTTCCCACTCGACCGCACCCCATCACGACCACATGCATATGAGCAATTTACACCCGTATATCAGGCTCGGTACGCACTACTCTGCCCTCGTGGCGAAAGTGGCGAAATCCTCGAGAGAATTTCACCCCGGTGAGCGGGTGGAGCTCGAAATCACTGGCATCGCCCATGGCGGCGAAACTGTTGCGCGAAGTGATGGCTGGGTCTTTTTTGTGCGCTATGCCATCCCGGGTGAACGGGTAATCGCGGAGATCACTCAGACGGGCAAGAGCTTCCACCGCGCCGATGCTGTGGAGATCATCACGGCATCTGTTGATCGGGTCACACCTGAATGTCGCTATTTTCACCCAGGAGGATGCGGCGGATGCGATTTTCACCATATCTCGGCGCGCCGGCAACGCGAGTTGAAGTCTCAAGTGATCACTGAACAATTCGCCCGGGTGGCAAAGATGGATATCACCATTCCTGTGGCGGAGGTGCCTCTAGCAGATCGCGATACAACTGGATATCGAACTCGAATGACTTTGAGTATCGATAGTCAGGCTCGCGCAGGTTTCTACAAGGTACGCTCACATGAAATCCAGCCAATTGAAGAGTGCATCGTCGCCGCCGACCATTTAGAGATCGCACAGGTTTTAGCAAAACGATATCCCGATCAGTCGACGATCCAGATCCCGAGTGAGTCACGCGTTGAACAGATTACAGTCCGTGGAAAGCGATACACATTTCGCGTTAGTAGCGAGAGCTTCTGGCAAGGCCATCTCCGTGCTGCCGAAGTGTTAGGCGAAAGAGCGCTAGCCGCGTTGGCGCCAGAGCCAGGTGAACGAGCTCTCGATTTATATGGCGGCGTTGGTCTCTTTGGAAAGTTGCTCGCCGATAGCGGCTGCGAGGTTGAGATCATCGAATCAAGCGCGTCGGCAAGTGATGACTGCCGCTTCAATCTGCAGGAATTCTCCTCTGCTCGGGTACACGAAGGAGCAGTAGAGAGGAAGATTCGAGAAATTCAGAGCGCTCACTTGGTGCTGCTCGATCCACCTCGTAGCGGGGCTGAGCACGAAGTGCTCCGCGCAATAGTTGCGCTGGCACCTAGACGCATTTGTTACATCTCTTGCGACCCCGCCTCGCTGGCCCGAGATTCCGCTCGCCTGGCGGAGCTGGGCTACCGCATCGCCGAAGCGAGCGCGTACGACCTCTTTCCGCAGACCGCCCATATCGAGTGCGTTTTCACTTTCGAACCGGTAATATCTTGATATCAAGATAAATTTGGGGGTCCCGGAATGAGCAAGGATTCATTTAAGGCTCGGCGAAGTTTCTCTAGTGGCGGCAAAGAACTCGAGATCTTCGACATCACTGCTCTAGATGGCGCCGCCTCGCTCCCTTTTAGCTTGAAAATCCTCCTGGAAAATCTACTTCGCCACGAAGATGGCGCGAATATCACTGCCTCCCAAATTAGCGCGCTGGCTAAGTGGGATCCTGCAGTGGAACCCGATACCGAAATTCAATTCACTCCAGCGCGGGTAATCATGCAGGACTTCACGGGAGTTCCGTGCGTGGTCGACCTTGCCACGATGCGCGAGGCCGTTGTTGAACTTGGTGGCGATCCAGCCAAAGTCAATCCACTAGCACCAGCCGAACTTGTTATTGATCACTCGGTTATCGCCGATGTATTTGGACGAGCTGATGCCTTCGAAAAGAACACTGATATCGAGTATCAGCGAAATCACGAGCGCTATCGATTCCTCCGTTGGGGGCAGAGCGCTTTTGACGAGTTCAAAGTCGTCCCGCCGGGAACGGGAATTGTCCATCAAGTGAATATCGAATATCTCGCACGCGTCATCATGCTCCGAGAAGTTCACGGTGTCTTGCGGGCCTATCCCGACACTGTCGTCGGTACCGATTCTCATACGACGATGGTCAATGGATTGGGCGTGCTCGGATGGGGCGTTGGTGGCATCGAGGCCGAGGCAGCTCTTCTCGGACAACCGGTCTCAATGTTGATTCCCCGTGTACTTGGGTTCAAGTTGACTGGCGAATTACCGGTGGGCACAACGGCGACAGACCTTGCGCTGACAATCACAGAACAACTTCGTAAGCATGGAGTGGTGGGCAAATTCGTTGAGTTTTATGGTCCAGGAGTTGCCGCGGTGCCGATGGCAAACCGCGCAACCATCGGAAACATGAGCCCGGAGTACGGTTCTACCTGTGCAATATTCCCTATTGATGAAGAGACGATTAACTACCTCCGTTTAACGGGTCGAAGCGAAGAGCAGTTGCATTTGGTCGCCGATTACGCAAAAGCCCAAGGTTTGTGGCATGACCCATCAGCGACTCCGAGATACTCCGAGCATCTTGAATTAGACCTGGCAACGATCACGCCATCGATCGCTGGACCTAAACGACCGCAAGATCGAATCGCCCTCACTCAGGCGAAGAGAAAGTTTGAAGAAGTCCTTCCCTCCTACATCCGCGATAAGACCGCTACCGAACCAGTGCCGGTGACGATGGGGGAGAAGAAATTTACGCTCACCAACGGTGATGTTGTCATCGCATCCATCACCTCCTGCACCAATACCTCGAATCCATCGGTCATGGTGGGTGCTGCTCTCCTTGCCAAGAAAGCGGTCGAACGCGGACTTAAAGCCAAGCCTTGGGTTAAGACCACCCTTGCGCCTGGCTCGAAGGTGGTTACCGATTATTACGATCGCGCAGATCTCACTCGCTATATGGAAGCGCTGGGATTCAACCTCGTGGGATATGGCTGCGTCACCTGTATCGGCAACTCCGGGCCGCTTCCAGCCGAGATCTCTGCGGCGATCAACGAGAAAGATCTCGCCGCTGCTGCAGTGCTCTCCGGAAACCGGAATTTCGAAGGGCGAATCTCACCAGATGTTCGGATGAATTACCTTGCCTCGCCACCACTGGTGGTTGCTTATGCGATCGCTGGCACTATGAATCATGATTTTGAAAAGGATCCACTTGGAGTGGATCAGAATGGGGCGCCAGTTTTCTTGAAGGATATTTGGCCGAGCGCACAAGAGATTGAACAAGTTGTTGCTGATTCGATTACCTCAGAGATGTTCCGCAAGGACTACGCATCGGTTTTCGAGGGCGATCATCGATGGAAGGCTCTTGATACTCCCACTGGTGAAACTTTCGAGTGGGATCCGAAATCGACTTATGTTCGAAAGCCTCCGTATTTCGATGGGATGCCTCGAAATCCGGTCCCGGTCACCGATATCTCGGGGGCTCGCGTGCTGGCGATGTTAGGTGATTCGGTGACCACCGATCACATCTCACCAGCTGGAAGCATCAAAGCCGATTCGCCTGCAGGCAAGTATCTGCAGAGCCATGGCGTCGAACGAGCAGATTTCAATTCATACGGCTCTCGTCGAGGAAACCATGAAGTGATGATTCGTGGAACATTTGCCAACATTCGGTTGAAGAATCTGCTACTTGATGGTGTCGAGGGTGGTTACACGAAGAACTTCCTCGATAACGGTGCGCAGACGACGATCTACGATGCCTCGGTTGGATATCAGAGCGCGGGCATTCCATTAGTCATCCTTGCCGGCAAAGAATATGGATCAGGTTCATCGCGCGACTGGGCTGCCAAGGGCACTGCCCTATTGGGTGTGAAGGCGGTCGTCGCAGAGTCTTATGAACGAATCCATCGCTCCAATTTGATTGGCATGGGGGTGTTGCCTCTTCAATACCTTGATGGACAGTCTGCACAATCGCTTGGCCTCAAAGGCGATGAAGTGTTCACCATCACAGGAATCACCGAGCTGAATAAGGCGAGCAACGGGGCGATTCCATCGACGGTAGCAGTCGATGCCAGTGGCAAGAAGTTCACCGCAAAGGTACGAATTGACACACCGGGTGAAGCTGATTACTACCGGCACGGCGGCATCATGCAGTATGTGCTTCGCTCGCTTATCTCGAGCGCTTCTTAGTTAGGCAGTTAGACTAGGGGAGTGCTCCCTCCGCTATTGAATACCCTGCGCTCTCCAGAGGATCTCAAGAAGATCGCTCCAGGGCAGTTAGCTGAGCTGGCTACACAAATTCGAGAATTCCTTATCCGTTCAGTAGCGAAGACTGGTGGCCACCTTGGCCCGAACCTTGGCGTTGTCGAATTAACAATTGCCCTCCATCGAGTCTTCGATTCCCCGCGGGATGTGTTGCTCTTTGACACTGGCCATCAGAGTTATGTGCATAAGTTGCTCACGGGGCGGATCGAAGGATTCGAGAAATTACGACAACGAGGCGGCACTGCTGGATATCCCAATCGTCGAGAGAGCGAACATGATGTCATCGAGAATTCGCACGCTTCAACAGCTCTCTCATGGGGCGATGGCATCTCGCGCGCTTTTGCGCTGAAAGGCGTCAAAGAGCGGAGCGTTGTCGTAGTCGTAGGTGATGGCGCGCTCACGGGAGGTATGGCGTGGGAGGCTCTCAATAACATCGCCGCTACTAAGGATCGCTCGCTGGTGATCTTGGTCAATGACAACGAACGCTCTTACAGTCCCACTATCGGGGGGATCTCCACCTACCTGACCACCTTGCGAGCTACCCGAGGATACGAACGCTTTCTCGAATGGGGAAAGAATGTGCTTGAGAAGACTCCTGTAGTCGGTCAACCGATATTCGAAACCCTGCACGGAATGAAGAAGGGAATAAAGGACATCATCGCTCCGCAAGGCATGTTCGAAGACTTAGGATTGAAATACCTTGGACCTGTCGATGGTCATGACATCGAAGCAATGGAGAACATCCTCAGAGCGGCGCGAGATTTTGGTGGTCCGGTGATTGTTCATGCAATCACTGAGAAGGGGCGAGGATTTGCACCTGCGATAAACGACCAAGCGGAGAAATTCCACGCAGTAGGTCCAGTCGATCCAGAGACTGGCGAATCGTTAGCAAGTTCGGGTAAGACCTGGACATCAATCTTCTCCGACGAGTTATTGGCAATCGGGCGAGAAAGACCAGAGTTGGTCGCGATCACCGCGGCAATGCTTGGCCCCACTGGTCTTGATAAGTTTGCCGAAGAATTCCCTGATCGAACATTCGATGTTGGAATTGCCGAGCAACATGCGGTTGCTAGTGCGGCCGGACTTGCTTTTGGTGGCATGCATCCAGTTGTTGCGCTTTACTCAACTTTCCTCAATCGCGCCTTCGATCAGCTACTGCTCGATGTATCGCTACACAGTGCCGGTGTTACCTTCGTTCTCGATCGTTCCGGAATAACTGGTGATGATGGTCCATCACACCACGGTATGTGGGATCTTGCGCTCACCGGAATCGTGCCCAACTTGAAGGTTGCAGCACCGCGCGATGGGGCACGCCTTCAAGAATTGTTACGAGAGGCAACGAGTATCCAGAACCAACCCACTGCGCTCCGATTCCCGAAGGGGAGCGTGGTCGCAGATATTCCGGCATTCGAAAGGCGCGATGGCATCGATGTCCTCTATCGCGGCGAGAGCGCTGATGTATTGGTCGTAAGCATCGGAGCGATGGCAGCCATCGCAGTCGAAGCAGCTGCGCAGGCCTATCGCGAGGGAGTGGGAGTCACTGTCATCGATCCGCGCTGGGTTAAACCACTGGCACCGGCAATTATCACCATGGCACAGCGGTATTCACATGTAGTGGTCATTGAAGATGGAATTAGACATGGTGGCATCGGCAGTACATTGGCTGAGCAGATGCGTGATGCTGGTATCGAGATTCCTGTGCACTCAATTGGAATCCCGCTTGCATTCATCGAGCATTCAAAGCGCGCAGAAATATTGCATGATCTTGGCATCACAGGACAACAGATTGCCCGAAGTTTGGTAGAGCTTCGGGCAACGGGTGAGTTGCCACTTATGGCAGGGATGCAACACCCTTCGGATGAAAGCGTTGACCGGTAGCAGCTTCACTTATTCCGCTCCGATCGAGATACGGCAAAATTCCTCCGAGGTGGAGCGGCCAACCAGTTCCCAACAACATGCAGAGGTCAATCTCCGCTGGAGTGGCAACGACGCCCTCATCGAGCATCATTCGAGCCTCTTGAGCAAGTGCGGTTAATGCTCGAACGCGAACCTCTTCTGCTGTCGAAGGCTTATCACCTTTTTGAATACAGGCAGCCGCATCTGGATTGATAACTAAATTCCCGTGCTCATCTTTGTTGTAGAAGGTGCGCACGCCATTCTTGACTAGGCGCTCGATGGTGGGACTCACCTTGTAACGATTGCCCAAAGTGGCGTTCAGAGTTTGCGCAACATGCAAGGCCACTCCTGGCCCGACCAAACCAAGCAATTCGAAGGAGCTCATAGGTAAACCAAGGGGAGTCATGGCGCTATCTGCCTCATGTGCAGATGTACCTTCGTCAAGCGCATCGGTGATCTCTCCCATGAATCGCATTAAAAGTCGATTTACGACAAATGCTGGCGCATCCTTGACGATGACCATGGTCTTCTTCAATTCCTTGCCGATTACGACAGCGGTTGCTGTGGTTGCATCATCGGTGTGTGGTGTTCGTGCAATTTCAAGTAGTGGCATAACCGCTACTGGGTTAAAGAAGTGGAAACCAATCACGCGCTCAGGATTCTTCAAATGATCTGACATCTTGGAGACAGAGAGTGAGGATGTATTCGTTGCCAGAATGCACTCTGGTGAGATGATGCCCTCGAGTTCTGCAAAGAGTTTCCGTTTGATTTCCATCTCCTCGAAGACTGCTTCGATGATGAAATCACAGGGTGCAAAATCCTTGTTACTCGTACTTCCGGTGAGAATCTGCTTGAGCCAGCCTGCCTCTTCGGGGCGCATTCGCTTCTTTGAAACTAGAGTGTCGAGCTCGTTATGTATCCAAGCTAAACCTTTGTCAACGCGGACCTGATCGAGGTCAGTGATGTGGACCGGAACTTTGAGATTACGCAGGATGAGCAGCGCAAGTTGTGAAGCCATGAGTCCAGCACCCACCACGCCAACTCGGGTGACCTTTCGGGCCAGCGCTGGTTTTGGTGCACCTTCGACCTTTTTCTTGCTCTTCTGAATGAGATTAAAGGCATAGATGGATGCTCGAAACGGATCGCCCATTACAAGTTCGTTCAAAGCATCATCTTCGGCAGCAAATCCGGAGTCGCGAGTGGCACTTCGTGCATCAGCCAAAAGGGCCAGGGCAAGTCGAGGGGCATCTACGGGCGCATCGCCATATTTTTTCTTCTTCGCAGCAGCGCCGATCTCTGCAGCCGCTTGCCACGCAGCGGAATCATCTAAGTGATTGACTCGTTCGATCTTCTTCGCACCCGAAAGTATCTGGGCTGCAAAGGAGAGGGATTTTTCTAAGAAATCAGCGGGCAGATAGACCGCATCCACCACACCTAGTTCAAGAGCCTCGTGAGCTTTAAGCATCGTGTTGTTATTGAGCGCATTGACCATGATGACCTTTGCTGCCTTCTCGGGTCCAATCAACTGCGGTAGCAAAGTGGCTCCACCCCAGCCCGGGACTAGACCAAGGAAAACTTCAGGAAGGGCGACGAAAGCGGTGCTGGCCAGGGTGCGGTAGTTGCAATGCAGCCCGATCTCTAATCCGCCACCAAGGGCTAGCCCGTTGATGAATGCAAAGGTCGGTCTGCCGCTTTCACCTAAACGGCGAAAGACATCATGTCCCAACTTGCCGAATGCTTTCGCTTGCGCGCTATCGGTGACGCTGGTGACTCCACTTAGATCTGCGCCAGCGGCGAAAATGAACGGCTTTCCGGTGATGCCGATTGCATCCGCTCCGGTTGCCAAGGCGGCGTCAATTGCTCGATTCAATTCGAGCAAGCCCTCGGGGCCAATTGTGTTTGGCCTGTTGTAATCCAAACCATTATCAAGGGTGATCAATGCTAACTTGCCGGAAAATCCAAAGGGGAGAAGATCAACTTCACGAACGAAAGCTTTAGTTACAACTTCTTCGAGCGCTGCGCTGCTCATACTCAATTACCGCCTTTTCCTGTGAAGTGCGGGTTCTCCCAAATGATGGTGCCACCCATTCCTAAGCCGATGCACATAGTTGTAATTCCGTATTGCACATCTGGGCGCTCCTCGAAACCACGAGAAAGATTGAGAATTAATCGAATACCCGATGAAGCTAGGGGATGGCCGACTGCGATTGCGCCGCCATAGATATTGACCCGTGGATCATCGTCGGCGATTCCAAAGTGATCCAAGAATGAGAGCACCTGAATGGAGAAGGCCTCATTGACTTCGAAGAGTCCGATTTGATCGATGGATAATCCGGCCTTTTCAAGGGCTTTGATGGTCGAGGGGACCGGGCCGTATCCCATGATCTCTGGTGCAACGCCGGCGAAAGCAAACGCCACCATCTTCGCCTTGGGCGTTAAGCCTCGTTTAGTTGCTTCACTGGCACTCATTAACAAGGCTGCAGTGGCACCATCATTTAAGCCAGCAGCATTTCCTGGAGTCACTCGACCTGCCGGACGAAATGGAGTTTTGAGCGCAGCTAATCCTTCCATCGTCGTCGTCGGACGAGGTGGCTCATCGACCGTGGCAACGCCCCATCCCAATTCTGGGGAACGCACAGCAACGGGAATGAGATCGCGTTGAATTTTTCCGGACTTGTATGCAGCAGCAGTTTTCATTTGTGAGTTATAGGCATATCGGTCGGCGCGCTCTTTCGTCAGATGGGGAAACTTGTCATGGAGTCGTTCTGCAGTTGCGCCCATCGAGAGCGCATCCTGGTCGACCATTTTTTCGGCGAGATAACGGGGGTTGGGATCCATCAGATCACCCATTGGATGATTTCCCATATGCTCAACGCCACCGGCGAGTGCGATGTCGTAGGCGCCCATGGCAATGCTGCCAGCAAGCGTTGTTACTGATGTCAGTGCGCCTGCGCACCAACGATCGATCGAATATCCAGGTACAGATTGTGGGATGCCAGCAAGCAGCGATGCGCTTCGTCCGATATTCATTCCCTGATCACCATTTTGTGCTGCGGCAGCAATGGCAACATCATCAATATCTTCAGGAGCAACTGCAGGGTTCCGTTCAAGTAAACCTCGAATGCAGCGCACCATGATGTCATCGGCTCTCGTGCCGGCATAAAGGCTTCCTGCTTTGCCAAATGGCGTGCGAACTGCATCGATGAGAACTACTGATTGACTCTTCACTGGCCACCTCGATCCCTACGCGCAAGTGCGCGCTGGGGCTAGGTTACTGGAGGGTAACTTACTTGGCGACCGCCGCAGCAGTCTTCGGGGTGCTCTTGTTTCCCTTGCGCAGGTATACCGGCAATACGATGACAAGGAATGCTGCCCAAGCCAAGAATTCGACCCAACTGAATGCGGTGCGGAAACCTAATGTGCCTTGGAGCAAGGTTGCTGCAATGGAGTCTGGAGCCATCCAACTGGAGATGTTCCAAGCGTATGAGCCTTCACCTGGGAACCAACCGAGCTCCTGGAATTCGTGAACACCATAAGAGAGCACTCCGGCGGCGATGACTACAAGCGCGACGCCTGTGATGGTGAAGAACTTGCTGAGATTGATCGTGATTGCGCGGCGATAGATCAGCCAGCCCAATGTGACTGCAGCGATCAGACCAAGGGTCAAACCCAACGCTGGCGCGCTATTCGAGGTGGCAGTTCGAAAATTAGCGTAAGCGAAAACAGCCGTTTCTAATCCTTCGCGAACCACAGCGAAGAAGGCGGCAAGTGCGAGGGTGACTGGTCCGGTGCTCAACGCAGTGGAGACCTTTCCATGGAGCTCTTCTCGTAAGCCGCGCGCTGCCCCCTTCATCCAGAAGACCATCCAAGTAACCAGTCCCACCGCAACAAGAGAGGTGGTGCCAGCAAAGACTTGTTCGCCGCGCTCGGAGAGCTCAGTCGAGGTGAAGGCAAGGAAGCCTCCGGTGGCAAAACTGATGAGAAGTGCGGCCGAAACTCCCATCCAGACAGCGGCAAGGTGTGCGCGGTTACCCACCTTTACGATGTAGGCGATCAATATGCCCACGATGAGTGCTGCTTCTAAACCTTCGCGGAGACCAACGAGAAAATTACTGAGCATGGTCTGAGCCTACGGTGGGGGCGCTATTTACGCAACCAATCTGTTGCGTAAATCATGAGAGATCGCTCACCCCGGATTCTGCCCCCTCGTCTTGGGGGAGAGGCTCTTCTGGTGGCGGGATTAGGGGTTCGCGTTCATTTTCGATACTCAAGAGCAGTGCGCTGGTGAGGGCTACCTGCCAGGGGCGAGCGCCAGCAGCGCGAAGAAATTGCGCTACCTCGGCTTCGCTCCGGCCACCCGATGGCGGATCCTCCCAGCAGAATCTGCGGACGAGTTCAGGTGCAAGCAAGTTCTCCGCGGGGAGTGTGTGCGTAGTCGCCGCTTCGGCAAGTCGGGCGCGGGCGTGAGTCAATCGAGCGTAAGCAACAGGCGCGCGATCCTTCCAGATCCGAAGGTGTGTGGGTGGCCCGGGAAGTGCTGGAGCTTTACTTACGGTCGGATTTGCTCGTGCGCGCTCGAGCGCCGACCACCATCGCGCAGCTTCCTTCTTCCATGCAGGCAACGAGGCGATCTGGCTCAATGAATGCGGAGCCTTGATTGCCAAGTTCACCAGAGCTCGATCGTTGACTAATCGACCAGGAGCAACATCTCGTTCGCGGGCTAATTCATCGCGCGCACTCCATAACTCACGAATGATTGCCAATTGCTCGGGACGCTTAATCTGGTGAATGCCAGAGGTTCGGCGCCAGGGATCCTTCCGTGGCACGGGCGGCGGCGCATCCAGGAGCGCTTGAGATTCTTGAATCGCCCACTCCAATTTCGAACGCTCTTTGAGCGCTCGCACTACCTCATCTTTGAGATCGATGAGTACATCGACATCGAGTGCGGCATAAATCAACCAATCATGGTGCAATGGTCGGATCGACCAATCAACAGCTGAGTGCTCTTTTGCCAAGCGCAGATTAAGTAGCCCTTCGGTCAGCGCACCTAATCCCACTCTTGGAAAGCCAGCTATACGCGCAGCCACCTCAGTATCAAAGATGTGCCGTGGTTCAAGACCAACCTCGCGAAGACAAGGAAGGTCTTGCGAACTTGCATGGATGATTACTTCGGCGGATTGAATCACCGCATTAAGTTGGGCAAATGCTTGTTGCGCTCGCGCAATGTCGCCCTGGAAAAATGGAATGGGATCAATCAGGTGGAGGCCACCTTTTCGCCGATGTATTTGAATCAGGTAAGCGCGTTGCGAGTAGCGATAACCCGAAGCGCGCTCCGCGTCGAGAGCAATATCGCCCTCGCCACTTGCCAACTCCTCGACCGCCTGCGCCAGCTGTTCAGCAGTGGTGATCAATTCACCGAAAGAAGTTCGCGGTGCGCCGAGTAAAGGCGGCACCGCTGCGCTGTCCTCCGGGCTTTCTTCCGGGCGTTCTTCCGGCTGCTCAACTTGTGATTGCTCTGGTATCGACATCTGGCGTGAATGATTACCTCTCGCGTCTAACCATGGTTGCAACTCCATCGTTCGTTGGCACTGGTTGCAATCCCGCACAATGGGCAAGGAGCTCAGTCCAACATTGCAGATGATCGAGGACTTCGGAGATTGTTCGCGCTTGAGGTGTCCATGAAGCGCGTATCTCCAATTCTGTTTGGGATGGTCTATCCGAGAGTTCGCCGAAGGATGAGCTCAAAGCCAGAGTGACGGTGCCGCTCAACGCAGTTGCCGAGAGATCTGCAATCGATTCTTCAAACCAGGACCAGCCCACCTGTGGGAGCAGCGGATCTGAACCCATCTCTTGCTCGATATCTGCTTTGATGAAGGTGACTGCTCGCAAATCGCCACCCCACGCTTCTTGACCACCTGGTTCATGAAGCAAAACAAAGCGGCCGTTAGCGACTTCGAGTTCGCCATCAAAACATTCTGCAGTGAGGGCGAAGGCATACTTCGCCAATTTCGCAGGCGCAGGCATCTGTGCGCATTCGATCTCAGGGCGCGGCGTAAAGGCGCTTAATGCGCGTAAAAGCGCTGGAGGATCGTCAGCGAAGCCGCCGCTATCTGTAGCACTCATATATATAAGGGTAGGCAGGCAGGTGGATCTCAGCGGGAGGCGCGCTCGTAGCGCTCGAAGCTGGTATCTCCGTAAGACTCCCTACTTACCAGTCGCATCCGTTTAAGTAAGAGCTCTTCGTCAAGAAAATGATCATCACCCTCGAGGGCAACACGGCTCACATAGAAGATGTCGATGAGATTTGCATCCAACAAGAGGTGAATCAAGGTGATTCCCCCTTCGCAAAGAATCTTTCCCGGATATTCAGCACGCATCTTTGCTATGAAATCATCAAATGCTCGTTCGAGAGAGCCTGCTCCGATTGCTCTCTGCGAGAAAATCACCAACGGATGCGGGCTTCGATCGTATGGCTCGACGAGCGTGGTGCGATGTCCGACGAGAATTGCCTGAATCTCTGAGTTTTTGCGACGGAGCAAAAACCGTTCCCGATCTGCGGCAGTTTGTAGCGGAGCGCTCGATCCCGCACGGCTGGTGGCACCATTGGCGCCCACCACCATGCTGGCGATGATCATCTCTTGGCTGGGGGCGCTCACCCGGAACAGAGTAGGCCAGCCAGAGCTGGGCCTGGAGCAGGGAAGCCAGTGGAGAAGTTGAGGGGGTTGAGGGCTCTGGTTAGCCTTATCGCCATGGCCACCCCCGCCTTTCGCTCTGCTCTTCTGCCGCGGTTAAGCCTGGCTATAGCCGGCGCGGTGCTCGCATCGATTCTGCTGCCACTGCCAAGCCAAGGCGCTCCTCGGCCGAGCGCTCGTTTGATGGAGATTCAGGGGCGGATTATCGACCTACAAAACCAGGCTGCATCAGCGGCCGAGGGGGCGCAAGAGGCAAAAGTGCGCTTAGCCCAACTCAATCAGACGCTCGCTGGCGTCCAAGAGAAGGCGAGTAAGCAACGGCTTGAGCTCGAGGAGATCAGAGCATCACTGGGTGCAATCGCTGCGGAGCAATACAAGAGTTCTGGGCTTGGCCAATCACTTCAATTGCTCTTCTCTTCGAACCCGCAGGCCTACCTTGCATCCGCAGGTGATTTGGATTCATTGGTGCGCAGGCGCTCAGTTGAGTTGCGGCGATATGAATCGGCCACTCAGAAATTGCGGGCAACCACCTTGTTGGTCAGCGATAAAGCGAAACTTGTTCGAGCAACCCAGAAAAAATTGGAAGCACAAGCTCGGATCGCTAATGCCAAATTGATCGAGGCTGAAAAGATTCTCAAGTCGCTAAAGGCCTCGGAGCGTAAAGCGTTACTTGCAGCAAAGCGTCGCGCCGAAGCCGATGACCTTGCATCATCGCGAGCTGTTGCAAAGAATTTTAAAGGAGCATCTGGGCGAGCTGGCGTTGCACTGAAGTATGCAATGGCACAAATTGGTGACCGGTATGTATTTGGCGCCGCAGGAATGCAAACTTGGGATTGCTCCGGGTTGACCATGCGTGCCTTCGCTGCTGCTGGAGTCTCTTTGCCGCACTCATCGAGGGCTCAATTTAGATACGGCAAGAAGATCCCCCGCTCCCAATTGCGGCCTGGAGATCTGGTCTTCTTCAAGCAGCCCATCAGCCATGTGGGTATCTATGTTGGTAACGGAAAAATGGTCCATGCACCGCGCCCCGGATATCGAGTGAAAATCGCACCGATCAATCAGATGCGCTATGTCGGGGCTGTCCGTCTCTAGCGTGAGTGGTGCACCGAAAGTACTTTTTATCACCAACGACTTTCCGCCACAAGAAGGTGGCATCCAATCTTTCGTTGAAGGATTAATTAAATCGTTACCTAAAGAATCTGTCGTAGTGCATGCATCAAGTTTTCCCGATCAAGGGCGATCAGATGCCTATGATCAGCGACTCTTTGAAGAGTTCGGCGTCGTGGTCGTTCGGGACCGGCAGAGAATTCTCCTGCCAACTCCCGGATTGCTCGCACGAGTACGCGGCACCATGCATGCGCATCAGATAACCAGAGTGGTCTTTGGCTCAAGTGTCCCGCTTGGGGTGCTTGCTCGTGCTCTTCGTCGAAGTGGGGCAAAGAAAATTATCGCCATCACCCATGGACATGAAGTGTGGTGGTCTCGAGTGCCGATCTTTGCGCGAGCCCTTCGATTCGTTGCGCGCCATTGTGATCACATCACCTATCTTGGAGAGTTCACGAAGAAAGCCATCAGCTCAGCATTAAGAGCAGAGGATCGAGGCAAGTTGGTGCAATTGCCGCCAGGGGTAGATACCAAATTTTTCACACCTGGTCCTAAATCTCCCGAATTGCTTGGCGAATACGGAGTGCAGGAGAAGTTAATACTGTTGTGTGTCGGGCGTTTGGTTCAACGAAAAGGTCAGGATGTTCTCATTGATGCGTTACCGGAGATAATCGCCAAACACCCCAATGCGCATCTTCTAATCGTGGGTTCGGGAAAGTACGGCGCTACTTTGAAGAAGAAGGTCATTCAGGCCGAACTCGGTGAATCTGTTACCTTCGCAGGGCGAGTTGCTCTCGATCGATTACCAGAATTCTTTCGTATTGCCGACATATTCATCTCGCCCACCAGAGATCGCTTTGCAGGTCTTGAAGTTGAAGGTCTGGGAATCGTATTTCTCGAGGCAAGCGCAGCAACTTTGCCAGTGATTGCTGGTAATTCCGGCGGATCACCCGATGCAGTGTTAGAGAATCGCACTGGACTGGTTGTTGATGGACGAAATGCAAAATCTGTTGCCGGTGCGGTCATCACTTTGTTGGACGATACGCACCTCCGCACTGAAATGGGAATTCAAGGGCGAGCGTGGATGGAGGCGTCGTGGAGTTGGGAAGTTATCGGAGCAAGATTTCGATCATTGCTCGAGTTGAACGAGGCCGAGCGATAACGCTTTTGTAATTGCACTCGTGCGATTCTCGCACTCGAGTTTCCTGTAAATTGAGGATAGATGAGTCTTCACGGTGGGCAAACTGATGAAAAGTCTGGCGCCGATCACAGCGAGCTCTGCACCAGACATCAATTGTTCAAGCACCGCCAATTCGCGGGGAGTCAATCGAGGCTTCTCCCGTTCCCTTCGGAGCGCCTCACCCAGTCCTTCTGCTGTAAAGCTCTTGGGTGCCTTTAGGGCCATTTCGATTGCGCTTATCAGATGCGAGATGGGAGCAGATTTATGTATCAATGCATTTGCCCCGGAATCTGCCGCAGCAACCAAGAAGTTCGGGTTGCTCTCGACAGTGAGAATCACGATGGCAAGTGATGGTTTGAGTGCTCGCGCCCACCTAATAAGTTCAAAACTAATTCCATCGGGAAGATGTAAATCGGTGATGACAATGTCAGGATTAACTTTTGCTAACTGACCACGACCTTCTGCGCAACTAGCTGCTTCGTGTAAATCGTGAAAGCCATGGCTTTCGAGCGCCTTGATCAGGCCGGCTCTGACGATGGGATGATCCTCAATGATGAGTAGGGATAAATTCTCGGATTTCATAGCGTAATGCGACAAATATTCGCGCCATCTTCTCGGGTAAATCCGATTGTGCCGCCCATTAACTCCATTCGCTCAACCACACCTCTGCGACCAAAATGGTGTGCATCGATCTTGCTAGCATCAGAGTCGAGGTAGTCGATGCCATCATCAGTTATCCGCAATTCCAACGAGTGAGAATCTTGACGGAGTTCGACTGCCATCGATCGCGCCGAAGAATGGGTGAGAATATTAAGAATAACCTCCTTCACAACACGAAAGAGTCCGATGGTTTTCGACTCATCGATGAACATTGGATTGGCAAGAGTGGCGGTGATGGTCAGGGGATGCTCCTTTTGAACCCCTTGAAGGAGCTGTTCAAGGAGAGTGCTGAATGAGCGCTGGTCATCGCGAAGTAGCGCGATCTCATCTCGTAATGAGATTCCGAGGCGTGAAAGTCGGGCGCGAATATCTACTAACGCTTGTCGTTCTTGCCCCATAGCAGAGAGCGCAATTGCTGAATCGCAAAAGTATCCGAGCGCGCTGATTTCTTGAGCCAGGCTGTCGTGTAGGTCGCGAGCGATTCGTAGTCGCTCGCTGGTATCACTCGTAGAGTTTTTCAATATCCACTGCGAACTCTTTAGCCACAACATGTCGTTTCACAGAGAGTTTCGCGGTGAGGTGTCCGCCAGCAATCGTGAAATCCACTGGCAGGATTGTGAACTTACGGATGGACTCAGCTTTGCTCACTGCCTTATTTGCCTCGTCTACTGCGGTTTGGACCACGGCGATGAGCGCAGGATCTTTAGCGAGCTCCTCAACTGCAGCACCACCTTTATTGTTGGCTGCAGCCCAAACCTTCACCGCGTCTTGGTCGAGAGTGACCAAGGCTGCAATGTATGGCTTGTTATCTCCCACGACCATGCATTGGCTGACCAGCGGATGTGAGCGAAGGCGATCCTCAAGAACTGCTGGAGCAACATTCTTGCCGCCTGAGGTGACGATGAGTTCTTTCTTTCGTCCCACAATGTAGAGGAAGCCATTCTCATCAAGCCGCCCTAAATCGCCAGAGCGGAAGTAGCCATCAGAGGTGAAGACCTCGCGATTGGCGGCATCGTTCTGCCAATAACCATTCATCACGATTGGACCTTTGATGAGCACTTCGCCATCGTCATCGATTTTGATGGTGGTACCTGGAATTGGTCGCCCCACTGATCCGATCTTGACCGAAGAGGTGAGATTAAGCGTTGCGCCTGCAGTGGTTTCGGTTAGACCATAACCCTCAAGAACTCGAACGCCTGCACCACGGAAGAAGTGGCCGAGCCGTTCACCTAAGGGTGCGCCACCAGAGATGGCCGCATCGACATTCCCACCCATGACATGACGAATCTTGCTATAGACCAATTTGTCGAATAGGGCATGTTGAATGCGAAGCCCGGGGGAGATGTGACCACTTTGCAAACCTTCGCTGTAAGCGATTGCCACAGCGGCAGCTTTTCGGAAGATCTTTCCCTTGCCGGCAGCATCTGCTTTTGCCTCAGCGCTGTTGTAGATCTTCTCGAAGATCCGAGGCACGGAGAGGACGAAGTTTGGTTTGAAAGTAGCAAGATCGCCAAGCAACCGACCTACTGGATCACTGCAATGGGCAAGATGTAGACCGGCTCGGATCGCTCCAATTTCGATCATTCGTCCGAAGACATGTGCAAGTGGCAAGAAGAGCAAAGTCGAGCCACCGGGGCGCAGGAAGAGATCGGAGGCGCCTTCGACGACATTGCCACACTCGGAGAGGAAGTTGGCGTGAGTAAGTTGAACACCCTTGGGCTTACCGGTAGTTCCGGATGTGTAGATGAGCGTTGCCAGAGTCTCGGGGCGGAGCGAGTTGCGTCGTTGGGTCACTTGGTCATCAGAGATTCCCGTGCCACTGTTGGACAATTGAGCAAGCGCATCATCGGTGATTACCCAGATGTGTTGTAGCTCCTTGGTGCGAACTGTTTCGACCAGAGCCGCGTGCGCCGGAGTTTCGACAACGATGGCGACTGCGCCAGAGTCTTGCAAGATCCATTCGATTTGCTCTGCCGATGAGGTTTCGTAGACCGGAACAACAACCCCACCTGCAAACCAGATGGCAAAATCCATTATGGTCCACTCGTATCGGGTGCGAGAGAGCAAGCCCACTCGGTCGCCACTCTTGATTCCGGCAGCAATCAAACCTTTGGCGACTGCTCGTACCTCGGCCTCTAGGGTGCGCGCACTCACCGGCTGCCACCCTTCGCCCACTGGGCGAGAGAGCATGACTCGCTCGGGTTCGAAATGTGCTCGATTGATCAACAGGTCAGTGAGATTTCCCTCGGTTGCTGGAGGGACAAGGGCGGGTACGGAAACCTCTTTCATTGCTCGCTCCTTCATGGCGGCTTTTGGTGCACTTGGCACACTGGGTGCTTGCCTCTTGCGTGAAAGCGTAGACGCTAGCGTAGGCATCCGCTTGCTGAGAAGGGTAGCCTTGCGGCCATGAGTGAAACCCGTTCCACGATCATTATCGAAGCCCCTATTGCACAGGTAGCCGAGGCAATTGCGTCAGTTGGTACATATCCGACCTGGTCAAGTTCGATGAAAGCGGTCAAGGTCATTGAGGGGGAGCAAGCCAAGCCCACCAAAGTAGAGATGTCCCTGGCATCTGGCGCCCTTCGCGATCAAGCAGTGCTGACCTTCGACTGGAGTTCTTTCCCGGCCGCCCTCTCATTCTCACTCGAGAGTGCAGATCTACTCACGGCCATGGATGGACGACAAGAACTCAAGAGCCTGGGAGATGAGACAGAGGTGTCGTATGCGCTAACTGTTGCGCTCTCGATGCCTGTGCCGGACATGATGCGGCAGAAGGCAGAGAAAGCAGTCGTCGACCAAACATTGAAAGAGCTCAAAGAGTTCGTCGAGGGCTGAGTTAAACGCGTTATGGCCTTGGCAATCGGAATCGATGTCGGCGGCACCAAACTCCTTGGTGGTGTGGTTGACGATGACGGCCGAGTCATCGCTCGGCTACGACGAGAGACCCCTCGCGAAGGGGGCGCTGCACTGACGCAATTAGTTGCGGAGTTAATCCTGCAGCTGCAGAAAGATGTGCGCGAAGAAATCTCTGCTGTCGGACTCTCTGCCGCGGGATTTGTCTCGGCAGATCGAGAGCGAATGTTGGCGGCAACAAATATCGCCGGGTGGACTGGGGTGAATCTCTCCGAGGCGCTCAGTCCAATCGTTGGCGCTCCTGTGATTGTCGAGAACGATGCCAACGCAGCCTGCTGGGGTGAGTATCGTTTTGGCGCAGGACGAGAATCCAGCAACATGATCTTTCTCATTCTGGGAACAGGACTAGGTGGCGGAATGATCGTCGATGGACAGTTGCTCCGTGGCGCACATGGAACTGCCGGCGAGTTCGGACATATGCGCGTTACCACCGATGGATTACTCTGCGGATGCGGCGCTCGAGGATGTTACGAACAATATGCAGCAGGGCCTGCTCTTATGCGCCATGTCGATGAAGCAATTGCTGCATCACCAGAGCGAGCCTTTGAACTACTTCGATATGGGGATGGCACCTTCGAAGGGTTAACCGGAAAGCATGTTGCTGCCGCAGCGCGCGATGGTGATCGAATTGCCAATACCGCATTTAAGATCACAGGTGAGTGGGTGGGATTGGGCTTGGCCTCGCTTATTGTCACCCTTGACCCTGACCTGATTGTTTTGGGTGGCGGACTTTCAGAAGCGGGGGATGTGCTCATCACTCCCGCGCGCGAATCGTTACGACGAAATGCATCCTTCTCGGGGCATTCCCTGCCACAGATTGTGGCAGCGGCGCTAGGCAACGATGCAGGTCTGGTCGGCGTTGCAGACTTGGCGCGTGGCTAGATGCCCTACCGTCTCCTGAAATCATTTCTCACCCCCATTCTGCTCTTACTCTTTCGACCGAAGGTGCGAGGACTTGATTCGATCCCCAATTCCGGTCCTGTCATCATTGCTTCGAATCACCTTTCTTTTAGTGATTCGATATTCATGCCACTTGTCGTCTCTCGAAAAGTAACCTTCCTTGCCAAGCAGGAGTACTTCACCCAACCAGGCATTAAAGGGTGGATTAAGAAACTGACTTTCATTGCACTCGGACAAGTTCCGGTAGATCGGTCTGGCGGAAGGGCCAGCGAAGCTGCCGTACGCACCGGAGTGGAGCTTCTCGAACGAGGCGAATGCATCGGCATTTATCCCGAAGGGACTCGTTCACCTGATGGCAGGCTCTACCGTGGTCGCACCGGCATCGCGCGACTTGCATTGGAATCTGGTGCAGCCGTGGTACCTGTTGCCATGATCAATACCGAAAAAATTCAGCCAACTGGCAAAGTCATCCCGAAAATCATGCGCGTGGGTATCTATTTTGGTAAGCCGATGAATTTCAAAGAGCAATTTGCTGGCAGCGACCCCAACGATCCCTTTGTACTCCGGAGCATTACCGACTCGATTATGAAAGAGATCCAATCGCTGAGCGGACAAGAGTATGTGGATATCTACGCCACTCGAGCAAAAGAGTTACTGCAAAAGGGTGAAGAAATTGACGACGAAAGCGAATAGGCAATCTCGCTACTTGATCTGAATGAGCACAAGCACGCCCAGCAGAATCATCACTAAACCGCCCGTAACACGAAGTGCAACGATTCGCTTGATGTTGGTCGCTAGCCAGTTTCGTGCCGTTCCAGCCAGCACGCCCCAGGTGCCATCGCAGACAAAGGCCAGAAGAGCAAAGATTGCGCCAAGCAGGATGAGCTGTGCTACCACGCTGCCCTGGGAGCGGTCGATGAATTGCGGGGTAACTGCGGCATTGAAGACGATTCCCTTAGGATTGAGGATTCCGACCACAAAACCATCGCGCACAATTCGGAAATTCTTCGGTGCGCCACCGCTTCCTTCTTCAAGCATCTGGTTGGTGTGCTGATTTCGTTTTCGGAGTGCATCAATGCCTAGATAGATCAGATAGAGCCCGCCGCCCCATTGCACTGCGGCATAGACAAAATCCGATCTTTGGATAATCGGTCCTATGCCGATTGCGACCAGGAGGGACATGGCAAAGAATCCGGTGGCATTTCCGAGGACCGTGAAGATGGCAACTTTCCGACCCCATGCGATGGCCCGAGCAATCGTGAACAGCACCGAAGGTCCAGGCGCCAGGATGATGGCTATCGAAACGACGACATATTCGCCGATTTTCGTGGGGATGGGTATGCCAAGAAACACGATCGGAGCCTAACAAATTCTGATTCGAACATGAAAAAACGGGCGAGGAGAGCCCCCGCCCGTTTTTAAGTTACTTCGTTATTTCTTTCGGACTGCGTGCAAGATGTGGTAGCCGAGAATCGTTACAAGAGTTGCATTGATGATTCCATTGAATGTGTAATCACCGAGCTTGAACGAGACATCAGCGATACCGATGATGACAGCAGCACCTGCAACGATGAGATTCGTAGAGTTGCTCAAATCAACTTTTGCCTCGATCCAAATCTTGGCACCGAGCATTCCGATCATGCCGAAGAGCGCAACACTGGCACCACCAAGAACGCTTACTGGAGTCGCGCTGAGGACAGCGCCGAACTTAGGACAGAGCGCGAGCAAGATTGCGCCAACGCCAGCGACATAGTAGGCAATCGTCGAATAGACCTTGGTTGCCGCCATTACGCCGATGTTCTCTGCGTAAGTTGTGGTTCCCGAGCCGCCGCCTGCACCTGCGAGGGTTGTCGCGAGTCCATCACCCATGAGCGCATTACCCATTTGATCATCAAGGTTCTTACCAGTCATTGCAGCCACTGCCTTGACATGCCCGACATTTTCAGCAATCAAGACGAGGACGACGGGAACGAAGAGCAGAATTGCGCTCATTGAGAATGTTGGCGTGGTGAAATCAGGAAGTGCAATCCACTTGGCGTCGGAAATTCCCTTGGTATCCACATCGCCGCGAATCAGAGCGACCACATAGCCGACCACTAGGCCGAGGAAGATTGAGATTCGACCCAAGAAACCCTTTGAGAGTGCAGCGATGAGTGCGATAGCAAGCAAAGTGATGATGCCAAGGAGTGGACCTTGCGCTTGTAGTTGTCCTGCACCTGGGCCAGTACCACTCCACGCTTTGTTATACGCGACAGTCGCGAGGTTAAATCCAATGACCATGACGATGGTTCCGGTGACCACAGGAGGCATCAGCCAGTTGATCCAGGAAGCGCCCACTGCTTTGACAATCAGACCCACCAAGAAGAGCAAGACACCGGTGGCCACGACACCACCGAGAGCTGCGGCGATTCCACCGCTTCCTGCTGCTGCGGCGGCAATCGGTCCAAGGAATGCGAAGGAGGATCCAAGATAGCTAGGCACCATGTTCTTGGTGAGCAAGAGGAAGAGGATCGTTCCGATACCTGAGAAGAAGAGGGTGGTTGCTGGCGGCAAGCCTGTGAGTACTGGGACCAAGAAGGTTGCGCCGAACATCGCTGCGATGTGTTGTAGGCCGATACCGATGGTTCGAGGCCAGGAGAGGCGCTCGTCGGGTGCGACAACATCGCCGCCAGAGTGGACTTTCCAGGTAAAGAGTGAAGCCATAGTTGGGGATTCCTTCCGTGTGAGCGAGCCGTAAACGACCCAGGGCTGCCTCATCGAGCGAGGCGGTTAGAGGCCGTTCGAGATGAACCGTGTGGCCCATCCCACTTAGTAAAAAGGGTAAGGCTCGCCACCTGCGTAAATGGGGAGCAGGGTGAAGGGCGCGCCGAGGAAGTTCGTGGCTTGCCCCCAGGGGCGGGAGCCACTTAGATATGGCGGTCCGATGTATCGACTTGATGTATCGAGAGGGGAGGGATTGTGGCGCTTCGGAGTGAGCCATTGGAGTTCACCCTCCTGGGCTTGCTGGCCAACGGGCCTCTTCATGGGTACGAGTTACGCAAGCGTTCGCTGACGATTCTTGGTCCCTTCCGTGCGCTTTCTTTCGGCTCGCTCTATCCGTTACTCAAGCGAATGGCATTGAACGGAACGATCGAAGTCATCGAGAGCAATACCGGCAAATCTCGTCGTACTCGGATTGCCTACCAAATCACCAAATCTGGTCTCCAACGATTTCACAATCTGACCGAGACGCTGGATGCGACAGAGGACGAGGCATTTGGAGTGCACTTCGCCTTCTTCGGTCCGACATCACATACCAATCGGGTGCGCATACTCGAAGCGCGACGACGACGGCTTCGCGAGAAGACTGACTTGTTGCGTCACGAACTCGAGCGCTCGCCGATTGGGCTAGATAAGTACTTCATCGAGTGGCGCCGCCACTCACTTGATTCAGCTGAGCGCGAGATTGCTTGGCTCGATGAAATGATCAAAGCAGAGAGGAAATCCCAGTGAGCAAGATCAAAGTAGCAATCGTTGGCGTAGGAAACTGTGCTAACTCACTTGTACAGGGCGTGACCTACTACAAGGATGCCGCAATTGACCAGGAGATTCCTGGCCTTATGCACGCGGTCATCGGTGGTTATCACATTAGCGATATTGAGTTTGTCGCTGCATACGATGTTGATGCCAAGAAGGTTGGGCTTGATCTAGCTGATGCCATGTGGGCGAGCGAGAACAACACCATCAAGTTCTGCAATGTCGCGAAAACTGGTGTTGTAGTAGAGCGCGGAACGACACTTGATGGTCTGGGTCGCTACTACAAAGAGACAATCAAAGAGTCCGATGCTAAGCCAGTTGATATCGTCGCCTCTCTGAAAGAGAAGCAGGTCGATGTGCTCATTTGTTACCTTCCTGTGGGATCTGAAGATGCCACTCGGTTCTATGCCCAGGCGGCTATCGATGCGCATTGCGCATTCGTCAATGCCCTTCCGGTGTTCATTGCCTCAGATCCAATCTGGGCGAAGAAATTCGCTGATGCAAAAGTGCCAATTGTTGGCGATGACATCAAGAGCCAGGTTGGCGCGACAATAACGCACCGGATCTTGGCCAAGCTCTTCCAAGATCGTGGTGTTCATCTCGATCGCACGCTCCAGTTGAATGTCGGCGGAAACATGGATTTCAAAAATATGCTCGAGCGCGACCGTCTGGAATCCAAGAAAATCTCAAAGACTCAGTCGGTCACTTCCCAGCTTGATCACGACATGGGAGAGGGCAATGTCCACATCGGACCTTCAGATTATGTCTCCTGGCTCGATGACCGAAAGTGGGCGTATGTGCGACTTGAAGGGCGAGCATTCGGGGATGTGCCGCTTAATCTTGAGTACAAACTCGAAGTGTGGGATTCACCAAACTCTGCAGGCGTGATTATCGATGCGCTGAGGTGCGCGAAGATCGGGCTCGATCGTGGAATAGGCGGTCCGCTGCTCTCGCCATCAAGTTACTTCATGAAGTCGCCACCTGAGCAATACTCAGATGAAACTGCTCGCAATCGAACTGAAGAATTCATCGCTGGAAAAATCGAAAGATAACCGAGGAAGCGCTGATGGCCATCGAAGATATCTCTATCTCCCGCAATCAAGGAGTGCTAGCGCTCGGACTGAATCGTCCGAACAAACTCAATGCGATCACTCGAGAGATGTACTCGATACTTGCTCGAGAAATTGACAGCGCCAACAGCGACGAGGAGATCGGCGCTGTTCTAATCTATGGCGAAGGCAATGATTTCACCTCGGGCAACGATCTCAATGATTTTCTTGAGCATCCACCTTCGGGCGCCGATTCGCCCGTATGGCATTTCTTAACCGCTATCAGAACTTGTTCTAAACCACTTGTGGCAGCGATAACAGGGCGGGCAGTTGGTGTAGGTGTCACGATGCTCCTGCATTGCGACTATGTGATTGCCGGAAAGAGTTCAAAACTCTCGATGCCCTTTGTCAACCTAGGTCTGGTGCCCGAGGCAGGCTCTTCCTACCTCTTGCCCCTGATTGCCGGACATCATCGCGCAGCGGAGATGTTCATGTTTGGTGAGGTTTTCTCCGCGCAACGAGGCTATGAGGCTGGATTTGTTAATGAGGTTCTCGACGACGAAGAGATTGCCGTGAGGGCAGGCGAGCGAGCAAAGCAATTAGCAGATCAACCTCGATCAGCCATGCGCCAGACCAAGCGGTTACTCCGCCAGGCGCACCAGAAGCAACTCATGGCTGTTATGGACGAAGAGGCGCAATTGTTTTCGGCTGCCCTCGAAAGTGATGAGGCGCGAACCGCATTCATGAATTTCTTGATGAAAAAAGGAAAGTAAGGAGCGCAGTATGTCTGATTCAACCCTCGCAGGTAAAAAGATATTTATCTCAGGTGCAT
>Ga0129336_10000406_pt1 | contig 25179 bp, 38 predicted proteins | sample CPB6_02_DNA_FD_96878 | JGI IMG/M metagenome (GOLD analysis project Ga0129336, IMG submission 96878) | Freshwater to marine salinity gradient microbial communities from Chesapeake Bay, USA - CPBay_Sum_0.6_0.2_DNA | ecosystem: Environmental > Aquatic > Marine > Coastal | place: USA: Chesapeake... | reverse complement strand
TGGTCGTTCGTTCGCACCCGTTTCCGCTAGCGTTAGGGCCCATCTCCCCTAAACCATTGCGCCGCAAGGGATCTCAGGAATCTCACCCTAGACTCTGGCTAAGAGGGTTTAACGCGGTTTAGTGCTAATTAAACTAAACGCGGTTTCATTCAACTGAGTGTTAGTCACGTTCGCTGAGTTTGCAGCGATCAGAGGTTGCAGCAAGGGCGCAGTGACCCATGCAACCAAGAGCAGGATTGCCGCTGCTGTGGTGGTGCAGGACGGCAAGCGTTGGCTCGATCGCGACCTAGCCCTGGAGCTATGGAACAAGAACACCGTGGCCAATGCGCAGAGCAAGGTAAGCAGGCCCGACCCGGTGGCCGATGTGGAGCCCCCACCACGTGACGCGGATGAGTTGAAGCAACGGGTGAATGGGTTGCCTGATGATGCGATTCCTGATCTCAATGAGTCCAGAGCGAGACGAGAGCACTACCAGGCGGAGCTGGCAAAGCTGCAGGTGACGCAGCAACGGGGCGATCTGGTGGCTGCTGATGATGTGAAGAAGGAAGCGTTTAAGGTTGGCCGCGGCGTGCGGGAAGCATTGGCGAATCTGGCGGATCGGTTGAGCCATCAGTTGGCGGGTGAGACCGATCCGACCGTGATCCATCAGGTGCTGACGCAAGAGCACCGTGCGGCGCTGGTGGAGCTATGCAATGAGTAATCCATGGCGCGCTGGATTCATGGAGGGGCTGCGCCCTGAGCAGCCGCTGACGGTGAGTGAGTGGGCGGATCGATATCGGCGGTTGAGCAGCAAGGCCAGCGCAGAGCCTGGCCCGTGGCGCACGGATCGGACGCCGTACCTCCGGGAGCCGATGGACTGCCTGAGCAGCGAGAGCACGATGCAGCGGGTGGTGATGATGTTCGCGGCGCAGACGGGCAAGACGGAGGCCGGCAGCAACTGGCTCGGCTATGTGATCGACCATGCACCGGGCCCGATGCTGTGCGTGCAGCCGACAGTTGAGATGGCGAAGCGGCTGAGCAAGCAGCGGTTAGAGAGCATGATCACGGAAACGCCATGCCTGGCGGAGAAGATCGCACCGGCTAGGGCAAGGGATTCAGGGAACACGATGTTCAGCAAGGAGTTCAGCGGCGGAATCATGCTGCTGACCGGGGCGAACAGTGCGACGGGCTTGCGATCAGCGCCTTGTAGGTATTTGTTCTGTGATGAGGTGGACGGATTCCCGAGCGATGTGGACGGCGAGGGCGATCCGGTGGCGCTGGCGGAGCGGCGGACCACGACATTCGCGCGGCGGAAGATCCTGCTTACCAGCACACCGACCGTGAAGGACTTCAGTCGGATCGAGGCTGAGTATTTGCGGAGCGATCAGCGGCGGTTCTATGTGCCGTGTCCCAGCTGCGGCGCGATGGAGTGGTTGAAGTGGGGGCAGTTGAAGTGGGAAGACGGCAGGCCCGAGAGTGCGCGGTATCAGTGTGAGCACTGCAGCGAGCGATTCGAGGAGCTGCACAAACCGGCGATGCTGCGCGCTGGTGAGTGGCGTGCGACGGCACCGGCTGGCAATGGCCGCACTGCTGGCTTTCAGCTGAGTGGGTTGTACAGCCCACTGGGGTGGTGCAGTTGGGAGCAATTGGTTGAGGATTTTCTGAGAGCCAAGGGTGATGCGCCGGCGTTGAAGGCGTTTGTCAACACGCGGCTGGCAGAGACGTGGGAGGAAGACTATGCAGCAAAGATCAGCGCCGATGGCTTGATGGAGCGGCGGTTGGGATATCGCAGCGGGCTGTGCCCTGATGGGGTGGTGCTGCTGACTGCTGGTGTTGACGTGCAGGACAACCGGCTAGCGGTGAGCGTGTGGGGCTGGGGCGCTGGCGAGACGGGTTGGTTGGTGTGGCATCAGGAGCTGATGGGCGACCCGACTCAGACAGAAGTGTGGGCGCAGTTGGATCAGGTGTTGGCGACTGAGTGGGACACGGAGAGTGGCAAGACTTTGAAGGTTGCTCAGATGGCGGTGGACTCTGGCGGCCACTGCACGCATGAGGTTTACCGGTACGTGCGTGACCGCGTGGGGCAGGGTGTGGTGGCGATCAAGGGCAGCAGCAGGCGCAACAGTGCGGCGATCGGCAAGGGCAGCAAGGTTGATGTGAACTGGCGCGGTCGGGTGATCAAGCGCGGTGTGACGTTGTACCAGCTGGGCACCGACACCATCAAGACCACGCTGTTCGGCAGGCTGCGCCACAACCAACAGGTGGGCGGTCTGAACTTTGGGCTTGCTGCTGATGATGAATACTTCAGGCAGGTGACAAGCGAACGGCAAGCGTTGCGATATCACCGTGGGTTTCCGATTAGGGAATGGGTGAAGAAAGCAGGCGATCGCAACGAAGCGCTTGATTGTTTGGTCTATGGCTACGCGGCGATGTTGTTGTTTGGACGGAGGATGAATCAAGTCACGATGTGGGAGCAGCTGGCAGATCGATTGGAGGATGGGAAGAAAGCACCGCTAAGATCAAGGAAGAAAGCGGCGCCTGCCGCCCCTTCAACGTTTGTCAGCAACTGGTAGGCAGCCGTGAAGATCCCAGCCCAGATCAGAGCCGGCGACACGGTGAAGTGGCGGGATGATCCTGGTGTTGACAATCTGGGTAATGAGATCAGCAGCGGCACATGGACGCTGAGCTACTACCTGCGGACCAATACTGCAAGCGAAGGCGCGACGGTGGTTGGCACTGCCTTCGGGCAGGGATGGGAGTTCACGCTGTCAGCTGCTACCAGTGCAGGTTTTGATGCAGGGCAGTGGTACTGGCAGGCGATTGCTACTAGCGGCAGCGAGAAGGTAACACTGGGCGCTGGGCAGCTTGAGGTGCTGGCGGCACTGAGCTACGCCGGCACACCCGGTGCGTTTGACGGGCGCAGCCAAGCACAGCAAGATCTGGATGCAGTGCAAGCTGCAATCCGTTCGATCATCAGCGGGCAGGCTAAGCAGTACAGCATCGGCAGCCGCAGCTTTACGAAGCTGGATCTGGGCGAGCTGATGGAGCGTGAATCTAAGCTGAAAGCTGAGGTGAAGCGCGAGCAGATGGCAGACCTGATCGCCAATGGCCTCGGCAATCCCCATAACCTGTTCGTGAGATTCTGATGGGACTGCGCACGCGGCTGTTCAAGGCAATGGGCTTCGAGCCGACACGGCCACGAGCCAGGGCATATCAGGGCGCGCGTGTCAGCAGGTTGACGGCGGACTGGGTGACGAGTGGCACTAGCGCCGACAGCGAAATCAAGAGCAGCTTCAAGGCGCTGCGCAATCGTGCGCGTCAGCTGTGCCGTGACAACGACTATGCGCGGCAGGCAGTGCGGGCGATCCAGAACAATGTGATCGGCCATGGCATCCGCCATCAAGGGCAGGTGAGGATGCTGCGTGGTGGCCGCTTGGATGAGGCGATCAACGGGCAGATCCATGAGCAGTGGGAGCGGTGGATGCACAAGAGTCGCTGTGATGTGAGCGGCATCCTTGGCTTCCACGACATCGAGCGCCTGTTGATCCGATCACTGGCGGAGAGCGGTGAGGTGTTCATCAGGATGATTCGCCGGCCATTTGGTGACAGCCGCATCCCGTTTGCGTTGCAGGTGTTGGAGGCTGACTACCTGATCGATGATGAGGTGCCACAAGCGGCGGATGGTAACACCGTTCGGATGGGCATTGAGGTGGATGGATACCTGCGGCCGCAGGCGTACCACTTCTATGCCAACCATCCGGGTGACACCTACGCAGGGAATGCACGCACCAATGGCCGGCGTGTGCGTGTTCCTGCGGATGAGGTCCTTCATTTATTTTTGCCTGAAAGGCCCGGCCAGACACGAGGAGTCACCTGGTTCGCATCGGCGCTGATGCGCCTGCACATGCTGCAGGGATATGAAGAGGCGGAGGTCGTACGGGCGCGCGCTAGCAGCGCATTGATGGGCTTCATCAGCAGCCCTGAAGGCGAGCTGATCGGCGATGAGGTTTACGAGGGCGAACGCGTCAGTGAGTTTCAGCCTGGTGTGTTCAAGTACCTAGCTCCTGGTGAGTCGGTATCAGTTCCTGATCTGAATGCACCTGATGGCCAGCTGGAACCATTCACACGGTCAATGCTGCGCGCTGTAGCAGCTGGCGTCGGCGTGTCGTTTGAGTCGATCAGCAAGAACTTCTCAGAGAGCAACTACAGCAGCAGCAGGCTGAGCTTGCTTGAGGAACGCGACACGTACCGCGTGCTGCAGCGGTACATGATCGAGAACTTCCACCAGCAGGTGTTTGAGGCATGGCTTGATATGGCTGTGTTGAGCGGTGCGCTGAACCTGCCTGGCTATGAGACCAATCCTGATCGGTATCGCGCCAGCCGCTGGGTGCCACGCAGCTGGGAGTGGGTGGATCCACAGCGTGAGGTGGATGCCTACAAGACTGCGGTGCGGTGTGGCTTCAAGACATTGGGGCAGGTGATCGCTGAGCAGGGTGGTGACCTTGAGGATGTGCTCGTGGCACGTCAGGCAGAGCTGGCCATGTTGGATGAGATGGACATCGTGACGGATACAGATCCGAGCGAAGTGAGCGGAGCTGGCCTGACTCAGGTGAGACCGACTGGATCGATTGACCCATTCGGCGATACAGAACCTCCTATTGAGGAGGAAGAGTACGAAGAGCTATCAGTTCTTGAGGATCCAACCGAGGCACCGGAGGATTGATGGCAGTCGTTGGCGGCGAGCAGGTTGATCTGATGCCAACTGATGGCATGAGAGAAGAGGCACAGAGATATCGCGATTGGAAGGCTGATGGCGAACCGGGCGGCACTGAGGTGGCCGCGGCCAGAGCTGGTCAGATCCTGAGCGGTGATGAGCTGAGCCCAGACACTGTCATCACGATGGCGGCATGGTTTGCGCGCCATGAGGTGGACAAGCAAGGTGAAGGGTTCAGCCCGGATGAGGACGGCTATCCATCAGCTGGCCGCGTTGCATGGGCTGCATGGGGTGGCGATCCTGGCCAGGTATGGGCTAACGCAAAGGCGGATAGAATCAAGGCATTGCAGGATAGAAAGATGGAAGAGGCGCGGCCCTATCCGAACGAACATGCAGCTCGGATGACTGATCCCGCGCAGTATGACGAACTGCGTCGCGAGAACAACGCAGGCGGTGAAGGCGTTGATTTTATCTATGGCATCAAGGAAGGCGTCAGCGAGATTCAGGCTGTGCGCTTTGATGCTCAGCAGTTCAGCGTTGAAGAGGCGCGGCAGTGGCTAGCAGATAACGAGATGGATCCGATCGAGTTTGAACAGGCCACTGGTGAGCAGCGCGTCATGCCTGGCATCGGCCGGCATCAGCGTGCAGAGGTGACAACCTTTGATGAGGTTGAAGATCGCACCTATGAGTTCCCGTTCAGTTCAGAGTTCCCCGTTGCTCGTTACTTCGGCAATGAGATCCTCAGCCATGAAGGTGATGCTGCTGATCTGAGCCGTCTAAACGATGGCGCGCCGTTGCTGTTCAACCACAACCCAGACCGCGTGATTGGTGTTGTGGAGCGTGCATACATTGATGGCAAACGCCGTCGCGGTTATGCACGTGTGCGGTTCAGCCGCAATGCATTCGCTCAGGAAATCCTGAGTGATGTGAAGGATGGCGTTCTCCGCAATGTCTCCTTTGGATACTCCATCGACAAAATGGAGGAGCGTGGCAGCGGCGATTATGTCGCTACTGCGTGGGCGCCTTACGAGGTGTCGATCGTCAGCGTTCCTGCTGACAAAACCGTGGGCATTGGCCGTGCGCTAGAGCCCACTTCAGAAGCTGCCTCGGCAGCACCTACACCCGATCCCATTCCTGCAATGGAAAACTCCACCACCGATCTGGCCGTGGTGCGGGCCGAAGCCGCTGAGGCTGAGCGCTCCCGCATCGCTGGCATTACTGCACTGTGCGACAAGCACTCCATGGCCGACCTTGGCCGCCAGCTGATCGAGTCCGGTCGTTCAATCGATGAGGCTCGCGCTGCTGTGCTCGACAAACTCGACATCAAACAGGAGCCCGTGACCATGAGCGCCGCCGAAATCGGCCTGACCGAAAAGGAGAGCCGCAGCTTCTCCTTCCTTCGCGCCATCAACTATCTGTCCAACCCCACCGATCGCTCCGCCCGTGAGGCTGCAGCGTTTGAGATCGAGGCCTCTGAGGCTGCTGCTGCCAAGCTTGGCCGCCAATCCCGTGGCATCACCATCCCTCAGGATGTGCTGCGTCGTGACCTGAACGTTGGCACCGCATCTGCCGGTGGCAACCTCGTCGCTACTCAGCTGGATGCTGGCAGCTTCATCGATCTGCTGCGCAATGCATCCGCTTTGGATCAGGCTGGCGCCACCGTGCTGACCGGTCTTACCGGCAACGTTGCAATCCCCCGTCAATCCGGTGCTGCTACCGCCTATTGGGTGGCTGAGTCTGGTTCGCCTACTGAGTCACAGCAGACCGTTGATCAGGTGAGCCTGGTGCCCCGCACCGTGGCTGCATATACCGACTTCAGCCGTCGCCTGATGATCCAGTCCTCCATCGATGTGGAGAACATGGTTCGTAGCGACCTGGCCACTGTGATCGCTCTCAAGATCGATTACGCAGGCCTGTATGGCACCGGCGCCAGCAGCGAGCCCCTGGGCCTCAAGAACACCACTGGCATCGGCACCGAAGACTTTGCCGCTGATGCTCCTACCTTTGCCGAGGTGGTGGCCCTTGAAAGCGACGTGGCAACTGCTAACGCACTGCTCGGCAGCCCCGTCTACCTGATGAATGCTGCTATGCGCGGCAGCCTGAAGACCACCAAGAAAGATGCCGGCTCCGGCATCTTCATCATGGAGAACGGCGAAGTCAACGGCTATCGCGGTGTGCTCTCCAATCAGGTGGCAACTGGTGATCTGTGGTTCGGCAACTTTGCTGACCTGATCATCGGCTACTTCTCTGGTCTCGATCTGATGGTGGACCCCTACACCCACAGCACGAGCGGCACCGTTCGCGTGGTGGCCATGCAGGATTGCGATATCGCCATCCGCCATCCTGAGTCCTTCAGCCGCGGCAACAACACCCTCTGATCATGTTGATCAAGGTCCTACGGCAAACAATGCTGGCAGGCCAGGTGGTTCGTATTGGGGATGTCCTAGAGGCATCCCCCTCTGACGCCAAACTCCTGATCGGCATTGGTAAAGCTGTTGCGGTCGCAGACAAGGCGGCCGATCTGGTTGAGGCAATTGCTCAGCCAGCACCTAAACCATCCACCTCTAGACGGAGGGCTAAATCATGACCATCCACAACCTTGGCTCCAAGACCACGGTTCTCGGTCTGCTGCGCAACGATGTTGTGACAGCGACCACGACCGGCTCTGCCATCGACCTGCAGGGCTACGAAGGCGACATGGCCGTTTTGCTGGACGCCGAAGCTGGTAGTGCTGGCGTTACCTATGCCGTCAAGCTGACCGAATCGGACACTTCTGGCGGTTCGTACAGCGACGTGACCGGCGGTGCATTCACCACCACCACAGCCAACACTGCTTCGCTGCAGAAGATCTCTGTCAACGTCACCAACCTGAAGCGCTATGTCAAGGTCTCTGTGACCGTGGCTGGTGGCACCGGTGCTGGCGCCGTTGCAGTGATCGGCCTCGCTTCTGCGAAGTACAGCTGACCATGGCACTAACTGAGGACTTGGATGTTTTCTTGGCGGACTTTGGCGTCAGCTGCACGGCTGGCGCTACAACCGCAAAGGGAATCCTGGACATGCCTAGCCAGGTGATCAGTGATGGGATGGTGTTAACCACTGACTACACGCTGACCGCTAAGTCCTCCTCCTTCGGCAGTCTCATCCGCGGCGACTCGATCACTGTGGATGGGACTGCTTATACCGTCCGCGAGACCTTGCTGATCGACGACGGTAAGTTTATACAAATCGGGATCCAGAAGACATGAGCGGTCCTTTCAAGGTCAATACCAAAAGCCAATGGGCGGCGCAGAATCCTGTATTGATGGCAGGAGAGCCGGGCCTTGAAAGCGAAACCGAGAACCTAAAGATTGGCGATGGCCGCACCCAATGGAATCGGCTGCCGTATTTCAGCAGCCCTGGCTACTGGGGATCGTTCTGGGATTCAACGTCTCAGACTGCTACGGCAAACACACCAACGCCGATCTTGATCCGTGGCAATGACCTAAACAACCGCGGCATCAAGGTCATCTCCAACAGTCGGATCACGGTTGACCATCCGGGGATCTACAGCTTTACCTTCTCGATTCAATTCAGCAATGCTGGCGAGCAGATCCATGACGTGAACGTCTGGCTGCGCAAGAACGACAGCGGCGCCACTGGTGATGTTCCTGATAGTGATAGCAAGTTCAGCATCATTGCCAAGCATGGCGGCATCAATGGCAACGTGATCGGCACCGTGAACTTTGTGCTGCAGCTTGCGGCAGCTGACTACATTGAATTGATCTGGGCCACCAGCAACGCTGATGCCTACATACACGCTGAGGCTGCAGCAAGCAGTCCCTTTGCGCATCCCGGCATCCCTGGGATTATCTGCACCGTCACCCAAGTAGCGTCGGCCTAACCATGACGACCAAGCGCGAATCGATCCTGGCTCAGATCGCCACTACGCTGGCTGGCACTACGGGAGTTAGCACGCGGATCTATCGCAGCAGGGTAGAGCCACTGACACGCGGTGAGAGTCCAGCGATTGTGATCCAACCGATCACGGATCAGGCGCAGCAGAACACCAGCCTGCCGACCTTGGACTGGAGCCTCACAGTGCGGATCGATGTGATCGTGCGTGGCAACATTCCAGACCAACAAGCTGACGCCACTGTTGAGTCAATGCACAGCAAGCTGATGGCAGATCTGACGCTAGGTGGCCTGGCATATGACATCCAACCCAGCCTGGTGAACTTTGAACTGGTGGAAGCAGATCAGCCTGCTGGCGTGATTGCTTGCGACTATGTGGTGCGCTATCGCACGCAGGTTGCAAGTCTTGCCGCGTGATAGTAGCAGCTACGATGGAAGCTGAGCAGGGCCTCGGCGCCCTTTGATTCACCTCTGGGGAGCCACCAATGGCATCAGTTCTGACACGCCGGCGCCTGATCCTGGCCAAGATTGAAAGCACATACGGCACCGACTCATCACCGGCTGGCAGTAATGCGGTGTTGGTGCGCAACCTTGAGATCCAACCGCTGCTATCTGAAACGGTCAACCGCGAACTGGTGAGACCATTCCTTGGCCAGTCTGAGCAACTGCTCAGCCAGACACGCGTCGAGGTTTCGTTTGAGGTTGAGTTGGCCGGCTCCGGCACTGCTGGCACTGCACCTGCATATGGCGCGGTGCTACGCAGCTGTGGCCTCAGTGAAACGCTGGTGACAAGCACGAGTGCAACGTATGCGCCAGAAAGTGATGGATTTGAAAGCTGCACCATCTACTACCACCAAGATGGCATCCGCCACAAGGTAACCGGCTGCCGCGGGACATTTGAGATGAGCTGCGAAGTCGGGCAGATCCCGGTGATCAGCTTCACGATGACGGGCATCTACAACGCACCCACTGACGTGACGTTGCCGACGCCTACCTACACCAACCAAGCAACGCCTGTCATCTTCAAGGAAGGGAACACCACCAGCTTCTCGGCATTCAGCTATGCCGGCTGCCTGATGAGCTACAGCTTCAACATGGCCAATGATGTGATCTACCGCGAACTGGTAGGTTGCACCAAGGAGATCCTGATAACGAACCGGGCGCCCAGCGGCACCGTGGTGATTGAAGCGCCGACCATCACGACAAAGGATTTCTTCACCATCGCGACCGGCACCACCACCGGCAGCATCACCTTCCAGCATGGTCAAACCGCCGGCAACCGGGTGACCATGACAACCGCCCAGTCTGACCTAGGCAATATCACCTATTCAGATCAGGATGGGATCCAGATGCTGAACCTGCCATTCATTGCGGTTCCGACCTCGGCAGGCAACAATGAGATGAGTCTGGTATTCACCTGATCGGATGGCATTTGTCCTAAGTCAATCGCAGAGCTACAGCTGGCCAGTGGTGATCCGCCTGCCAGCTGATGGTGGCAAGCGTGAGAAATCGACATTTGACGCGGTCTTCAAGCGGCTGCCACAGAGCCGCATCAATGAGATCCAGACCTTGGTGCAGCAACGCCTGAAGGCTGCTGAGCACAACGAGGATCTCGATAATGGCGTGACAGATCAGAGCATTGCCGATGAGCTGCTCGTCGGCTGGTCTGGCATCGTTGATTCGGATGGCGATGAAGTGCCATTTACCGAGGCAGCCAAGGCCCAACTGCTTGATGTGCCGATGGTGGCCGGCGCATTGATTGGCGCCTACTTTGAGTCGCTCGTTGAGCAGAAGAGAAAAAACTGATCGGCGCCGCTGAATACTGGGCCAGCGGCGCAACGATTGACGAGACGGAAGATGACGCAGCAGCGTTCGGTTTGGTGCTGCCCGATCTTGCTGATCGGGATGAACACTACGAAGTGACGCCAGAAGCGTGGCCGGTGGTTGAGCTATTCCTCAGGTTGCAGACGCAATGGCGGGCCGGATCATCCGGCATTGTCGGCATGGACTATGGCGCTGTGCGGTGGATCATGGACCTGTATCAGATCGATGATCAGCGCATGATGCTTGAAGACCTGCAGGTGATCGAGGCTAAAGTGGTAGAGATCGTCAACTGCCGCAAGGACTGAGCCATGGCATTGGACATGACCACGGCTCTAACGATCAGAGCCAAGGTCGATGGAACCAATGAGGTCAACGCACTCAATGCGGCCCTTGGCAATACAAGCAAGCAGGCCACCAATGCAGCGGGTGCATTCGGCAAGCTTGGTCAGGTAACAGGCAAGATCACATCCGGTTTTGGGTCGTTGATTCCAGCGGCTGCATTGGCTGGTTTGACTGCTATCGCGGGGAAAGCGATCAACGCAGCAGACAACCTGAACGACCTAAGCCAGAGAACTGGCGTAGCGGTTGAAAGCCTGAGCCGTTTTGGCAATGCTGCAGCGGATAGCGGCAGCTCGGTTGATGAGGTGGCCAAGGCCATGAGTCGACTCGCTAAGGGCGTGGTTGATCCAGCCTCTAGCGCCTCTCAGGCTTTAAACAGAATTGGCATCAGCGCAATTGATTCAAGCGGCAAGGTTAAAAGCCTTGACGAGATCATGCTGTCCATCTCTGATGTCTTCGCCAAGCTGCCAGATGGCGCACAGAAAGCTGCACTCGCGCAAGAACTATTCGGCAAGAGTGGCGTCAACCTGATTCCACTTCTCAACCAAGGGCGAGAAGCTCTCAGTCAATACTCAGCAACCATTGACACGGAGCTAGCGCAGGCATCAGACAAGTTCAACGACACGTTGAATGCGATTGGCATTGCCTTGGCAGGACCATTTAGCAAGGCTGTCACGGCATTGCTGCCTGCCATCACATCGATTGCTGAGGCATTGGTGGGCCTAATCCAAGGGTTCTCGAATCTGCCAGAGCCTTTGCAGTCGGCCATCCTCATCTTTGGTGGATTGGTCACAGCATTTGCCGCGTTGGCCCCGGCCATCTCTGCCGTGATCTCGATCATCACCACCATCGGCCCTGCCGTCGGCACGATTGTGGGCGCATTGACCGGATCAGGTGGATTGCTTGCCGCCATCGCTGCAGTGTTCAGCGGCCCTGTTGGATGGGTTGCGCTTGCCGTCGCAGCAGGCGTTGCGATCTATGCGTTCCGCGACAAGATCGCAGATGCATTCAGAGCCATTGGCTCAGTGCTGACTGCTGCTGCACGGTTCTTCCTTGAAACCTACGTGAAGCCTGTGCTGGCCTTTTACGGCAAGATCATCGATGGCATCAAGTCTGGCTTCAACTCACTGGCCTCGGCACTGACTGCACCGTTCAAGTCGGCTATCGACGTGGTTAAGTCCATCTTTCAGTCATTGCTTCAGTTCGTGGCCAATGGCGTCAACAATGCCATCAAGCTGATCAATGGTCTGATCGGTACCTACAACAGGCTGCCCACGCCAGATCTTCCGACAGTGCCAACGGTCTCAGTGCCAGCCTTTGCAACAGGTGGCGTTGTCAATGGGCCAACACTGGCCATGGTTGGTGAGCGTGGCACTGAATACATCGTGCCTGAATCCAAGATGGCTGGCGCCGCTGCCAACTATCTGAACGGCATGCGTGGCCGTAATGTCATCCCAGCATTCGCTGAGGGTGGTGTTGTCAATGCGATGGGTGCTGGCGGTGCGGCTAACACCACAGTGCAGATCACGACCGGCCCGGTGCTGCAGCAGGATGGCCAGCGCTATGTGACCATGGGCGACATGGAGCGAGCCCTGCAAGACTTCGGCGCTCAGATCTTCCGCAATAGTCGCAGCTATGGCGGCCGCCGCTATCAAGGTGCCTACTGATGAGCAATAGGGCACAAAGTCAATACCTGCGCATCTTTGATGCCACTACCACCTACGCAAGGTGGCAGACCTACTACGTGAATCAGACCATCACGCTGGACGGCGCCAGCTGGTCATACATGCCATTCAGCGCCAGCGGCATCGTGGAGTCCGGCGCAAGTGGCGGCAAATCCGTAAGCATCACGGTTCCTGCGACCAACAGCGTGGTTGAAGCGTTCACCTTGGCGCTCAGCTACGGCAGGTTGTGCGAGCTGAAAATCTATGAGTTCGATAGCCGGCTCGACAACACCGTGCCACAAGCGGGCCAGGATCTGATCGCTAGCTACACCGCAGAGGTGGTCGACGTATCGGGCACATTCTCAAGGCTCGACATTGAACTGGGCAGTAGCCTGTCACCAGTGGGTGCGCAGGTGCCACCACGTAAGTTCACGAGCTACCTGATCGGATCACCGCTCCGCATATGAGCCTCAATATCTCCGATCCACTTTCGCTCCTGCCGTATCAGAACGGTCTGGCTGATCCGCCTTTGCTTGAGGCAGCAGCAACAGCCGCCGAAGATCTGACATCACAACAGAGGGCGTACAAGATTGGTGATCCGGTGCCGATCGTCTTCTGTCGTCGCGTCTCAAACAATGGCGGCGTGATGGTCAGCCCCGGCGCAACGGAAGCTAGGTATCAGAACAATGGGACAACCAATGCACTAACCGTCAGCCTGATGGCGGTGCTCAGTGAAGGCAACTTGCCACAGATCGCAATCAAGGATTGCTTTGTTGGGCCATGCCGTCAGGGCACATGGAATCAAACATATGGCCGCCGCGCTGGCACGTGGACGCCTGGCAACTTCGTGACGACCGTTGCAGGCAAGCAACCATGGAGCTGCCCCTACTACTGCGGCACATCTGGGCGATACGAGAACATGACCACGCTCAGCTATGTCAACACCTTTGTTGATGGCAGCGAGCGGTGGGAGCATCAGCTGCATGTGTTCGTGAGACAGGGGATCCAAGTCACCCGAATCCTGGACAGCACACTGGGGCCCAGCAATAACGTCATCGATCTAGCGTTGTACCTGATGACTCAATCAGGCCGCATCCCGAGCACGCTGATCGACAACACTCAGATGCTGGCCGCGGCCAACTTCACTGAGACCAATGGCCTGCACTTCAATGGCATCTTCCAAGAAAGCCAGAACCTAGACGAGTGGCTGGAGCAGATCAGTAATGACTTCCTGCTGCGTCTGACCGAGAGCAATGGCAAGTTTGGATTCAGGCCGCGCCTGCCCGTCAACGTCAATAACACCATCAAGACAACAGCTGTCACGTGGGAATACACATTCACTGAGGATCATCTGCTGCCAGATGGTTTCGAGATTCAGTACATCCCACTAACCGAACGCCAGCCGGTCTGCCTGCAGATGATGTGGCGACAGCAGCCTGATTCGGATATCGGTTTTGCTCGCACCACTGAGATCCGCTACACCGGCGAAGCAGATGCCGGACCGTTCGAGCAGTACGACCTAAGCGGGTTCTGCACAAGCGAAACACATGCCGTCAAGGTTGGCGCCTACCGGCTGGCGCGTCGCAAGTACATCACCCACACGTTGCGGTTGAATGTGCGCCCTGCCAGCTACAACAGCACGCTCACGCTGGGTGACATCGTGCGTGTCAGGCTGCGCCGCGAGACGGCACTAACAGCACTCGACTATCACGACTTCCTGTATGAGGTGGACAGGATCGAGAAGACTGCCAGCGGTGCATGCGTCTTTGATCTGACGCACTATCCGATCGACTCCCAAGGGCGCAGTTTGGTAGCGCTAGAGGTCGCAGCAGCCACCGCACCTGGCGTCACCATCGCGGCGGGCCGGAGTGATTACAGCTGTGATGACAACTCGTCATCAGACAACACACCACTTGGCAGTGGCGGGATCGACTATCCCGCGTTTGATGACACGCCAGCCTTGGCTGATACAAGCGTGGATCTCACGGCACCAACGGAAACTACATGGCCGCAAGGCGGCAGCCCACCGATCGGCCCTGATGCCAGCCAACCTGCTGGTGAGGCAAGCGGCGGTCAGACACCAGTTGGCGGATGGAGCAATCCTGCTGATCCACTTGAGGAGGATTTGCCAGGTGCAACGATTAGCGGGGCAAGCGGCACAGGTGGCACGCCTTTCCCTTATGACACGCTATCGGTGCAAGAGGCTGACCTCGGATGCGCTGGCCAAGTCTGCTGGTCCAAGATTAATAAAGACACTGGCGAGGAGTTTGATATCTCCTGCCAAGATGAAGCGATCGCAGGCGCTTATACGCTGTCGATCACAACAGCAGAAATCGGATACTTCATTGTGGCCACTGCGCGATGCAAGGATCCATCCACACCCTCAGGGTGGGGTGCGCCAAACACTCTCGGTCAGACCCCTGCCGTTCGCCTGCCTACATCAGTAACGGTCACGACAACGAACACGAACAAACAAGAGACATACGCCTGCTTCCCGCCAAACTGTACCGGGAACATAATATCTTCAACCACAACAGGCACATCGACCACTACGGTGACGATGACCTACACGCAATACCAGAACAAATTTGTCTTCAGCACAGGACAGCCTGATAGATGCGAAGAATACATATATTACAAGGCCAATGCAGTACCTGGATCGACCGAAAAGTTTTGGTACGCAAGTGGCTATAGGGCACTGGGTGGGCCGATTGTTATTGGATATTGCCCAGGGACAACATGGCCGTGCACGTTCTGTAATGGCAACAGGCAAAGCACTTGGGTTGAATACACCTCAAGCGTCAGCTACACATTCTGACCATGGCCACATTCCCCTCACTCCAACCCGCTAGTCGCACCTACACACCAGGTGTGAACGCAAGCACTGAGTTCTCAGTGTTGGATGGCTATCAGGCCAGTGTGCGCCATAGCAATGCATCGGTGGGGCACCTGCTGCGCATGACCTTCACACGGCTGTCATCCGCTGAGACGTTCAACCTGATCAGTCACTACAGCTTGCATGGCATCTTCGAGCCGTTTGATCTGCCCAGCTCAATCCTGATCGCCACGAACCTGACGTTTCCATCTGGCTATCTGTGGCGCTACCTATCACCACCACAGATCGAGCAGTCTTGCGAAGTCACTGATGCCACAGTGGAACTGCAGCTTCTGCCGCCATACCTGATATGAACGCCTACCCATCGCTGTCGCCTGTTGGCTTCTCGTATGACCTGGGCGGTTTGAATGTCAGCGTTGAAGAGACGCTCAATGGCGCGCCGGTATTGTTCCGGCACAGCCTGCGGCAGAGCAACTACAGGTTGGTTCTGACCTACACCAACCTGTTGGAATCACAGGCCACCCTGATTCGCGATCACTACGTTGACGCAGCAGGTAGCCATCGATCATTCACCGTGCCAAGCACGTTATGGGGCAGCGCTGATGTGGTGCCCACGGATGCGTTGTATCGATACGGTGCAAAACCAGAGGAGACACAGCGCGGCGTCTACACCGACATGACTGTTGAGCTAGTCGCGCTGATCGGTAACTTCCTGCTCTACAACCTTGTAGGTGAACCTGCTGCACTGGGTGCAGAGGCTAGCTTCACCTCTTACGCCATGAGCGGAACAGCGCCATTCATTCTCGAAGCAGACGATGCCGATCCGGCAGTGGCTGCCACTCTTATCATTCAAGCTGGTGGGGCTGAATCATGACTGCAACTACGATCCGCGTACAGATGGCGCAGCGGAAAGACACCGCTGCAAATTGGACGGCCGCCAATCCGATTCTGCTATCTGGTGAGATCGGCTATGAGACAGACACCAAGAAGTTCAAGATCGGCAATGGCAGCACGGCATGGAACAGTCTCGCCTATCTGCCGATCCCTGATGGCAGTGGCAACCTAACAATCACAGGCAACCTTGAGATCGGCAGCACTGGCAGCCTGACCTTTGAAGGCAGCACCGCTGATGGATTCGAGACGACACTAGCGGTCACCAACCCCACCGCCGATCGCACCATCACGTTGCCTGATGTCACCGGCACCGTGGTGACTACAGGTGACACCGGATCAGTCACTAGCACGATGATCGCCAATGGCACCATCGTTGATGCGGACATTAGTAGCACCGCTGAGATCGCGGTCAGCAAGCTGGCCAATGGCACCGCTAATCAGGTGATCGTCACTGATGGCACAAACGTCAGCTGGTCAGACAACCTCACCCTCGCTGGTGACCTGACGGTCAACGGCACGACCACCACGATCAATACTCAGGACCTACTGGTTGAAGACAAAAACATCATCATCGGCAACGTTGCCACACCATCGGATGTAACGGCCGACGGTGGTGGCATCACGCTGAAGGGAGCAACGGATAAGACCATCAACTGGGTCGATGCCACTGATGCATGGACGCTGAGCGAACATGTCAACATCGCAAGCGGCAAGGAATACCGCATTGCTGGCACCAAGGTTCTAGATGCCACGAGCCTGGGCAGCAGCGTCCTGATCACTAGCGCCAACATCACAGACGGCACCATCGTTGACGGTGACATCAGCGCCACGGCAGAGATTGCAGTGAGCAAGCTGGCAGATGGCACAGCACGTCAACTGCTGCAAACAGATGCCGCTGGCACTGGCGTGGAATGGGCCAGCGACATCGACATCCCAGGGACGCTGGATGTCACGGGTGCTGCAGTGTTTGATTCAACCACATCCACCACCGGCACCAGCACTGCAGCGAGTTTTATCCCGACCAGCAGTACAGCGCCAACGAATGGCTTGTACCTGTCGGGGACAAATACAGTCGGCATCTCCACGGGCGGCACGGGGCGCCTGTTCGTTGATGCAAGTGGGAATGTTGGGATTGGGGCTGCTCCAAGTACCTACAAGCTTGATGCAGTAGGAAATGGAATTAGAACAAGGGAGAGCAGTAATTCATCTTCTCTTGTATTTGGAACATACGACGCTGGAGGCATTGCATATATTGTTGCGGACAAGATCGGCACTGGCTCGTATCTTCCTCTTACGCTTTCTACCGGGGGTTTTGAACGAGCCCGCATCCGAGCGGACGGGATGTTTGAAGTCAAGGGTGCTGGCACGGCTGGGTCATCACCTGCCTTCAGCGTCAGCGGCAGCGCACCGGCTAGTAACTTCGTTATCGACTCTACGGGTAAAGTTACTGTTCAAGTAAATCAAACCGCAGATACTGCGATTGTCATTGATAACTCTGGCGTATCAGGCGCTTCAGCTAGCGCTAGTTTCATTGTTTCCGATGGAGGTGCAACTAGAGGCTGGTTCCGACGTTATCGCGATGGAACAGGAAATAATGCCATCGGCTTCACTGATGCCCTTCTTTTTGAAGGGAATATCGCTGGCACAAAAGCCACTCGAATGGCCATCAACTCATCCGGCAACGTCGGCATCGGCACCACGAGTCCGAGTTGGCTTTTATCGGTTAGAAAAGATAGCGGTGGCACTACAACTGGAGATTATCCAGCAATACAAATCAACAATGCCAATGCCGTTGGCTATTCAGCTCTTCTACTGAATGACGGAGCTGCACTTGCTGGACTTGAAACGAAACGAGATACAGCTCACCTTGGTTTATACGCTGGTGGTGGAGAGAAAGCCCGCATCGACTCATCCGGCCGGCTGTTGGTGGGGACGAGTACCAACACAGGAGGAGCTCTTCTTCAAGTTAATGGGGACCGCGTCCGTATTGCTACTGCCAAGACGCCAGCATCAGCTACAGACACCGGATCGGCTGGCGAAATCTGCTGGGATGCAAACTACATTTACGTCTGCACCGCTACTAACACTTGGAAACGGACAGCTATTGCAACTTGGTAAGCCACTAGTCACCTCCACTAAATTGCACCTGTTCCCGCTCTGCTTAGCATCGGGCTAGCGCCCAAGCCTCTGTGCGTCCTTGAGGCGTCTCACGCTTGGGCCATCAACCAGCCATGAGTAAAGACACGACACCCTGCTGCAATGCCGCGTATGGAATCGGTGGCAAAGGTATGACGCACTGGTATCAATGCACCGCCTGCGATAAGCCCTTGGATCCACCAGGCGGGCAACCGACCTACTCAAGACGAGCAAATTCTCCGTGCAGCCTGCGTGCAGCCTCGCAATAGACGGCGTAGGCTTCTTCTTTTGTAGCAAAGCAGCCCAGATTGTGCTTCTTTTTATTCACCGTTATGGCGGCCCGATACGTACCATTCTCTCGTTGGTAGACGCCTTTGTATCCACTCACGTTATTTGATTTTCTGGGCCTGTAATAACTATTTTCGCAATCGGTGGCTAAACGCAAATTTATTATTCTATTATCACTTTTTACGCCATTGATGTGGTCTATTGTCATTCCCTCTGGAATCAAGCCGTGCATAACTACCCATGCAATCCTGTGTTCCATGTAGTAACAGTTGTTTATAAAAAGAATACGATATCCTTTGTGCACTACTGAGCCCGTTCTTTTGCCTTTGAGCCATGGGCATTGCTTGCTGTCTTTCCGCGTGAAATGCCCTGAATCTGGATCGTAAGAAACGACAGACAAAATCTCCTCGCGTGAGGGCAAGGGCTTAAAATTTTGCATCGGCCTATGTAGGTAGGGCGGTCATCCCCCGGGTGCGCTAACACGCCGGGGCCACTATTCTACAGAAAACCCGCAGGCAGATGGCTCCAATCATTACGTGGCACGTGGTCAATATGGAACGCGAAACTATTGACGGTTTCGTGATGACCGCCCATTACACGGTTGATGCTGTGACTGAAGATGGTACTTATCGCAGTGGTGCCTATGGGAGCGCATCATTTGAGCGCCCCGAGAACCTCATCCCGTTCAGCGACTTGACCGAGGAATTGGTAATCCAGTGGACGCAAGAAGCCCTCGGTGCTGACAAGATCCAAGAGATCGACAACGCCCTGATCGCCCAACTCGACGAACAGCGTCACCCCACCAAGGCTGCAGGCGTTCCCTGGGCTAACTGATGGCAGTTAAATCCAAGACCGGCACCGCTCGCATTGAGCACCAACCCGGCCCGCCTAAGACCACACGCCAAGGATTCGGTCAGCACTCACGTCCACGCCGTCGCGGCCGTAAAGCTCGTCGCGGGCAAGGTCGATAAACTGAGGGCGTAGCCATTGCTGCCATGATTGAAATCATCGCCGCAGTGGCCGGCGCATCCATCTCCGTGGCAGCGATGGGTGCCGCTGGCTTCAGCCGGCGCAACGATGAAGCCCGTGATGCTGTGGTCAGACTCACCAGCGCTGTAGAGCACATCGCCACGCAGCTGGAAGTGCTGCACAAGGACATCAAGGAAGATCGCCGCGAAACGTTCGGCCGCCTATCGACGGTGGAGCAACGAGTATCTAAGTTGGAAGCACGTCCGCCAGCCTGCTGATCATGGATCAGGCCACCACCATCGCAGTGGTTGCGATCATTGTTGCCGCTGGCAGTGAGATCATCGCGCTAACGCCGCTCAAATCCAACAGCTGGATTCAGCTGCTGCTAACCGCTGCACGTCTTGCCTTCCCAAAGCCCAAACGCTGAATCATGGCAAACGACGCGCCGATCACCTTTCAGCAACTGTTCAGGTTCTACAAGGCACTGCCGCATCAGACCGCCGCGATTCAGCAGCTAGAGGCCGACCTGCAACACAACGCCTACGACGTGGTGATGCGCCGCGATCGGGACTGGTTTCAGACTTGGAGTCAAGACGGCAGGCAAAGCGATCTAAGCGGCGCGATCAGCCTGATTAAGGAGTTCGAAGGCTGCCACCTCAGCGCCTACCCTGATCCGCTCAGTGGCAGCGATCCGTGGACCATCGGCTACGGCACTACGCGCTACAGCGGTGGCGTGCCAGTGAAGCGTGGTGACAAGATCAACGTGATCGAGGCGGACATGCTGCTGCGCCTTGAGGTGGATCACATCGCCGAGAAACTGCGTGGCACCATCCCGCACTGGAAGGTGATGGATGACAACCAACGATCGGCGCTGGTCAGCTTCGCCTATAACCTTGGCGCGGGCTTCTATGGCGCCACTGGGTTCGAGACCATCAGCAGGTGCCTGCGTGAGCGCGATTGGTCGGCAGTGCCAGCTGCCATGGAGTTGTATCGCAATCCGGGCACCAACGTGGAGGCCGGCCTGCTGCGACGCCGCAGAGCAGAAGGCAAACTATGGGGGCAGCATCAGACCGCAGCAGAACCGGAGACTGCCAAACTGCGACCGAATAGTTCATTCAGCGCACGGATCACGCCGCACATCAGGCTGGGAGAGTTCGCTTTGGATCAGGAGGCGCGACGCTTCGAGCATCAGTACCAACTCGACACAGCAGCAGAGCTAGCTGCATTCCTTGAGCGTGCTCGCACTGCATTTGGCGGGAAGCCGATCATCATCACCAGCGGCTATCGCAATCCAAAAGTCAATGCGCAGGTTGGTGGTGCAAGCGGGTCGGAGCATCTTTACAACGCGCCAGGTGTCGGCGCTGTGGACTGGTATATCGAGGGAGTCGACATCTACAAGCTGCAGGAGTGGTGCATCAAGAACTGGCCCTACAGCACCGGCAAGGGAGCACCTAAAGGATTCCTGCATAGCGGAATCAGGCAAGGGCGGCCTAAGGTCGTCTGGGATTATTGAGCACCTGTGCTGCTACCTGACCACGAGATTCGCCGGCTGTGCCAAAAGCATTCGATGCTGTCGCCATACAACGAGGCACAGCTCAACCCGGCAAGCTATGACGTGACGCTGGGCAACCAGATCATGATGGAGGTGGCGACCACGCCGGAGTTGCAGAAGGTGCAGCTGCATGGTCACACCGAGGCAGATCCGTTCTGGATTCAGCCTGGTGAGTTCTTCCTCGCTGAAACGCAGGAGATCTTCAACCTACCGGATCATGTCGGCGCCCAGTTCGTGCTCAAGTCCAGCCGTGCACGTGAAGGCTGGGATCATGCTGAGGCCGGATGGTGTGATCCAGGGTGGTTTGGCAGCAGGCTCACGATGGAGCTACGCAACCAGCGCCGCTTGCATCCACTGCCGATCTGGCCTGGCTTGCGCATCGGACAGATGAAGTTCCTGCTGGTCAGCGGCACCACAGAGCGCAGCTATGCCCAAACCGGAAGATACAACGCAGACCTTGGCGTGACTGCATCCAAGGGCTAAGGTGCGTGCGTGAAGGTTCCATGCGGCGTCGGCCTAAGCAACCGGCGCCTTTTTCATGGGATGGGCCAAAGGCGCCATGCGCATGCGATGGATGATGCCAGGTGCCTCGGCCGGATCGTCCATGGGGAGCATGGTGTAATCATCGCAGCCGTGGGTTTCAGCGAAATGGCTGGCGGCCTTGTGGGTGGTAAAGGGCCCGATGTGCCACGGGCCGATGCGGAGGATGTATTGCATGGATGGACTATACACCCCCCACGGGGCACCTGTCTAGCGATACAGTGCTGATCCGGTCGCACTCGCTACCGTGTGCCTAGCGGCGATCTGCCCATGCGGGCCTTCTACCTTGAAATCTCCGCCAAACTCATCATCAGATCAGACACCGATCCCGATCAGCTCCCTGCCGACATCTACAGCCATATGGCTGAGTACATCCGCAGCGATGAGGACATCATCGACATCGAGGTGAACGCCATCCCGTTGCCAGCTGATCTCTGTGGATCGACACCGGATTGAAGAGACGCGCCTTGTAACCAGGCGCTCCGCTCGCGATCAGATCCTCCTTGGCTGGGACTACAGATGCGCCTATTGCGGCGTTGACCTTGGCCGCAGCCCAACCTTGGATCACATCATCCCAAAGGCGCACGGTGGCCTCACGGTGCCCAGCAACATGGTCGCCTGTTGCATGGGCTGCAACTGCTCCAAAGGGCACAAGCCATGGATTGATTGGTATCGCGCCCAACCGTTCTGGTCCGCACTCGGTGAGTGGGCGATCGCGCGCTGGCTGGCCGAAGATCGCTAAGCTTGAAGCTCAAGTTTCTCGGGGCTTGAGTCGTCCGCTGCGCCCGGCAGCGGTGAGGTTGACACCGCGTGAGGACCAACCACCGGGCACCCTATTCACGGCAGGATGCGACTGCACACCCAGATCGCGATTGCGCACGTCACCCAATACTCAATCATCAGTAGCAGGACATCGCGCAGCATCACTGAGCCAGCATCTCGTTGAGGTACATCTCGGCCTGCCATAGATCGCTTGAGTAGCGGCAGATGCCACCAACACAGCTGCGGTAGTAAACCTCGCCTTCAGTCGGCAGCAGTGTCTCGATGAAGCCGCCGTCACGATCAGTGCGGCTGATCACCTCAGGCCCGAACATACATCTCACACCTGGCCGCAAATCGGCCACCACTACGCTTTGATTCTGGCAACTCCAAACTGCAGGACTGCTGCCGCATGTTCCAATAGTTGCAGTCCCAGCACATGCGCGGCTGATCAGCTGGACGCAGCTTCTTGCGCGCAGCCTGATAGATCTGCTGCGCTTTCAGCAATGCCGTCTGTAGATGGACGGTGCCAGTGTCCATCTCAAACTGAAGTTCAGGTTTCGGACCCAGCACCACCCGCGCATGCCAGTTGTGGTCGGTGCGATCACAGATCAACAGCAACCGACCGGCATGCAGGCTGATCATTCTTCCTCGCCATAGGCTGGCTGATGAAAGATTCGTTCCAGCTGCATTGATGCCGGCTCCGCCTCGCCGCTGGTGACATGCGCGGCGATCGGGTCGGCAGAGTTGGCGGCCACGAACACAGCCGGCCAGTTCAGCTGCTTAATCACCACCAGACTGGTGCGGGGACTGCGCACCAGGATGCGCAACGCAAGGCGCTCGATCCAGGTGAGCCCTGGCAGGTAACGGAATCGGATCATGCCTCTAGTTTGGCAATCAAACGATCCAGATACCACTTGCACTTGCGGGCATCCTGCACTGCATTCCCCTTGCACCAGATGCGCAGCAGATACTTCAACGCCTGACCCTGCAGGTATGCCGGCACCATGTGCGGAGCATCGGTGATGGCCGCCTCAATCACATCGATGGCTTCAACCGGCCCGCGACGGTAGTGCTCTGGGTTGATCGGGTCATTCATGCGTTCACCTGCTGCTCAGCGTTCTTCCACTTCTGGCGTTTCACGATTTGATAGACGTGGACAGTGCTGATGCCATAGATCACTGAGATCTCGCTGATGGTCTTGCCGGCGGCATAGAGCGATCGGATATCGACCGCGTTCTGTGGCGTCAGGACAGCGTTGCCAGGGATGTGGCCATGTTTGAAGGTGGTGTTCGTGATCATCGCCACTTCTCACCGAGCAGGAACTGGCGGCATACCTCAATGGCCTGCTGTGCGTTCTTCTGTGTCATGACAGATTCAGTTTGATCCATGGCGCGCACCACGCGGGCAAGCAGCTCTGGGTAATCGGTATCGCGGAAATTGGCGGCGATGTCGTGGGCGAACTCATCCCACAGCCCGGTATAGGTGCCACAGGTGCGGCCACTGCGCTCATAGAGCGAGGCCATCATGGCGGCCCGTTGCTGGTCAAGCCTGACGCGATCATTCATGGTTCAAGTTGCTGGCGGATGTTGAGCAGTTCAGATGAGAGGTGGCGGTCTATGGCCTGCAGCTCATAGATGCGGATGTCGATCAGATGCTGGAGGCGCTCGCGTTCGTCTTGCCGCCCCTGTTGGTACGCACCGGAATCACTGAGCAGTTGCTCCAATCGGTAACGGATGTCGCTCACGCCACCTCCACAGCGATAGCTTGCGGCCATCGATTGCGTGCATACTTCTCGGCGGCGCGCTTGCTTTCGGCGCGCGTGAACCACTTGATGGGTTTTGCCTGTGGCATGCGGATCAGAACGGTGTAATCCCTGACGCGGGCATTGTGGCGTGGCCTGCTGATGCCTTCGCCATAGCAGCCGGTCTCAAACTCATCAGTCCGCCATTGGAACAGTCCGCCTTTGACATCAGCCATAGATCAGAGACTCCGTAACGGTTTCAACATTGATCCACTCAAGGTCAGGCCAGTGGCGGCCGTATTCGATGAAGGCTTGCTGCTTGGCATCGGTGAGGCTGACTGCCAGGACGCAGTCGATCACGTTCGCGCTAGGGATCTGGAAGTAGTAGCGGCGCTCAGTCATTGGCGTGCTCCTCCACAAGCGGCAGTGAAGGGCCAAGGCTTTCAAGCCAGCACAACATGCACCAATTGCCTTTGTGGCCTTCGATGTCGCTGCTGATGTGGTACTTGTGTGTGCCGTGCTTGGGGCACACGATCTGCTTCTGGGAAATTTTGAGATTCAGAAAGTCAGTCATCAAGCTGCTCCAGTGCGCGGAGGATCAGTGCGTGCTCATCAGCAGTAAGAAGTGTGATGGGGTTTGGGTAATCCGGCCCCGGTGCGTGCCTCAACGCTTCCAGCGCCTGCTCCTTCAAGCTCGGCGGCTTGGGGCGGCGATGTTTGCGCAGATCATCTGCACTCCATGGTGGTAAGTTAGGCAACCACTTGCAGCACTCATCTAGCTCGGCATTAGCTCCTTGCTGGTAGCCCCATTCAGCAGCTTGAGTGACAAGATTTACTTCGTAATCCCACTCCTCTTGCTGGTACGCACCTGCTTTTCCCATCCATTGTCGAATGAGATCACTTGTTGGTGGGGTGAACATAAGTTCAGTTGTCATCAGTTTTCTCCAGGTTAGACGCGGTTTGTTCAGCCCATGTCAGCAGATCACGCACTCGGACCATCTGCCCACCTTCTTCTGGTCCTTCAGCAACACGCCAATGGCAATCGGCGGT
>Ga0129336_10000404_pt1 | contig 25245 bp, 31 predicted proteins | sample CPB6_02_DNA_FD_96878 | JGI IMG/M metagenome (GOLD analysis project Ga0129336, IMG submission 96878) | Freshwater to marine salinity gradient microbial communities from Chesapeake Bay, USA - CPBay_Sum_0.6_0.2_DNA | ecosystem: Environmental > Aquatic > Marine > Coastal | place: USA: Chesapeake... | reverse complement strand
CAATTTTATTGAGTATAAATATAGAGAATGAAATTCTCTGAGCAATTTTTTTATTAAATTTTCTATAAGGATTAAATAATATGGCAAATGCACTTTACGACAAAGGTAGAGAAGCCTTTTTAACTGGTGATATAGATTGGCTGAATGATAATATAAAAGTCACTCTCGTCGATACCAATGATTATACCGCAAACCTAAGCACTGATCAATTCTACAGTTCAGTTCCTTTAGCGGCTAGAATCGCATCTTCTGGTAATTTATCATCGAAGACGGCCGCTTCTGGTGTTGCTGATGCTGCTGATGTTCTATTCACTTCAGTTACGGGAGATGTTTCCGAGGCCTTGGTAATATGGCAGGATACTGGTGTAGAGGCTTCATCGAGACTGATAGCATATATTGACATAGCTTCAGGACTTCCAGTTACGCCAAATGGTGGTGATATTACAGTACAATGGGACAACGGAAGCAATAAGATATTTAAGTTGTAATACTTCGTCCACAGTATATTCTGTGGACGATTTATTAGTTCAGCGAAAAATGCTTTTTTAGTATTTCCAATACTGGCGTTGTTGATTTCCAACTTTTATCATTCATATCAGAATTGTGTTCCGGCGACCATCCATCATATTCACGCCAAGCGTGATAAGACCAATCCCATCCTAATTTTTCAAAGATTGATATTACATCCCTAATATAAAATTTTGCGGAGGAATTCTTTGCCCATCTAATACAACTAAACTCGCCGATATACATTCTGGCGTTATATCTTTTCTGAAAATTTATTGCCGTTCTCATTTCAGATTTTAATACATTTTTATTGTATTCTTTATTTGGATATTCAATCAGTTCTGAAAAATTAAAAAGTGTTTGATGTGTTATTTTCATTGGCGAGTACCAATGTATACTATAGATTACTCTATCATCCTTTAATGGTTTTAAAAACTTCAAAGTAGAACTTTTGCCAAATGATGGTTCTAAAATTATATCAGTTTGTGTGTCAAATTTACGAATTTCCTTTTTTAGTTTTAGATATAATCCGTTCAGCGTATAGCAATGTTTACACTGTTGTAATCGGTATGCCGGTTCATTTAATAAATCATATCCATATAATACGGAATTATTACTATATCTTTCTGATATTCTTTTCCAAAAGAAAATAACTAAATTTTGAAGTTTCCTGTCCCAAAAATGCGCCGAATCGGATCTGTTGTGAGAGATTTGTTTCATACCTCCAGGCGGTTGATGTAGATCAATTACCAATTTAACATTATTAGTCAAACAAAAATTTACTATCGGATCTAAAACCGTGAATACATCATTCATTACAGATTCTTTGTTTTGTTCATTCATATGAGAAACGAAAATCTGATGTCTGAATATATTAACGCCCAATGCTTTAGCATCGGATAAACTTTGTAAACTCGTATCCCCTAGCATAAATCCTCTATACTGAGGTTTTGCATATGCCAGATTGCACATTAATAACATAGCAATTATTAGTATTTTTTTCATAAAAAATCCATAGTGATAAATATACTAGACTTTCTTTTATATTAACATAATAAATTGAACAAAACAATATAGAGTCTAATATGGCAGTAGACAGAAGATTAAATTTACAAAAACAACCTTCAGAAGAGTTTGACATTGATGTGGACTTTAGTAATGCCACACCACTTGCCTCGATGAGTTTGGTTTCTGCTACGGCTAGTGCGATTAAATGGCCTAGAAAGATACCTAATGATCAAAGTGCTGCAACAACGCAAATTCTTAGATCTAGTACAGGTGTCGTTTTGACCGATCCTGATAATTGTAGTTGTGGCCAAATCGTTAGATTTCGTTTGTATGGTGGTATATCTGATTATGAATATAAGATAACAATCTTAGCGAATTTTGATGATGGATCTAGATTAGAAGAAGATTTATTTTTAAGAGTTCGTGAAGAATAATTTTTTACTAAATATATGAAGAATATATTTTCCAAGTTTAGGAGATTAGAATATGTCTAGCAAATTGAACAAACTGATACAAGAAGCAATTTCTTTACCAGTTCATGATTTGGGCCATAAGAAACAAGTGCCTGAAGGTGAACTATCTTCTTTTATGGAGGAAGAGGAAGAAGATATGGAAAAGGATGAACTTTCCGAAGAAGAAGATGAAGAAGAAGAGATGCATAAGCTCTCCGAAGAGGAAGAAGACGAAGAAGAGGAAGAAGATTTAGAAGAAGAGTTTTCCGATTCTGATTATAACGAAAAACTTCCTGTACACGATTTGGGTTTTATGGACGAGGTTCCGGATGAAGAACTTCTAAAACTTATTGGTGGCGAAGAGGAAAGAGATGAAGCCGATTTAGATCTTGGAAGTGATCAAATATTACCCGATCCAGAAGTTCCAGGACTAAAAGAAGAAGAAGAAAAAGAAGAAGAAGAGGAAGAAGACGAAGAAGATATGGAAAAATTCGTCAACGAAGCTCTTACCTCGATCAAGAAGCGTAATAAGAAATTCAAATCCTTAAAAGAAGAATCCGAAGAGGAAATGAAAGAAGAAGAAGAGGAAGAAGATCACGAAGAAGAAATGAAGGAAGCATATGGCTCCGAAGAAGATGAAAAGAAAGAAATGCATGAATCTAGTCACGAAGACGAAGAAGAAATGAAGGAAGCATATGGCTCCGAAGAAGATGAGAAGAAAGAAATGCATGAAAGTCTAAACACTCTATTCAAGGGTCAAAAACTTTCCGAAGGATTCAAGAGAAAAACCGCCACAATTTTTGAAGCTGTTGTCAGAGAAAAAATTGCATCGGAAAGAGAAAAGATCAGAGAAGCGTATAAAATTGCATACAAAAAGCAGAGCAAGTTGAAAGAAGATAGGATTGTTAATAAACTTTCTTCATATCTGGATTATGCAGTTTCGGAATGGCTCAAAGAAAATAAAGTAGCTGTTGATCGTTCAATTGAATCGAGAATAGCAGAAAACTTTATGTCCGGAATGAAAGATCTCTTTGAAAAGCATTATGTTGAAGTTCCAAAGAACAAGAAAGATCTTGTAAAAGGTCTCACTAAGAGAACCAAAGAATTGGAAAATAGACTGAATGAACAAACCAAAAAGAATATTCATTTGACAAAGACTCTAAAGGAAACTTCAAAGAGTTTAATCGTCAAAAGGGCTTGTGAAGGTTTGACATCTTCCGATAGCGAAAGATTAGTGTCCTTAACGGAAAATTTGGCCTTTACAAATAAAAAGGATTTTGCAGAAAAAGTTCTAACAATTAAAAAGTCGTTTTTTGCAAAGGGTGGAAACAAAACTGCAAATAAAAGAATGATAACCAGTGGCATGAACTTGACAGAACAAACTGGCGAGTCAAATTATGAGGTCGAACAATATATTGATGCTTTCAAAAAAAGAAATTTATAAATAATTTGTATGAATTAACTTAAAAATAACTTAGGAGTTAAGAAAAAATGATTTTGAGTACACAAGTCAGCATTCCCAAGCTGATGAAAAAGTGGGAGAGGGTTCTCGACCTCAACGAATCGGGAGTGATTCCTGTCAAAGATCGTTACAAGAGAATGGCCATGTCGGTTGTTCTTGAAAACCAAGCGATTGAAAACAAGAAATTGGTCAACGGTGGTTATTCCTCCGAGGGTGCATTGAATGAAGCCAGAATGTTGAATGAGGCTCCAGCAGTGAACTCAACTGGTGGATTTCCAAACGCTAACCCTAACTTGAAGGGTTATGATCCTGTTCTTATTTCTCTCGTTCGTCGTGTTCTTCCACGTCTTATGGCATTCGATGTTGCTGGTGTTCAGCCAATGAACGCACCTACAGGACTGATATTTGCGCTTAAAAGCAAGTATAGTACACAAGGGGGTTCCGAAGCACTTCACTTTGAAGCAGACACAGATTTCTCGGGTACTGGAACACATAATGCAACTCTTGATCCTCTGGCCATCACAATGGCAGATGTTGGTACTGCGATGCCAACAGCACAGGGTGAAGATAACATAATTCCACAAATGGCTTTCAGCATTGATAAGCTCACAGTGGAAGCTAAGACTCGTGCTCTTAAAGCTGAATACACCACAGAACTTGCGGATGATCTTCGTGCGGTTCATGGATTGGATGCCGAGAGCGAATTGGCAAACATTCTTTCTGGTGAAATTCTTGCTGAAATCAACCGTGAATTCATCCGTACCATTTACGTATCGGCTGTTCCTGGTGCTACTTATACTTCAGTTCCTGGAACTATTGATCTTGACAATGACACCGATGGTCGTTGGTTAGTTGAAAAGTTCAAAGGTTTGATGTTCCATCTTGAAAAAGAAGCAAACACAATTGCCAAGAGAACTCGTCGTGGTCGTGGTAACTGGATCGTTTGTACTTCGGACGTTGCTTCGGCCCTTTCGTCCGCTGGACTTCTTGACTATGGTACAAACCTCAAAGATAACCTGAACGTTGATGACACTGGTGATACTTTTGTTGGTGTTCTCAATGGACGTTTCAAGGTTTATATTGATCCTTATGTTGTAGGTTCAAACTTCTTGGTTGTTGGTTATAAGGGTGCAAATCCTTATGATGCTGGATTGTTCTACTGTCCTTATGTTCCTCTCCAAATGATGAGGGCTGTGGATCAGAACCAATTCCAACCAAAGATTGCGTTCAAGACTCGTTATGGTATCGTTGCTCATCCATTTAGCAACTTTGCTGGTAATAGTAACGGTAGTATCGTTGCTAACTCTAACGAGTTCTTCCGTAAGATGGCTATTACTTCTCTGTAATATCCTGATTATCGAGTGATTAGTAAATGAGAGCGGTAGAAATACTGCTCTCATTTTTTTTGTGCATAAATAATTGACACAGATAATATTATAAAATAAAAAATATATGAGAGGTAGTCTAACAACTAAAAACTTCCAAAACGGATTGACATTTGCTGTTGTCATTCCAAGATTGCAAGAAAGCTCATTCTTCATTCAAAAAGTAAATATCCCAGAAATAGTTTCTGGCGTAGTAACACAAGAAAACTTATTCAATGCCATACAATTGCCAGGCACTAGTTTGGAATATTCAAATCTAGAAATGACCTTTTTAGTACAAGAGGGTTTAAAAAACTGGTACGACTTTTACATGTGGATACACGGGTTAAATTTTCCTCAAAACTTTGAACAGTATGTAAAACTTAAATCAGGATTAGACAAAGATATTACAGGAAAAACATATCCATTACAAAGGCCATTTGGACAAGGAAATATTTACTCAAATATAGATTTAATAATTTCCAGTAGTCAGGGTAATCCACTTTTACGATACACTTTTGTGGACGCATTTCCTATTAGCTTATCAGGTATTGACATTGATGCTTCAAATTCCGAAACTATTCTCTTGACATCCGTAGTATCTTTCAGATATAGTTATTATACAATATCTGATGATCTATAAAAATATGGAAATAGACAAAATTGAAGAATTATGGAGTAATGATTGTAAGGTTGATCGTTCCGATCTAGCCACAGAAAGTCTAAAGATTCCAGAATTACACAACAAATATTATAAAATATACACTAGAGAAAAACTTCTACTAAAGAAGATGGAAAGTGATCATTCACTTCTTTATAAAGTTCGATGGGAATACTACAATGGAAAAATTTCTCCTGAAGAATTAAGAGAACTGGGACTAGATAGTTTTGATAAAAGAGTATTAAAATCTGACATTGACGTGTATTTACAGTCAGACAAAAAAATTATAGAATCCAATCAGAAGATTGCCTATCAAAAAGAAAAAATCGATTTCTTACATTCAATTCTCGACAACTTAAAACAAAGAACCTGGAATATAAGAAACGCCATAGAATTCATCAAGTTTAGCCAAGGAAGTTAGCTTCTAATATGTGCTATAAATATAGCATATGGCTAAAATACAACTCGAAAAAATTGATGAAGTATTTTTTAGGTTACGTACTGAAGGGTACATACACCAAGAGCTATCCGACTATTTTAAATTCCGACAAGAAGGATTTCAATTCACACCATCTTACAAAAATAGATTGTGGGATGGTTATGTTCGTCTCTACAATATGATGGACTGCACCTTGCCGATAGGCCTTTTGAACTACCTTAAACAGTTTTGTAAGGAACGTGATTATACTCTCGACTATGAATCGGATTCAAGCATTGAAGTCAATCTGGACAAGTTCAATGAATTTATTGATAATTTGAAGCTGCCATTTGAACTAAGAGATTACCAAATAAAAGGTATTAAGCACGTAATCGAAAATAATAGAACTTTATTACTATCACCAACAGGTTCAGGTAAATCAGCTACCATATACACTTTGACCCGATGGTTCAATACCAAAACTTTAATAATCGTTCCTACTCTTTCACTCATACACCAAATGAAAAGTGATTTTTCGGACTATGCAGTGAACGATAAAACCTTTAATACTGATCGTGAGATACATTTAGTTTATGGCGGACAAGATAAAAATACAAATAAAAATATAATAGTAGGTACTTGGCAATCTCTCTATAAATTACCAAAAGTTTGGTTTGAACAATTTGACGTTATCATTTGTGATGAAGCACATTTAGGAAAAAGTGCTTCTATAACTTCAATATTGAAAAAAACTTCAAACACTAAAATTAAAATAGGAACGACAGGAACTTTAGATGGAACAAAAGTTAATCAATTGATACTAGAAGGATACCTTGGTCCGGTATTTTCTGTTATTTCCACAAAAGAGTTAATTGATAATAATTTTTTGGCAAAACTAAGCATACACTGTATATGCTTAAAATACCCTGAATATGAATGCAAGTTAATGAAAGAAACTACATATGATGAGGAGGTTAAATACATAATTAAACACGAAAGAAGAAATAGATTTATAACAAACTTAACAAAAACATTAAATGACACTACTTTGATTCTTTTTGAATTTGTTGATGACCACGGCAAGATTTTACATTCTATGATTGAAAAGTCAATTAAAAACAGAAATGTATATTTTGTATATGGTGGAACACCTTCAGAAGAAAGAGAAGAGATTAGAAAAAAAGTTGAAAATGAAAGAGGTTCAATTATTGTGGCTTCTGTAAAAGTTTTTTCTACTGGTGTTAATATTAAAAACTTAGATAATATTATTTTTGTTTCGCCTACAAAATCGAGAATTAGATCTTTGCAATCTATTGGAAGAGTTTTAAGAATAGGCGATTACTCAAATAAAGCCAACTTATATGACATAGTAGATGATTTTTCTTATAAAAATAGAAAAAATTATGCATTGAAGCATTTCTTGGAAAGAGCTAAAGTTTACGATAGTGAAAAATTTGATTACAAAATACATAAAGTGGTTTTCTAATGCCTAAACATTTACCAGTAAATAACAAAATAGAAAATATTAAAGTCATTAAATTGATGACTAGAGAAGATTTAATTTGCTATGTATTTCCCGAAGAAGAGAAAAAATTTGCAGTTGTGGGAAATATAGATAGTGTTGTTTTAGTAGGAGCGCCAAAACTACTAACTTCTGAATACGACGAAATTGAAGGACACTATAACATACAGCTTTTGGACTGGATTCCTTTTTCAGATTCTACCGTAGCTTTAATACCTAGAGATAAAGTATTGGCATTCTTTAAACCAAAAAAAGAGTATATAGATCTCTACATTAATAGTTATAATGATGCTGAATATTATATTAGTGACTATTTCCACAAAAAGATGTTTTTCGATACCTATAAATTTGATGATGAAGACACTTTTCAATAATTGTCTGGTATTAGACATTTTGTTGAAAAATAAATTTGACAACAGCATTTTTTGTGTGTTAATTATATACAATCTTTCTAAACTACATTCCTCACTTCGTTCGTCATTTCGTTTTGTATTTTATTGTATTTAATTATAGTGTGCTTCGCACATGATTTGCTCCTTCGTCGCAAATCATCTAATACTTTCTGTATTTTATTGTATTCATAATGATTCAAAATCTCCTTTTAGCGGTAAGGAGAATAACGTTCAAAATCTGTCAATTGGCTTTTATTTATTTTGTTGACATTGTTGATTATTTTTAGTAATCTTTCAATATAGAGTTTAATCTATTTTTAAGGCATCTTTGTGAAGACAATAAGAAGAATTAAAAGGGTTGTAAAACCAAAGACAAAGAAAAAAGAAGTTGTTCATTATGTGGACAATAAAAGATTTTTCGAGGCAATGAAAGAATTTGCCGAATTGCGGAAGCCTTATGTAGAACAATTAAAGTCTAATCGTCGTGCAACTATACCAGATTTACCACCTGTTCCTGATGAAATAGGTTTAATGATAACCCAAATTGCACATAAACTTAGTAATTCTCCAGGATTCGCTAATTATCCATTTAAAGATGATATGATAGCAGATGGTATAGAGAACTGTTTATTGTATATTGATAATTTTGATCCAGAAAAAAGTAATAATCCATTTGCTTATTTTACCCAAATCATTACTTGGGCATTTGTTAGAAGAATAAAAAAAGAGAAGCAGCATTTATACATCAAATATAAAAGTATTGAAAATGGATTGAGAGATGCTGAGGGCAGTGAAGGTATTGACGGCAATTTGAGATATGGCAGTGAGTATGCAGATATTAATATGAGAAAATATATCGAACAATTTGAAACTAACAACTTTGCCAAAAAAGCAAAGAGTAAAGAAAAGATCAATAAGTTGATAGAATAGATGAAAGTAGGAATTATAGCAGATCAGCATATTGGTGTGAGAAATGATTCTCAATTTTTCTCACAGTTTTGTATTGAATATCTTCGTGATGACTTCATACCAAGAATGAAGCAGAACGACATTCAACACGTATTTCATTTGGGTGATGTATTTGATCGAAGGAAATACATCAACTTTAAAACTCTATCAGATTGGCGGCAAAACTTCTTTGATATTCTGTGTGAAAATAAAATCAATCTACACGTAATAGTAGGTAATCACGATGTGTATTACAAGAATACAAATGATGTGAATAGTATGCAATTATTGGATTCATATCCAAATATATTCGTCTACGACAAACCACACCTTTGGGAAAATGATGGATATAAAGTTTTTCTGTGTCCTTGGATTCCATCTGGACAAGAACAACAATTTATAAAAGAATTGGATGAGGCTAGATCTGATATTTGTTTTGGACATTTTGAACTTATGGGTTTCGATATGTTCAAGGGACATCAAAGCACACACGGACTGAGTGAAGAAGTTTTGAAAAAGTTTAGAATAGTATTGTCCGGCCATTATCACCATAGATCTACTAAAGGTAATATAACATACGTAGGTTCTCCATATGGCATGACTTGGTCCGATTTTGGAGATCCTAGAGGTTATCATATTTTCGATTTTAATGATCGCTCTTTGCAATTCTTCGAGAATCCAAAAAGTATGTTTATCAAATTTGAATATGACGATGAACATATGTCAATGAATGATCTATCTAATATTGACTATAATTCTTTTACGAACAAGTATGTAAAAATTATTATTAAAAATAAAACAAATCCTTATTTCCTTGATAAGTTTTTAGATAACTTATACAATAAATCTCCGGCTGACGTTTCTATAGTAGATCTTGTTTTTCAGAAAAAAAATGAAGATGTGTCTGTCGATGTTGGCAAAGATACAAAATCTATTTTAGTGGACTACATAAAAAATTTGCAACTCTCTAATGAGGGTGATATAATCGACTTCATGAGCAAGTTGTATCATGAAGCCATTAATTTAAAGATGCAAGAGGGAACGTGATAAGGTTTACCAAAATATTTTGGAAAAATCTATTAAGTACGGGAAACTCAGGAATTGAGATTGCTTTAGATCAGCATAAAACCACAATCTTATTCGGACCTTCAGGCTCCGGTAAATCTACACTACTAGATGCACTCACATTTTGTCTCTTCAACAAACCTTTTAGGAATATCAATAAGCCAAAATTGGTTAATGCTGTAAATGAAGGCGATTGTGTAGTATTCGTTGAGTTTGAAACTAACGGTAAGAAATATAAAATCACTAGAGGCATTAAACCAAATATATTTGAAATAACAGAAAATGGTATTTTACTCAATCAAGATTCCAGTAATGTTGATTATCAATCCGTACTAGAAAATCAAATATTAAAAATCAATTACAGAACCTTTTTACAGGTAGTGATGTTGGGTGCGGCCAACTTTACACCTTTTATGCAATTAAAACCCTCAGATCGTCGTAACATTATAGAAGATTTATTGGATATACAAATATTTTCTGTAATGAATTCTTTACTCAGAGAAAAAGTTTCCTTGCTTAAAGTTAAACTACACGATCTTGATAGTAGTATCTCCCACACCAATCAAAAAATTGATATGGCATCCAAGTATGTCAATACTTTGAGACAAAGGAAGACTGAAAAGATAGAACAAATAAATGAAATGATTGAAACTGAAAAAAGATCTTTAGAGTCCATTTCATCTTATATAAGTGAATTGGAAACTAAAAAGTCAGAGATGGGTATTAAAACACTAAAACCAATAGAATCACAATTATTCAAGTGTAATGATATTAAATCAAAACTGATGAATAATAAGTCCAGATTGAGTAGAGAGATAGAGTTTTACAGTCAAAATGAAACTTGTCCTACCTGCAAGCAATCAATAGCAGAAGATACAAAAATATGTGAGGTACATAAGAAAACTTCAGCTTTAGAAGAGGTTGAGATTGGATTATCACAAACCGAAGCTATGATAGAAAAGCTGATAATGGAAAAAACTTCCATATTAGATGTTCAATCCGATATACAAAAGATTGATTTTGAAATACGAGAAAAAAATACAGCCGTTTCGTTTCATAAAACCAATATTAAAAGATACAAAGAAGAAATAAACGAAATGAATCGTTCGGATACAGAACTACAAGAACAATTGAATGAACTAAACAATTTAAATTGTGAATTGAAATCTTTATTATCACAAAAAGAATCTCATCTTTATGAGCAACAATTAATTGAATATTCCAGTTTAATACTAAAAGACAATGGCGTGAAGTCTAAAATCATAGAACAATATGTTCCATATATTAATCAATATGTAAATATGTTTTTAAACTCAATGTCATTTTATGTTAATTTCAAATTAGACGAAAATTTTGAAGAACAAATAAAATCCAAAGGACGTGATTTTTTTAGTTATGAAAATTTTTCCGAAGGTGAAAGACAAAGACTTGATTTGGCACTATTGTTCACTTGGCGTTGTATAGCCAAAGCCAAAAATTCAGTCAATACAAATCTTCTAATTATGGATGAAGTTTTTGATTCTTATTTGGATACTGCTGCAACTGAAAATGTTTTGTCCATATTTAAAGAAGAAATATTTGATGATACTAATATATTTGTCATAAGCCACAAAGAATCCATAGTTGACAAATTTGATAAAACGGTTAAATATAGAGTAGACAAAGGATTCAGCAAGACGGAGCCTTAAAAATGATAAAAATAAAAAAAATGCAAGAAAGTGATAATTTTAGTCCGCCGCCAACGAATAAAGTTGAAATAGGACTTTCTGAGAAATTACAGAAAGGTATTCATATTAATGACTTTAACGAAGGCTCAGTATCTTCTTTTAGGGAACTTTTCGATGATTTCAATTTGAATAATCAAGTTCCTTACATACCAATCTATATCGATAGTTTCGGTGGTGATGCTTACTCATTACTGGCTATGTTAGATGTAATAGATTCAGCACAAAAGCCAGTAGTTACAATAGCTTTAGGAAAGGCTATGTCTTGCGGTGCTTTACTATTAGCTTTGGGCGGTACTAATGGATATAGATTCGCCACAAAATTTTGTACAATAATGTTACACGATATAGCCTCCTTTTCATTCGGCAAGATGGAAGAAATTAGAGCAGATTTCAAAGAGTGTGAAAGATTAACCAATTTAATTTTTGATTTACTAGACGTTAAATGTAATAAATCGCCTGGATACTTTAAAAAGGTTTTCGCAGATCACAAACACGCCGACATATATTTGGATTCTCAACAAGCCAGAGAACATGGATTGATCGATCAAGTAGGATATCCAGTCTTGGTTCCTTGTATTCAAATGGAATTAATTTTATCCGAAAACACAATTGAAGAACCCAAGAAGAGGGGGAGAAAGAAAAAAAATATTTGACAATTTTTTGTGAGTATATTATTATCTAAACAACTATAATGTGTATTTTAAAAAATAAATTTTTAGTAGGTGATTTAAGGAGATAAAAATATGAAACTTTTTAGAGTTTTAATTGGATGTATTGTATTTACAGGAATCATTACAACCAATAATATTGCTGTCGCTTCAGAGCGACCTGTGGTTAGGTCTAAACCTGTACACGGTATACCTGTGCGTAAGTTTGGAAGACATGGAATAACGGCAATGCAAAGAGAACGACTTTTGGTGAGCAACGTTGCTAACTAAATTTGATGAGAATATTATAATTTAAACAATTAACATGTTTTTTTATGGAGAACATTATGCGTAAGACACAAGTTGATACAATTTTGAATTTTTTGAAAACAGGAAGACCGCTTACTCGTCGCAGGGCAAGAAGTTGGGGGATACAAAATCTGTCTGCCCGTATATTTGAATTGCGTGAGGATGGTTATAGGATTTTTACAAACAAGACTAGGTATAAGAAGACCAAGGAAGTTGTTTATAATTATCGACTGGCTAGAGAATTCAGAAACAATCCTAATGTTGTCGTTTTTAGCAACGGCAAGACAAAAACTCTAGGTTAAAAAATAAGAGTATAGTATAATGCTGTGCGGTGTATTTTCACCGCACATTTTTTAGGATATATTATGAAGATAAGCCCACATACAATTTCTTTGCTAAAGAATCTCAGCACAATAAACAACTCAATTTTTATCAAGTCCGGTAATCAAATATGGACATCATCACACGATAAAAGTATAATTGGATTTGCTGAAGTTGAAGACAATTTTCCAGTAGATTTTGGTATCTATGATCTAAGTAGATTTCTTTCTCTGGTTTCATTCTTTGAAAATCCTACATTTGAATTCAATGAAAACAGCGTAAAGATTATAGCAAATAAAAGTAGAACTGATTATAGATTTGCCGATCCTCTCATCATCTCACAGAGAAATGACTTTGAAAAGGTAGAAAAATATATAAAGAATACGAGTCAAAATCTTGAGTATGATATTCAATTTCTGTTGAAAGACCAAGATTTACAAGACTTTCTAAAAAAGAGTTCGGTACTTAAACTTACCGATGTTTTGATAACCGTAGACTCGGAACACGTAACACTACAAGCGTATGATAAGAAGAATGATTTGTCGGATAAACATGTTTTGTATTTGGATGATCAGATTGCTGGTAACTTTTCTGCATTCTTGTCTGTAGACAAATTCAAAATACTGTCAGGAGATTATACTGTAAATGTTGGCGAAAGTGTGGTAAACTTTAAAAATAACAGACACAATGTTCAGTATTGGATTGCACCAGATTCTGATAATGAAATAAGCAAATAATTTAATTTTAATATTGTGTATGTCAACCGAAATTTTACTAGACGAACAGTATAATGAATGGTTCAATTCCGAAGATTTCAGTAAGTATGAGAAGATCGAAGATCATATTTTGCGAGAAATGACGATACAGGAATTGGACTATTTATCCACGATGACAGTACAAGAGTATACACTGTACAAAAAATGGCATGAGATAAAAAGAAAGTTTCCCGTCAAAAAAATTACAAAAAACTTGTTTGGAGAAACTTGCGTTACACTAGATTGTCAAACGCAAATGCCAGAAATACTAAAATTAAAAAACAATATTTGGATTCCTAAAAGCACGAATGATTTCTTATCTTTGGAACCTTATGTCCAATTGTGTGATAATAGTGAGTTGGTTCAAGAGTGGAACACAATAAGAAATTTTATTTCTACTCAAACCTATAATGGTGTTATAGGAAGAAGTCTTAGATATTTTGTTAGAGATCGAATTACAGATAAGTATCTTGGTTTTTTTTGCGTAGCATCTGATTTTATGGATCTTACTCCCCGAGACCGGATTATAGGATGGTCTAAACATGAAAAGGTTTCAAATGGAATGATTAATCATCTTGGAATAGGATCAACAATAGTAGCAACTCAACCGCTAGGTTACAATTATCTAGGAAATAAACTAATTTCATTGCTGACGTTATCAGACAAGGTGCAAAACGACTGGTTAGAAAAATATAATGATTTACTTGTGGGAATGACTACTACTAGTCTTTATGGAACATTTTCGCAATATGATAATCTAAAACATTGGAAAAATGTGGGAGGTACAAAAGGCCAAACTCCTTGGGAACCAACTTCGCATATTAGAAAGAAGCTAATGGATTGGTTAGCATTAAATTATCCAAGAATGTATTGGGAATACTCTCTTGCTGCCAAAGAAAATGGGCAAAAGTTGAAGAGAGATTCTAAATTTCGTTCATTAAATTTTGTGTACAGCAAATTAAAGGTGCCAAAAGAAAAGATTCTTACAGAACACGTTAGAGGTATTTATTTTTCACCATTATATGAAAACACTAATGAGTTTTTGAGAAAAGAAATTACACAAAAAGAACTAGTAAAAAAGTTTGATACATCAGAACAATATTTTTGTAATTTGTGGAAAGAAAAGTATGCAGCAAAGCGAATTAAAAATTTAATAGAAACACAAAGAATTAGAGATGACTTGTGTTTTTATGATGATCTTATTACAATGAAGTCTTTTGAAGAAGCGAAAGAAAAATACTTACATAAAGTAGGTGAAGGCAGATAAAGATTATTTGTGTTTATTCTTTTTATCTGTTACTATTTCTTTAGTTTATATTATTATAAGGTGAAATTATGGAACATTTTCTTTGGGTAGAAAAATATCGACCTAATATAGTAGCTGATTGTATTTTACCATCACACATTAAATCTACATTTCAAGAAATAGTAAACAAAGGTCAAATTCCCAACTTATTGCTTTGCGGTGGTCCAGGTATGGGCAAAACCACAATCGCAAAAGCAATGTGTAATGAATTGGACTGTTCTTATATGTTATTAAACAGTTCAGATGAGAGAGGTATAGATGTTCTTAGAACTAAGATGAAAACCTATGCTTCCGCCAAATCCCTAGATGGATCTAGAAAGGTTCTAATATTAGACGAGGCAGATCATTTGACGCCAGATGCTCAAGCTGCTATGAGAGGTTTTATGGAAGACTTTGCAATAAATTGTTCTTTCATACTCACTTGTAATTACAAAAATAGAATTATAGATGCTATTCATTCTAGATGTTCGACTGTAGAGTTTTCCATACAAAAATCCGACAAAGAACAGGTAATTAAAGACGTTTATAGGAGAATATCTTTCATACTCAACTCAGAAAAGGTTACATTTAAACCAGAAGTTGTCGGACAAGTTATACTCAACTTCTTTCCAGATTTCAGAAAGACCATTAATGAATTGCAAAAATTTGCTTCAAATAACAAAGAAATAAATGAAGGTGTACTAAGACAGTTTAGAGATGCCAATTTGACCTCTCTCTTTAAGTCGATGAAGGATAAGAACTTCACACAGGTAAGGGAGTGGGTAGTGAACAATTCTGATGCAGACCAGCAAGCTCTATATAGAAAAATCTATGATAGCATAGGTGAACACATAGCAAAGCAATCAGTTCCTCAGTCTGTTATATGTTTAGCCGACTACCAATATAAGGCAAACTTCTCTGTAGATCCAGAAATATGCTTGTTGGCCTGTTTGACTGAATTGATGGTAAATCTTATTTGGAATTAATATGAGCAATAACTGTGTATTTGATTTTTTAAACTCTATACAAGAAAACAAAAAAGACTTAATTGAAACTGGTGAATATCCTGAACAGGATTACAATCCTTATCTTATTAACAGATTCCTATCTTCAAATATAGATACAATCTTATATGCTCAGGAAATGAATCGTAACTGGCATTTATCGAAAAAGATGCAGTATGATTATCTTCGAGAGTCCATAAGAGCAAAGAAAAGGAAGTGTTCTTGGGGTAAGAAAATAAAAATAGAAAATGTTGATCATATAAAGCTATATTTTAATTGCAGTACAAGAGAAGCTCTGATACATTTAGAAGTGTTGAGTGAAGAAGATATAAATAAAATAAAGGTCATTTGCAATGGTATAAAATAATGGAGTTGCCATGAATAATAATGATGATATCGTAAAGAAGTTTGTTGAAGTCCAACTAAAGAATAAAGAAGATTTTCTAAAAATAAGAGAGACTTTAACTAGAATTGGTGTAGCGTCAAAGCAAAATAAAACTTTATATCAAAGTTGTCACATACTACACAAAAGGGGTAAATATTACATTTGCCATTTTAAAGAACTATTTTTGCTTGATGGTAAAACAGCAAATATTTCAGAAGAAGATATAGCCAGAAGAAATGCCATAGCGTTGGCTTTGCAGACTTGGGGTTTAGTAGAAATACTGAACGAATCGGTATTGCAAAATAATAGCATATCGATCAAGCAAATAAAAATCATACCACATTCAGAAAAGAGTGAATGGAGATTGGTTGCAAAATATAATATAGGGCAAAAAAAGTAATGGAAATAAAATTATGTGTTTATCCTATTTTCGCAGACTCAAAAATTCCTAAGTTTGCGACAGAGGGATCTGCTTGTTTTGACATAGCGGCATATTTGAGTGAAGGTTCTAAACCATTGTTAAATGGTCAAGAAATCGAACTTACACATGGGTTTGTTTCCATAGAGCCGGGCGATATTGCTTTAATACCAACCGGAATTATTCTCGATATACCTAATGCACATTCCGTTAGGTTACATCCAAGATCCGGATTAGCATTGTCCGGATTGACTCTAGTAAACTGTGAGGGTGTTATTGATGCTGATTATGTCAACGAACTAAAGGTTGCAATGATTAATCATAGCAAGTCCGATATAGTAGTTTCACACGGTCAGAGAATCGCACAGGGCGAGCTAGTGAAGAATTATGAATACAGCATAGTCGAAACATTAATACAACCATCCAATACCACTAGAACGGGTGGATTTGGCTCAACGGGTAAATAATCATGGCAAAGAGAAGCATTTCAACGTCTGGTCTTGATTTAATCAAAACTCTCGAAGGATTGCGATTACACGCATATCTTTGTTCTGCTGGTGTTCCGACAATTGGTTATGGTACTACAAGATATAAAGGATCTCCGATTAGACTTGGCATGGTTTGGAATAAAAAACAAGCCGAAGATGCATTATTGGAAGATTTATTTGAATTTGAACAATGTATTAATAACAGAGTTAAGGTAGACATTAATCAAAAAATGTTTGACTCTTTGGTTTCTTTTGTATACAATGTCGGTCAAGGTAATTTCAAGAATTCACAATTATTAAAATTATTAAATCAAGGTAAGTATGAAGAGAGTGCCGAAGAATTTGACAAATGGAGACTTGCGAAGGGTAAAGTAGTAAAAGGTTTAATTAGGCGTAGGCAAAAAGAAAAAGAAATGTTTTTGTCTGGTCTGTACGAATTGCAATCGGAGGACGGTTCTCATGAAGAATAAACAATCAGACATTCTAGAATTTAAAGAATATGCATTACACGAATCGTCTTTATCTAGAATCTTTCAACACACCAAAGAAAAAACTATAGGTATGTTGACCGCTTTCCGAAAGGGGTATTCAAGAGAAGAAAATTTAAACAGAAACAAACAATTAAAATCTTTGATAAGGTCTGCTGGATTTGGTTTCATAAATGTTGAGGGTCATTATATAGAAGATGCTGGTACTCCACAAGCACAAAAGGTAATTGAAAATAGTTTTTTGGTAATTTCCGATAAAGATGATAATGGCAAACTGAAAGGATTTCTAAAAAGTTTTGGCAAAAGATTTGATCAGGATTCAGTTCTTTATAAAGAAGCAGAATCAAAGGCGGTATTGATAGGGACGAATAGTGCCGCTTGGCCAGGATTAAATAAAGAAGTTGTCGTTGGCGATTGGAGAGCCAATAAAATAGGAGATTTCTACTCCAAAATGAGAGGGCATAGAACATTTGCCTTTGAGAGCGTAGAAGTCGAACCAAACAATTTTACCCTTGCGTATAAACCAAAGGATACATTATGAGCACATCGAGATGTTTTAGATTGAGTACAGGTGAAGATGTGGTTGCGGAATTAGTTTCACAATCCGAAACTCACATTAATATAAGATTTCCACTAATACTGGCAATGCGACACACGCCAAAAGGTCCAGATTTACTAATTGTTCCACTAATAGCAACTAATCCCGAAGCTGAAATAAAGATTGACAAAAAGTTCGTTATGTATGATTATGAACCAGCAGAAGAGATTGCCGCACAATATAGGCAAATGTCTACTGGTCTCATAACACCATCATCACTGATTACGGGATAACATGTCAAAATTTTATACACACTTTTCCGTTCGAGGAAATAGTGTATTGTATACGGGATACGATCACGGTCGTCGTGTACAACAAAAAATTCCATATAAGCCTAGTCTTTTCTTACCTTCTAAGAAGAGTACGAGATATATGAGCTATGATGGCAAGAAGTGGTTAGACAGAATAAAATTTGATAGCATATCAGAAGCAAGAGATTACGTAAACAACTACGGCGATGTAGACAACTATGAAGTTTGGGGTTTACAGCAATATGATTATGCTTGCATCTCTGATATGTACGAAAATGGAATAGATTACGATCTCAATAGAATCAAAGTACTATACTTTGACATAGAAACTACTTGTGAAAGTGGATTTCCTAGTATGGAAGTTTTTGACCAAAAGGTGATAGCAATAACCTGTGGTGTTGGTAAAAAGTTTGTAGTTTTTGGTCTAGGCGATTACACACCATCCGAATCAAATGTAGAATACAGAAAATGTTCAACGGAAACTCAACTATTATGCTCGTTTGTTGAACACGTTAGAACAGAATCGCCCGATATAATTTCTGGTTACAATATAACCTTTTTTGATATACCATATCTCGTCGGAAGAATGAATAGGTTGATTGAAAAGGATTATGCTAAAAATATCTCACCTTGGAATGAGATAAAAACTAGAACAATGACAATACAAAATAAAACTTATACTGCTTATGATTTTTTGGGTATAGTGACATTAGATTACATAGAAATTTATAAAAAGTTTCACAACGCCAAACCAGAGAACTATAAACTCGACACCGTTGCAAAAGAAGAACTTGGAGAAGCAAAGATTACTTTTGATGGTAATCTAAAAACATTATATACGACAAACTTTCAAAAATTTATAGATTATAACATTCATGACGTTCGACTTGTAATGAAGTTAGAAGAAAAGCTCAAGTTAATGGAAATGATTATGACCATTGCTTATGATAGTCTTGTAAACTTTATGGATGTTTTCAAGCAGGTTAGACTTTGGGATATCATAATTTTTAATCATATCAAAAAAATGAAAATGATTATTCCGCCAAAACAGGACGGAGATAAAGAGGCACAATATGAAGGTGCCGCCGTAAAGGAACCAATCATAGGTATGCACAAATGGATATCCTCGTTTGACGTAAACAGTCTATATCCGATGTTAATCGTTCAATACAACATATCACCAGAGAAGCTATTGACTAGTCATAAGATTGATGTGAAGATAGAAGACCTACTTTCTCGTTCGGTCGATTTGTCTTCACTGAAGAAAGACAATCTGGCGTTTACTGCAAACGGTCATTTCTTTTCCAGAAAGGGTCAAGGATTTCTTCCCGCAATAATAGAAAGATTATACACAGAAAGAAAAAAATACAAAAGCCAAATGATTGAGTGTAAGAATGAGTTACAAAAAATTAAACAAGAATTAAGACGCAGAGGTCTTGACGATTAGTTATTTTTGTAATATGATTTGAACTGTTGAATTTTTTATAGGAGATATCATGGTAAAACAAAAGGCTAAAACGAAAAATTTTAAAGATTTCCTATTTGTGTCAATAGATGAAATTTTTAATCTAGGAAAATCCGAACAGGCTATAGGTGATCTATTCCTGAACAAAATTATAAGCAATAGTAAAGGTAAGAATTTTGTTTGGCATAAAAATCAATTTGAATATGTTCTTTGGGGTGCTCGTGGTGAAGTGGCTGTCTTTTCTGTAGTCGGAGTCTTAGAAGAACGTGCAGCAAAACCAGTTAAGTCCGGCAAAGCGTCAAAAAAGATTGTATTGGAACCAGTAGTACCAGTCGTATCAAAATCAAAAAAGAAAGAAGCTGATGTGGCACCGGCGAAGAAAAAGTCAACACCAAATCAAAAATCAGAAGTCGCTAAGCCAAAATCAAAAACTAAAAAGTAAGGAGAATGAAAATGAGTGATCAATTTTATGCATTAGTACAAATTTCTTTAAGTGAAATGGTAGTATTTGGAATGTCTGAAGATCCCAGAAAAGAACTATCAAAATTTTTGCTATCTGCTGCCACATCATCCGAGTCTGGAGAAATAGATCTGTCAGAGGCCACTTATTCACTTGCAGGAACTTGTGATGATAAACTACTATTCAAGGTTGACAAATTATCTAAAGTTGTTAGAGTACCCGAGAAGGTAGAATTACCTACTAAAATATTGGAAGATTTGCCCGAACCAACCAAGAAAGGATTCTTTAGCAAACTATTTAAGTAATATTCATGGATCTTTCTCAGTTATCAACCGAAGAGTTGCTAGAAAAGAAAAAAACACTTGAAAAATTAGTGTCTAAGTATTCTAACACTCAGAACGGCAGAAAGGTAATGTTGAATTCGGCTTACGGCGCATTAGGTAATGTCTATTTCAGATATTTCGATGTGCGCCAAGCCGAAGCCGTTACACTATCCGGTCAATTAGCAATCAAGTGGATTCAGCAAGATTTAAATCAATATTTAAACAAACTTCTAGGCACAGAGAATCAAGACTTTGTTATAGCCTCTGATACCGATTCTGTATATCTAAATCTAGAACAAGTTGTTTTAAAAACTCTAGCAGGTAAAGAACTTCCTGTGCAGAAGGTCATAGATTTTCTTGATGCATTTTGTGAGCAAGGTTTGCAGAAAAAGATAGAGCAATCATTCAAGAATTTGTATGACTATACAAATGGTTTTCTGCCTAGAATGGAAATGAAAAGAGAGACTTTGGCAGATCGTGGTATCTGGGTTGCCAAGAAAAGATATGTTGTCAACGCTATTGATGTTGAAGGTGTTCGTTATCAAGAACCGGAAGTTAAAGCTACAGGTTTAGATGTTGTTAAAAGTTCTACACCATCGTTTGTTAAAGAATATTTGTACGAAGCACTTAGAATACTTCTGCAAGAAGATCAAAAAACTTTACAAGATTTCGTAAAAAACTTTAAAAAAATCTACAATGATGCTCAAGTAAATGACATTGCCTTTCCGAAGACTGTCAATGGATTAGACAAGTATTCTGATAGTAAAACCATATATGCAAAATCTTGTCCGATAAACACTAGAGCATCTTTATTATATAATCATTACATAAAAAAATTAGATCTGTCTGCCAAATATCAAAAGATTGAAGAGAAGGAAAAGATCAGATATGTCTATCTTAAAACGCCTAATCCAATAGGAGAAGATGTTATTGGCTTTATAGATCAATTACCTATTGAATTTAATCTTCACAAATATATTGACTATGACACACAATTTGATAAGATGTTCAGAAAACCCATAGAAGATATTGCAAACTGCATTGGTTGGTCATTAGAAAATAAGAAGAGTTTATTTTAGGATACTAATATGAGTGACATATTCAAAGAAATAATAAAATCACTTGATAATGAATACGCAAGTGTTGCAGAAGAAGGCACCTATGCGGACATACCTCAATTTATTGATACTGGCAGTTATGCATTAAACGCATTATTTTCTGGTGATATTTTTGGTGGATTTCCTTCAAACAAAATCAGCGCATTAGCTGGTGAAGAAGCTACTGGTAAAACTTACTTTATGCTTTCTATTGTCAAACATTTTCTTGATACTGATTCAAATGCGGTCGTCGTTGTGTTTGAAAGTGAAGGTGCGATCACAAAAGAATTATTAGTGAATCGGAACATAGATGCAAAAAGAGTTTTGATGGTTCCCGTAGAAACGATACAGCAATTTAAGTCACAGTGTTTGAGGTTAGTTGATAACTATCTTGAAGAAAAGAAGAAGGCGAAAAATGAAAATCGTAAGATGATGATATGTTTAGATAGTCTTGGTATGTTATCTACAAACAAAGAAGTTGCAGACACGGAAAGTGGAAGTGACAAGAAAGATATGACCAGACAATCTGAAATTAGAGCGGCATTTCGTGTGCTCACACTAAAACTTAGCAAAGCTGGCATACCTATGATTATGACCAATCATGTATATGAAAATGTTGGTCAAATGTATGGTCCTAAAAAATCTATTGGCGGCGGTGGCGGATTGAAATATGCAGCAAATAACATCATAATGCTATCCAAAAGCAAAGAGAAGGATAAAGATGGAAACTTGGTAGGCGTTTTGATCAAATGCACTGCCATGAAATCTCGATTGACTAAAGAAGGATCTGTAGCTCAAGTGTTGTTAAACTTTCAGAGTGGGCTTGACAGATATTATGGATTAATTGACATTGCATTAGAAGCTGAGATTTTTACAAAGGTATCCACTAGAATACAAGTGCCTGGCGGTAAGAGTGTATTTGAAAAGGAAATCAGAGAAAATCCTAAACACTTCTTTACGGAAGAAGTATTGCATAAGATCAATACTTATGTTAAGAATACCATGTTATATGGTGGCGTATCTACAGATATTTTCGTAGAAGATATTTTAAACGGTGAAGAAGGTTAATATGATCAAAAAATACCAAATAGTTGAACACAAAGCCAGAGGTATAAAAGTTTTTGTAATGGAAGGATATTGGTCTGGCATGTTTATTATTTTTGATAACTTTAATGAGGTAAATGGAAAAGGAAAGTTTTCTTATGAAATAGCAGGAGTTCCAACTCACTTGATGCATCTATTGAAAGAGGATTTGACAGAACAGCAAGAACAGTCTATGATGTTAATGATTAATGAAATTGCATCTCAGTTATTTCAAATTATAGGAAATCAATGTCAGACAAAATAGAGTCCCTTATATTGAAGGGCATGATACACGATGAAGATTATTGCAGAAAAGTATTTCCCTTTCTCAAGGAAGAATACTTTGATTCGCCATCTGACAAGATCGTTTTTTCTTGCATCTATGATTTTATAGCAAAACATAATGCACTGCCTACCATAGAAGCAATATCAATATGTTCCGCCGATAAACAAGTTTCTTCTGAACTTTATCAAAACATTCAAGATACTATAAAAGAATTAAAAGAATACGATAAACCAAACCAAGAATGGTTTCTTGGTCAGACAGAAAAGTTTTGTAAAGATAAAGCTATAATAAATGCCTTCAGAAGTGGCATAGAAATAATTGACGGTAGAGATAAAAAAAGAAGTGTAGGTGTATTGCCCGATATGATGAAAGAGGCATTGGCCGTTTCTTTTAATACCTCTGTTGGTCATTCGTATGCAGAAGATTATGAGGATAGATTTAGTTACTATCACACAAAAGAAGAACAGTTGCCATTTGATATTAATATATTGAATAAAATTACTAATGGTGGTGTACCAAAGAAGACCTTGAATATCGTGGTCGCCGGTACAGGAATAGGAAAATCTACGTTCTTGTCTCACCTTGCTTGCTCATATTTTATGCAAGGGTATAATGTTTTTTATGCTACATTTGAAATGTCAAAAGAGAAGACATCAGAACGATTTGATGCAAATCTTCTCAACATACCGATACAAGATTTAAAGAACATACCAAAACCAGCATTTCTCAAGTCTTTAAATTCAATCATATCAAAGACTACTGGCAAACTTATAGTAGAAGAATATCCAACATCTACCGCTAGTGTGTTTCATGTGGCAAATACTCTGAATGAATTATCTCTCAAGAAGAATTTCAAGCCAGATGTCATTATTCTGGATTACTTAAACATCATGGTAAGTGCCAGATTGAAGTCATCTAATAGTGTTTCTAATATGTACACTTACGTGAAGTATATTGCAGAAGAGGTTCGTGGTCTGAGCGTTATACACAAGGTACCAGTATGGACCGCAACACAGTTAAACAGAAGCGGTTACAATGCATCCGATGTTGGACTAGAAAACACTTCAGAAAGTTTTGGCGTACCAGCAACCGCAGATTTAATGCTTGCTCTTATTTCTACGGATGAATTGGAAAAGCAGAATCAAATAATGATCAAGCAACTAAAAAATAGATACAACGAAGCTGCCAAAGATAGAAAAATACTATTAGGAATTGACAGACCTAAAATGAGATTTTATGAGCTTGAAGAATCTGCACAAAATGATATAATACAGAACGTAAGAGATTTTGATAATTCAAATCTTCCAGTTAAAGATGCACCTTCTAAATTTTCTGGATTCAAATTTTGATTATGATACCCTTCCCTAATAAGAAGTATAATATAATTTATGCAGATCCTCCTTGGATGTATAAAGATAAAGCATTAGCAGGGAACAGAGGTGCAGGATGTAAATATAATTTAATGAATGACAAATCAATAGAAGAACTACCAATATCTGAGATATGTGCTGATGATTGCATTCTTTTTATGTGGGTTACATATCCTAAGCTACAAGAAGGATTAAATGTAATTAAATCTTGGGGATTTACATATAAAACTTGTGCATTCACTTGGGTCAAGACGAACAAAAAATCTCAAGATACAATTTTTATGGGTATGGGAAACTGGACCAGAAGCAATGCCGAATTGTGTCTACTAGGTTTACGTGGCAAGATCAAAAGAAAGTCTGCATCAATCAAACAAGTTGTTTTATCGCCAATAGAATCTCATAGCAAAAAGCCTGATATAATAAGAAAACATATAGTAGAATTAGTTGGTGATTTACCTAGAATAGAACTTTTTGCTAGACAAACTGAATCTGGATGGGATTCGTGGGGAGATCAATTATCAACACAGGAGTAGTTATGAGAAGAGTTTTAACTTTTGATGACGTAGCACTAGTTCCGCAATATAGTAATATAAGTAGCAGAACTGAACCAGATCTATCAACTTGGCTTGTTAAGGATACTAAAATTGGTATGCCATTATTGGCAGCTAATATGGATACTGTCATTT
>Ga0129336_10000403_pt1 | contig 25273 bp, 28 predicted proteins | sample CPB6_02_DNA_FD_96878 | JGI IMG/M metagenome (GOLD analysis project Ga0129336, IMG submission 96878) | Freshwater to marine salinity gradient microbial communities from Chesapeake Bay, USA - CPBay_Sum_0.6_0.2_DNA | ecosystem: Environmental > Aquatic > Marine > Coastal | place: USA: Chesapeake... | reverse complement strand
TTTTAACTGACTGAAGAACTCCTCTATAGCATTTGTTTCTGGATGATATGGAACACTATAAAGTAAATGATTACCACTTTTTTCTATTGTTTGTCTTACTATTTTAGACTTATGAATGACAGCCTACTCTGTGTCCCCCTCGTTTGTTTCCTAGAAAGTAAGGAAACCGGAACTCCGGTTCCCGGAATTTGTGTCAAATTCCACGGAATCGTTGATGACTACTTAGTCAGCGGAAAATACCCATTTTTCTTTTTAGTTGGTGTAATGCAAATATTGAAATTTGTTTGAAAATTTGGATCAAAAGTAAAAAAATGACATGCATCATTTTTAATGACATGCATCATTTTAACAAGATGATTGATGGATATCTTTACTGCTTTTCAAACCAATCTATGATAGGTATTCTCAAGGTTGGTATGACTGAAAGAACACCAGAAGTCAGATTGAGTGAAGCAAATGCTTCTGATACTTGGCGACCTCCTACACCATACAAGATTGAATTTGCTAAAAAAGTGCATAATCCCTATCAAAAAGAAAAAACACTGCATATTCTTCTTGAACAATATACTGACCGTATTCATCCTAGACGAGAGTTCTTTCGCGTTTCACCTGAAGAAGTTCGCAAATTCTTTGACCTGATGGATGGTGAAATGTGGGAAAAAACTGATTCTCCTAATGATGATGAAGATGAAGATGATGAAGATGATGAAGATGATGATACTAATTATTTAAAAACCGAACCACTAACCAAGGCTACAGGTGTTAGAGGTTGTCGTGATATGACAAAGTGCTTTAAAGATGGGCAATTAATTCGGCATACGATAGGCATCAATAAAACTTGGATGGGTACATACAATTCTTTGAAGAATGGAATCATATTTAACGGGAAGTTTTATAAATCATTATCAGGATTTTCTGAAGACCATTATAGTATTGACCGTACTGATAGATGTAAACAATCAAATGGATGGAAAGAATGTGAATGTGAAGTGGATGGAAAGTGGATTTCTACATACTATCTTCCTTGCTAATAAAATACCTGCGCAATTAGTCTAAACACAACTTGTATAAATTGTAATACAATCATAAAAATAAATATTTTGTGCCATTTTAAATCTTCAAGGGTGTAAATGTTAAAAGGTGTAAAATATAAATACTATGGATAAATTTGAAATATTAGAAACTAAAAATAAGAGACCGACTAAAGCTCTCAAGAAAAAGAAAACTTTTGATTTATATGGTAAAATGTCCGCAAAACATTTGAGAACATGTGAAAAACATCTTACACAATTTGAATATGTCAAATCTTAAAGTTATTTTTAATGCTTCAATTTTTTAATAATAACCTGTTGATTTATATTAAGAATTTCTATTTTTTCACGATAGAATAATAAGAATGCATCTATTGCTGGTCTAGGGGCTACAATATTATATTTTGCATCATTTTCATTATTAATACCCCAAGTATAGTCATCAAAAATCATAATACCGCCAATTTTTAATAAAGGAAAACTTAATATGGCATCTTGTATAACTGCGCGCGAATGATGATCTCCATCTATATATACAAAGTCGTATGTATTTTTTTTTAACAAATAAAGAGCATTTTCACTTTTATCTTTTATAACAATAACTTGATCTTCAAAGTAAGATATATTATGTCTAAATATATCATATAAAGAAGTAAGCATAGATTTATATTCTGGATTGATATGATGTTCAATAGATCCTTCAAATGTGTCTATACATGTAAGTTTGGAAGTTTTATCTGTTAGTATATTTTCTAATAACCAAACAGAAGCTTTTCCTTGAAAAGAGCCTATTTCTAAAAAATTTAATGAAGGTTTGCCTTTGTATTGATGCAAAAAATAATTCCATATAGGAATATGTCCACTAAACCAGTCAACAGAAAATTTATATTTATTCATATAATATATTATTAACGCGTTGTTTAAGTATGTTTTTTCAAATAAGTGATAAAAAAATGATTTTAATCCTTTATTTATGAACATTAAAGGATGATGGTTACAGACTTAATCAAAGAAAAAGCTGATGTTAATTATAAAATTTATGAAGAAAATATCAATAAATACTATAATAATCATAAACGAGATTTTAATACATCATGTTTAAAAAATTATATTTATAAATTTTATATTCAACCTGATTATGCAAGTGCACACAATAACAAACATGATGTTATTTGCTCAATTCATAATTATATCGATAATCTTTACTTTTCATTCTACAATAATTATAAAAATAATTCAACTAAATGCACTGTTACAAAGGAATTAATTGATGATGTATTGTTAAAAGATAATAGTATTGAAAATTCAACAGTAAAATATATTATTGAAAAGACTGGATATAATAAAAACATTGAAGAGTTCTTAAAGATATCAATGCAATCTGCAAAATCATTACCTAAATTTGCTCTATGGGATGTAAATAAAAATAATGTTTATATTTTCTTAGCAGTTCTGATAGACCATATCGTAACTAAATAAAAAATTTAATAACTACATAAAGTTTTATAATAATTTCTTGACATTATATTATATCAAAATATTTTTTGTTATTACAAAATAAAGAAGTGTGTTTATAATGGATGGTTTTAGTGTTAAAAAAAGAAAATTACAAATTAATCTTTCAAAATATAAGAAAATAGTTATAGCAGTTGGCGGTAATGCTTTACAAAGAAGAGGAGAAACATTATCTTACGAAAATCAATTAAAAGCAGCTATTGAAGCTGCGCCTATAATTAAAGTTCTTTCACAACAACATCAAATTATACTGACACACGGCAACGGTCCGCAAATAGGATGTCTTGCATTAGAAAGAAAATCTGCATCTCTTGATTTACTTGGCGCTGAGACACAAGGGCAAATAGGGTTAATATTTTCACATGCTCTTGGAACATTTGGGCAAACTGCAGTACCTATAATTACACAAGTGCGTGTTGATACATCTTGTCCTTCTTTTAAAAATCCTACAAAATATATTGGTAAGGTATATACAGAAGATGAAGCAAACAATCTTGCCGATAAAAATGGTTGGACAATTAAAATGGATGGAAAGCACTGGAGAAGGGTAGTACCATCTCCTCCTCCATTACAAATTATGCAACTTGACGCTATTCGTGCTCTTATTAATACAGACTATGGAATACCACCTATGAAAATAATTCCTATTGTATGTGGCGGAGGTGGAACACCAATACATTATGATGAATCGGGATCACTTAAAGGTGTTGAAGCCGTTGTTGATAAAGATAACTGTGGAGCATTATTAGCAAATGAAATAGATGCTGATGTATTTATTATTTTAACTGATGGTGGTGGAATTTTTGAAAATTACGGCACTTCAGAACAAAGAGAAATGGCTGAAGTGTCTCCAGAATATCTTATCAAAACAAACTCGGGAAAACAATTCCCTGGTTCTATGGGGCCAAAAATAGAGGCAGTTATTAACTTTGTTCAAAGAAGTAATAGAGCTGACGTATTTGCTGCAATTGGAGATTTAAAAGATGCAGAATATATTTTAACAAATGAAAAAGGTACCATAATCAGAAAAAATGTAGATGGTGGTGTAAAATGGAGAGAAGAATATAAAAAGATATAAATTTTTTTATCATACATAATATTTACATAAATTCATCTTTTGCATGAAAATCTTCTATAAATATTTTCACAATCTTATATTTTTTTTGTGCCAATTCTTTTCCCATATTAGTTTTTATTAGAGACATCAAATTCGATGTTCTATGTTCCATATTTTCAACAATATTAGTAATAGAGCTATTATTATTTTTCATACCATATAAGAAATATCTTGTAATACCAACTGCTCCGAGTGATTCTATTCTATCTGCATCTTGTACACAATGAAGTTTCTTACAATTTATTATAATACCTTTGTCTTTTTGAGAAATCTCTTTTGACAAACTAACATTACAAGCAATATTTACAATATTATTTAAAATAATGTTATCAACCTTGTTATGAAAAAACTCTCGTAATATTTTTTCTTGAGCATCTAAATCTTGAGTATATTTATGATCATTTATATCATGCGTTAAAGCTCCTAATTGTATTTCAAATACATCATCTATACTCAGTTTTTCATTTAAAGCAATTTGAGTTGCAATATTTTTTACTCTTTTTACATGATTAAAATCATGCGATTCATCATAGTCCTTCATAATATTTTCAACAAATCTTTCAGTTTCATGAATAATTTGCTCTTTATCAATGGTGAACATTGTTACTATGCACAAATATAGTAAAATATCATTTTTTATATATATTTAAGTTATAATACACGTCACGATATACTATTTTATTTTTTCTTAAATAATATCATTAAGTATGCAAATCCTAGACAACACATTATTGTTTATTATTTAATTATTATACTGATATTTTTTTCAAAAAAAGTAATGTATATATATAGATATATGAGTTCTAAAGCTCAACAAAAAAAAGAGAAGAAGGAAGCTGAAATTCAAAAAATAATTCAAAATGAACAAATATCAGATCTTGATAAGATAAAAAAATTAATTGGTAATAACGGAGATCAGATTAATCCACCATATTATAGTAAAAATAATATAATAGAATGTTTTGAAGAAACAGACAGAGAAAACAAAGATATGCTGTTTTGGTCTCCTAAAGACAAAAAATTTTTGGATAAATATACACCAGTAAACAATCAACATTTTTTAAAAATTTTAATATATGCTTCAATTTACAAAATATCTTTTAATTTTAATTTCCTGAAAAATGATATTATTGTTACACAAATCAGGAAACTTGTAAGAAATGTTTTTAAAAATTTCATTTTATCTACATTTGAAAGGTCTGTTTTTGTAAATCATAATGTATACACTTTAGTAAAAGTATTGGAAAACAATTTTAACTTTATAATATATTCAGGACATTATACACAATCCGAATATACAGAAAGAAAAAAAATAAGTACAAAACATCAAGAATTATATACTAATAGTTATGACGATGCTGTGAGATATACCCTTCTTTATTATTTAAATTTACACCCACAATTAAAGAAATATTTAAAATATGATAAAATATATAACATTGACTATAGAGAAAACTCAATAGAAAAACAAATAAAATATGATTCATTATCAAATTCTATTGATAAAAATCCTTGTAAAATTAAATACGAAATTCTAGAAAGGTATAAAAGTATGAAAACAATTGCAAAAGATATGATCAAATCTTGCAATACCTATAATATAAGTGAAGCCGAAATTCAAAAAGAAAAACTTAGTTTACCTATAATTAAAAAAATGATAAATGATGATATTATAAATAAATTAATAAAAGATAAAAGGTATAGTCAAATTAAAGATAACAATTTTACTTTTTCTTTAGATATAGATATTCGTACACCATTAAAATCATTATTTGAAGAATATATACAAAATTATGAATTTATGAATATCTTAACATTGCCTCTAGATAATTTAGTAATAAATAAAAAAACGGGTGATGATATTATATTACATGCACAGGATGTTGGAGGAGTTAGAAAAGATATTTTTAATGATATTACAAAAGAGTTATTTCAAAAACAGATATTTATTAAACCAGATGTTAATTTTTTGGAATCAGACCGATATTTTTTAAATCCAAAGTTTAATTTAGAAAATTTAGGAAAAGAATATAAAAGAGTAGATGATACATGTGCTAAATCATCTAGATCGTCTAAATCATTAAATTCTACACAAAATGTAAAATATGATGAAGCAACAACTAATGAATTTTATACATTTATAGGAGATTTGATTATATTTTTGTGGATCAATAATTTTAAATTACCTTATAAACTATCATCATTTTTATTGTCAGGGTTCATTAGAAAAAATTACAAAAAAAAAGGAAGTATTACTATACCTACAATAAAAGATTATGATCTGATTTATTATATGATAAGAGATTTTAAAAATGCATACGATATATTAATAAAACCATTACAAGTACAAGATGAAAACCATAACACATTTTTTTCATCCATAGAAATGAATACAATTACAAGTTTAACAAAAAAATATGAAGATATAGAATTAAATATAGAAAATTATGAAAAATATTTAAAAAATCTATCATCGTATATATACACATTTAATCCTATTAAAGACGACGATACTAATAGGATGGATGTATTACATATATGTTTTTTTGACGCATTTGATAATAATCGGCGAAGAATAGATATCCTTAATGCATATGAAATTCATTTAAGCACAATAGACGAAGATTTAGCAAATTCTCCATTTACTGAAGAAATTATAAAAGTATTTGTAGATAATATATATATATTACGTGATAATGAAGCTAAAAATGATGATGCATTGGGTATGAATATTAAAGCTAATTTATACGAAGATATTATTAACAATATTGATAAAAAATATATTTCAAAGTTGTTAAAGTTTTGGTCTGGAACAGATGATTATAATAAAAATGAAAAATATTTTATAAACATTAAATCGAATATAAGGTCTAATTTATTACCTGTATCACATACATGTTTTAATACAATTGATATACCTATATATAATGATCATAATGTTTTTTTCAAGAATTTAAAAAAATCAATTGATCATACATATGAAAGTGATATGGCAGGGGGTAATAAACGAAAACAGAAGAAAAAATCAAAAAAAAATAAAGTCATATAAACTATAAACATATTATGAATATTGATATCTATGTATAATTTTCATAATAGTGAAATTGAAAAACAATATGATATTATATCTGATGAATTTGATGGAACTCGTAATAGAATATGGGACAGTGTTAAGACATTTTTGCAAAACAATAATAGTGTCAAATATAAAAAAAAGCTACTAGATATTGGAATTGGTAATGGAAAAAATACATTATATGCACAGCAATATAATTTTGATTGTACAGGAACAGATATATCAACAAATTTAATTAAAATATGTCAGGGAAAAGGTATAACTAATGTTTATAAAAAAGATATTCTAGAATTAAATGAAACTGATTATGGAACATTTGATTGTATTATATGTATTGCTGTAATACATCATTTGCAAAATATAGAAGATCAAAAAACAGCTATAAAAAATATGATAAACTGTTGCAATAAAAATGGAAAAATATTAATATCCGTGTGGTCTCATGAAATTTTAAACGATAATGAAAAATCAAAAAATGATTATAGGAGTTTTAAGATTGGTCCTAATTTGGTGGTATGGAATTCTAGAAACAAAGATTTTTCCATAGATCGTTTTTATTATATACACAATATTGATTCGTTTCATCAAATGATCCAAGATATACAAAATCAATTAAATTTTGAATATAAAATTAAATGGGAAAAACAAAACTGGTTTTGCGAAATATCATTATAGTAATCAACACAATTTTTATTTTCTTATATAAGATATTTAATTCTTCCAAAACATCATATTTTATTTTGTAGGTTGAAATCAAACTACATGATTTTAACCATGAACCGATACTATGTCGTTCACATAACTCTAGCGCTTATCAACTGCATCAGAAGGTGGCATAATAGCCTTTAAAGTAGCCTTAGCTACTCCAAGCGCTACCTCTTGTGCGAAGATCTTGGTCTCTTTGTAGTGAAAGAAGTAGAGAAGGACTGCACAAACACATACTAAGGCCGAGACAGGATTTGCGACAGATGTTTCCACCATATGCGATAAGATATTCGCGGCGTGATGTATGGTTGCATGCAGCCAAGGCACGTTGGCACGCTTCTTCACGAGGAGCTTGATGGTCTCGGAGCTTGAAACAGAATCCGATTCTGAAAATAATTTGTGAAGTCAAAAGCTGGTATTTTACACAACAAAATAGAAAGGGGTTGCTTAGTTACCTGACTCGGGATAGCTGACGACCGATTTTGCCTTACTGATGCTCTTCGGAGATTTGATTTCCTTTCTGAGAACATCCTTCATTGGCGAAGACCACCTCACGTCGGAGTGTGACATATCTGCGAAACTTTTTATGAACGGGTTTTCGTTTTGAGCAATACGCAATGTTTCACGAAGGACGACTTGACAATTCGGTTTTGCTTTGCTGATCAAGTCTTCTGTTATATCTGAGACAGAAGCGACGCCAAGACTGTTGAGGATCAGAAATTCGTCGTTAACGTAGTTGTCGATTTCAAATTCGTCTTCTGTCACAGAATGAGGAGGACTTGGATAGTAGTACGCGTCTGGATTTTCTCCGTGAAGCGTAGGCGATGCAGGAGGTGCTCTTGGAGAAAGTTGCAAAGTTGTAGGCGGCGGCTTTAAGAGTTCTTCGATTGAATCGCGAACTGAAGCCTTCGCTTTACTTGTATGTGATTCGCGACACAGAAAACAACGTTTCTTGATTTTCCCAGCGAGCGTAAGGAGAGATTTATCGTATCTGCGAATGAGATGAACATAACTTAATATGATTGTTATGCCAGTGAAAATAAAGACAAAGGATGCCAATATATCATAGAACAAAAGTAGATGGAAAAATCAAATAGACAACTCACAATGGATGCGAAGGATCTGTATAAACGATGAAGACGCGACCGCAATTAGGTTTAGAACACGTGACGGAAACTATGCAACCATTTGCTTGCATATGATTGCAACGATGTCAGAAGGAAACAGCAAGGCAAAGGAAGATGTGATGGCGGTCTCACGTTCCTCGTTCGAATTCTGAAATTTGAAAATGCCGTTGACATCGGATTTTAAAATATAAAAAAATACGAAAGGTGCAGATTTCGCACTTTTTTTGAAATAAAAATGCGAAAAGTTCATATTTGGAAACGTTTTTGAGAAAAGGTTACGAAATATTGAAATTTAATAGATAAAAATAATTAAATTAAATTAAAAAAATATTAAGAATATCCAAAATGAGTACATAATATTAATTTCTATGTATATACTTAAAAATGAAATAATTCTATAGATAATTTATGTTATGTACTCAAAATTATTATTCAACACTTTTCAAGGGTTTAAGATTATTTTATTTTATATATAAATAGGATGCTTTATTTTGACATTGGAGCAAACATTGGTAAATGGTCTTTGAGTAATGTTACTGATAACAAAATAATAGCAGTTGAACCTGTACCAAATACATTTGATATATTAAAACAGAATTGCTCTGGTCATAATATAATTTGTTTAAATTATGCAGTATCTAATACTAATGATAATATTGTTTTATATAATGCATCTTCTTCTCCTACCTTATCTACTATGAATTTAGAATGGCTGACTGATAATAAAAGCAGATTTTGTAATACAACATATACGCCAATAACATGCCCATCTATGAAACTAGATGATCTTATTAAAACATACGGTCTACCTGATTTAATAAAAATAGATGTTGAAGGTGGCGAATATGATTGTGTTTCATCTTTAACACAAAAAACTAATTGTTTGTGTTTTGAATGGGCATCAGAAACAAATGATATCACATTTAAATGCTTGGATTATTTACAAAAATTAGGATACGTATATTTTTTTATGCAAAATGAAGATGAATATGTTTTTCGACCAAAAGAAACAGATTATTATGATATAACAATTGTTAAAGATTTATTGCAAAAAAGTACCCCAAAAAAAGATTGGGGGATGATTTGGTGCAAATAACTATGTCGTGTATTTACGACGTATGATATATAGGGTCATTAGTAAGGTCAATAAATTTATCAAATTCCGCAAAGACACATTTCCTGAAATAATTAGGAAGCTCTGATGAATTTTCAGTCAAATATTCTTTAAATTCGTTGATTTTTCTCAAACAAACAATTGTAAAATATTTGTATTTAAGAAAATAGTTAGATTGTTTGTTGTTGCTATAAATATAGTTTAACAACTTCATTATTTCATGAAAACAGTATACTTTTTCTTGTAAATTTCCAATATTCATTAACATCATGAGATATTTCATAGTATCGTATATCCTTGTGGGGTTTTCATTAAATAATATATTTGTATTATTTTCCATATAACATTTTAAACTGAATGAACGCTTTGATGTTTGTATAAGTGTATAATTTTCATAGAGGAAATAAATATTGATATCGATTTTATGCCATCCGTCATTGTCATCTGTGTTCTTCAACATAAATGGGGTAATGTAAGAGTCATTATAATCTCTGACATTATTTCTTACCTGAAACAATGCATGAAAATAATTTAGTAGCAAATTTGTAATTTGGTTCATCTGTGTATATGATATTTCATCGTTTGATTTTTCCGCTTCTAACTGAAATATTTGGAAGATCTTGAAAGTTGCATTGATACTTGTAATATCAGTTTGAATTGACTTTTTATTGAAATCGAAAGATATTGATGAAATATTATTATTACGAATAGCTTTCATCGTGTCCTCAAATTCATATATGTTTATTGCACTGTTCTTGATATTTTCAATAATATCATTTCCATATTTTTCTTTATAAATAGTGAATATGTCATTGTTATTGATGACAACATCAACTAACTCATTGATAGATGACTTGAAATTTTTATCACTGCGCACTAAATTGGCGATATCATAGAAACTCAAGTCCTTACCAATATGATATAATATCAATTCGATAGGAATATTTTCGAATTGATAAACCATAAGTGATCTTGATAGCAAACTTAAGATAATCGTTCACAAAGTTTACATTTCCGATAGTCATTTTTTTTATTTTTTGATTGAAATTAGTAAAAATTTATTCATCTTTCTTAACACATTCTAAAAAAATAAATAAACTAAAAGAAGCATGCGTACCATGGTTCATAATCTCTTTTAATTTTTTTTATTAACACACCTTTATTTTGTTTTTGAAAAGATCTTTGAATTTTTATTGCAACAATATTACCATCTGAATGCTTAAGATATTTATAATATATCATATGATTAAACATTAAAAATTGATATATTTTTATATACTTTTATATTTCAATTTAGATAATAATTATTATGAATGTAATAAAATTTATGATAGTTTTGCAGTATATTATGAAAATAACCAATACAAATATAAACCATATTGGAAAATTAAGAAAAATAAAATCATCATATGATCTGAGATCTCTTATTGATAATGAAAATAGTCTATATATGATAGATAATAACAATATAGATTCTCTACTTATATCATATATAGTACATATATTATTACATAATATTATTTACTGTAAAATGATATATTTTTACAAAAAATACTACAATAAAAATGAAAAATACAACAAAAAATTGCATAATAACTTCACAACAATTTGATAATAAAATTATCTTATATCTTTACATATAGCGCATCTCCCCATCCATGTTTTGTCATTACAGTATGATGTCTTTTGAAATTATATTTAGATAAATATTCATCTAGTTCATCAACCATGCAACAATTTTCATAAAGTTCTTTTTCATTTACTTCTGTATAAATTGCACGGATATAATGCAAAATATTAGAAGCACCTTGCAATGCTTTAAGTTCTGCTCCTTGTATATCTAAATTGATAAAATCAAATTTATCAAAATTTATATTAAAGTTCTGATATAATGTATTTAAAGATATGGTTTTTACTTTTTTTCTATCTATTTCATATACATGAGGATGTTCAATTAAATGGGTTTTAAAATTTAGTATAGATGATGATTCTGTATTATTTGTTATCATAAAATCTACTTCTTCATTATCTTTATCACTTATTACCGCATAGATATAATTTTTTTTATTTTTAATAAGTTCTTCATTCGCATCTATCCATAATATACTATCATTTGTAAATCCTAATCTATAATATAATGGTTCTTCTTCACATTTATGAGCCCCTATATGCAATATTCCTTTTTGAGGTTTATATTCAGGGTATAGTTCAAATATATTTGGTATTAACATTTACTTTAAGTAGGATAAACCTCTTTATATGTTTTTTATACAAAGTATATAAAAATGTGTTGTGATATACTTTTTAAGCAATGGATTCTTTTATTTTTGGTGGAATAATTATTTTTTATATCTATTTAATGTCCATAAACTAAAAACATTTATATTTTAGTCCTCTGTATTTTTACAAAAACATATACATATCATATCATCTTTTGTTCTATAAATTACAGAATGTACATGTTTTCTGATTATAAACTTTATTTTACTATTAAAAATATTTTTTTCTCTCATTCTTGCATAGTCTTTTTTAAATCTTATAATAAGCTCTGAAAATTCACAGATACATTTATGACTTACATTACAAGACAAGAATTTTCTAAAAGTTTCGTGTTCAAATACCTTTGACCATATATTACCTTCTTCCAATAATTCATCTATCTTAAATTTACCAAACATTTTATCCTTTTCAACAACAAAATGCTTTAAGGTATTTGGTAATACATATTTATCTATTACATTTTCTATTTCTTCTATTCTACCTTTTAATGCAAAAAATGATCCTGTTATATCTACATTTATTTTTTCCATGTTTGGAAGAACACAATCTCTGATTTTACCTCTCATAGACCATTTTGGTGTACTGTCTTGTAAATATGGTATATTCATGCAATTGGCATATTTTATAATATCCTTTTTTCTAACATCTAGCAAAGGTCTTACGAAACAAATATTATCATTTACTGTATGTTTTGACATTCCACATAAATTCTCATAATTTGTCTTCATACTTATATTTGTTATAATATTTTCAAAACAATCGTCTTTATTATGACCAAGTACTACAACAAAACTTTGATTGTCATATATTTTTGCAACCTGTCTATAGGTATCAAAACGTATCTCTTTTGTAGCATCTTCGTACAATGCTCTAAGACCATTATTTTGACAATCATTTCTTTTCAATTCTATTATTTTTCTATGATAAAGTTTGACTTTGAGCAAATCACAATATGCTTTTACAAATTCTACCTCTTTATCACATTCTTTACGATTATTATAGTTGATATGAACAGCAGTTATTTTATAATTTGGAAAAATTAGTTTTAACATATGCAAACATACAAAACTATCTACGCCACCAGATACTGATACAATTATATGCATATTAATATTAATAAAATTTGATACATTATATATATTTTTAATAATATCCTTTTCTGGATAGTTTTCTATATTTGTTGATAATTTATCAAATGGATTATTTTCTAAAATATCTTTGAATAAATCCCAATTGGATTGATTATCACTTATATTTTTATTTTGTTGTGTTTCTAGTTGTTGTTTTGTATTCGTTTTATATACATCTCTTATCGCACATCTCAGAAATCGTTTGTAAATTGCTTTGTCAGATGGTTTATTTTGAGCACTCTTAAATTTGAAGTTGATAAATTCTATAGATGAGTTGATACATTTAATATCTTTTAAATGCCTAAAAGGCAAAAATGCAAAACACCAATCCGTTGATGTCATCTCTTCAATAATACTAACATCGCCATTTATTATTAATATTGATGATATATCTTTTGCTATATGAGAATAAGTAGAGCAATCTATAGGACACAGACGATTATAATGTCTAGGTATTTGGTCAAATGCAATTATAGCTCCCATAATAGTACGTTTATCACAGTGTTTCAAACAATTAATAATATTTGTATCAGTATATAATTTTGAAAAATACTTATCAGAAAGGTATTTATCATTTTCTACAGTTTTTGAAAACCAATAATTACTATTTGCAAACCATTCATCATATAGATCTTTAAATAATTCTTGCATAGTATTATCAATATAATATATATATTATTGTTTATATAATTGATATTGATATAAATATATTTTGTATTAAATATATAAAATGAAACTTTTGCGCGTGTTTTCCTTTGTATTCTTAATAACAGAAATATATTCATTTATATGTGTTCATACACCAATTATAAATCACATACCTCGTACAAAATCTAAATTATGTGACATCAAAATGGAATTAAATAATTATCACGATTATTCTAATTTTATTTCATCTTATAATAATACACCCATTCCATTGATTACTTATGATGATATTATTACAAATATGTGTGTTATTAAAAAGGTACATATATCATCCAACTCTGACAGAATAATTTTTCATTATGGTGATAATAAAAAAGGGGTTTTTTATATGAACCCTAATAATAACATAATGGTATCTAAAATCAAATTTATTCTATCACAAATAAATATACCAGAAGTATATATTGACCATCCATTTAATATGGATAATCCTAATTATAAGTTATATTGTCAACCTAAGAATACAGATACAGTTACAGAGAAAGATTATGAAGATTATATTGATAACTATTTCTCTAATCATCGTATTGACGAGTATAGTGAGTATCCAAACGATGATGATATTGCATTAGATTGAAGTGAAGAATACTTCATTGTTTGACATAAGGATAATATTAGATATTATTTTACAAAATGACTAAACAACTTGTTATCTTATTATTTTGTATACTAGAATGTGTTGATACATTTGTGAATGTAATACATCATAAATATTCAAAACTAAAATACACACCATTACATAATCAAAATAATGATATGATGGTTTTTGGTGCAAGTATAACAGGTATTGGAGGAAGAGTTATTCATACACATCGCAAAAAATATCCTAATGCTACTATTATCGGTGTAACGCAAACTACAAAAAATCATAATTTCTTATCTAAGCTGAATTGTACTCCTATATTGTACGATAACTTAAATCATAATTTATCTTTTTCTAATATCGTCATATCTATACCTCCAAATAGCAAATTTGATGCTGAAAATAATAAACAGTATATATCAATTATAGACGATGCTTGTTCTTTTTGGAATAAAAAAGGGAGGTTAATATTTACAAGTTCAGGCAGTGTATATAACGAGCAAAACGGGGGTATAGTTTGTGAAAGTAGCGATATAAATGCAAATCATACGTTATACCTATGTGAAGATATTATACGTGGTTATGGGGGAATAGTTTTTCGTTTCGGAGCTTTATATGGTATGCATAGAGGAGATTTTTGGAGATTATTAGATAAACCATCATTAAATATAAGTGAAAATCTAATTATAGAGATGTGTAATTATGATGATGCTGCATCTGCAATTGCTACTGTTTTATATTCAAATAGTAAAAATATATCAGGGGAAACATATAATGTTTGCGATGGAAAAGGAAAGACAATTAAGGATATCCTTGGAAATTGTGTTAGAGTATATGAATATCGTGACAAAAAAGTTCCTATATTGCTAAATAGTACTACATATTCAGGGAAAAAATATAATATTACAAAAATAAAAGAACTAGGTTGGCAACCAAGATGGAGATCATTTGAAGAATGGTGTAGGGCACATTCATATGCTGCAAACCCTTCATCTAATGAAATAAAATTATACAAAGAAAGGAAAATTTTGGAAAAGGAAGAACTTCAAAGATTATATGATATAAATTTGCAAAAAGATAATGATGTTGTAAGAGAAGGTTTTTTATTTATTTTACAATTTGTTTCATTTGTTTTGATAGAAATATACTTATATTTTATACCAAAATAATATATAATATATAATATATAACATTTACTTAAGATTATACAATTACAATGACTTATCTTTCTGATTACGAGGTTGTTCTAGAAGATAATGTTTACAATTTAAAAGAGTTTTCTAAAGTACATCCTGGTGGCAGTATGATATTAAATATATTTGGTGGAAAAGATGCTACTATTCACTATTATATGCTTCATAATCATGATAAAATACGACCTATATTAGATAAATATAAATTACGTAATTTTGTGAATGCTACGAATATGTACGATATCAATACTAGCAACTTCAAAGAACTTAAAAATAAGGTTAAAAATGCTATAATATATCCTTATGCAAATTTAGAATGGTATATTAAGGCTGTTTGTATATTATCAATATGTATTTATTTAGAATATTCTAATATTCAATATGGATTTACTTTAATTAAAAGTATATTACAAGGTTATATGATGGCTATGATTGGATTATGTATACAACACGATGCAAATCACGGCGCCATTTCTCCTAATGGTTGGGTTAATTTGTTATGGGGATATACGCAAGATTTTATAGGAGGTAGCGCATTATTATGGAAACATCATCATGTTTTATTACATCATGCTTATACAAATACAATAGATAATGATCCAGATTTTTCAATAGAAATTATACGTTTACATAGATATATGAAAATTTTGCCTTTTCATCAGTGGCAAAGTACATATATTTGGTTTCTCTTACCATTACTGCCATTTTCTTGGCATTTCAAAGAAATATATGATTTGTTATCCATGACACATTGCGATGTAAAAATATCTAAGATGGCAAAATCTGAAATGTTTTTTTCATTATTATTGCGTTTTCTTTTCATATTGCGTTTTTATATTATTCCTTTTTACTTTTATCCATCTATAAATACTATATTTTATATGACAATTACTTTACTTACTGGCGGATTGTATTTGGGAGTAAATTTTATAATATCACATATTTTTGAAGGAGTTAAATATCATCATATTGAAAACAAAAACAAAATTGATTGGTGTATATTACAAATCGAAACCTCTTCTTCAGTCGGAGGTAGACTTCTGGGATTTTTTCATGGAGGACTTAATTATCAAATAGAACATCATTTATTTCCTCGTATATGCCACGTACATTATCATAAAATACAACCAATTATTATGGACTGGTGTAAAAAAAATAATATTAAATATAATTATTTTCCGAACATTATAACAAATATTAAAAGTTGCTTCAAATACATTGATGAAATGGGTAATTACTATTAGTTTTTTATAGTTTCATATATCTTAATTTTAATTTTTGTACTTAGGCCAGTATGAAAGATATGCGTGACCTAATTCATTTTTATTACTTATTTGATAGTTGTATTGAGAAATAATTTGAGATTTTATAGTTGAATAATATCCATCATTATATATTGGTTCACCTTCATATAATTCTTCAATCATATCTTCAATTAGCCTTTCTATGAAAGACATTTTGTATCTTTCTTCGGTATCATATAAAGAGTTGATTTTGTCGGTTTTATATATAGCTGACAAAATGTCATAGATAACATCTCTAATGTTCATGTTCATTATTACTTATAATATAGTAATTTGTATCATTTTTTCATAAATATTATATGAATTAGTGCTTTTTCATTATAATACTGTATGCAATAACTTTATTTAATAAATTTTTTTGTACAAATATAAGATGCGAATATTTTGTTCATATGCTCAAGCTCGTATCTGTCATCCTTTTTAATTCTAAAATTATTAAATACTGACTTTATATCTATATAAATATTTGTTTTATAATTGTTGTAAAATAATACAGATAAATATATATCTACATCATGATTAGTAATACATTGATTATATAAACTTGCACCACCTATTATAAAAGATTTATCAATAGATTGATTTATATTACAATACACCAAAGCATCATTTAAATCTTCAAATAACGCTACACCAGGTATTTTTAAAGTTTTAGCTTTTCTTGTAATTATTATATTAACTCTTTTTGATAATGGGCAACCGATCATTTCCCATGTTTTCCTACCCATTATAACTGCATTCTGTTTATTTCCATCTTCAACATTCATAGTTATTTCATTAAATTTTTGAATTGCATCAGGTATACACCACGGAACTGTATTTTTATATCCTATTCCCCCATTAATATCACACGTTATAATTAACGAAATTTCTTTCATATATTTATATGTTATATCTTTTTATTTTATATATTCATTAATAGTTTCCTTTATTTTGTCAATATTTCCACCAATAATTTTATTATTTATTGTTTCATTATTTATAAAATATATTATCGGTATAGATGTTATTTTTAATTCGTCGACTATATTTTCACATACATCTATATCTGCTTTATAAAAATCTATTTGTTCTATCTGTTCAGATAACTGTTCTATTACTGGTTTAATATTTTTACATGGCACACACCAAGAAGCACCAAAATATACAAGTTTAGGTCTATCACCTTTTAATAATTTTGATAAAGTTATATCATTCTTTAATTCATGTATCATAATTCTTTATTTATTGCAAAAGATAAAAAAAATAGCATATTAAACTTAAACTTTTGAACTATTTATCCTGATGATCCAAATCCACCTTCGCCTCTTTTACTTTCAGAGACATCATCTACTTCCAACATAATAGGAAAGATTTGTTTTTTCATAATGAGTTGACAACATCTAAATGGAAATGAGATTTCGGGCACTGTATCATCAACCTTTGTAAGAGCAATCAACAATTCACCTTTATAAGAACAATCAATAATCCCAATCGAGTTTGCTAACACATAACCAGATTTCATAATCGAAGACCGAGGGGCAATCTCTACATAATAATTTGGAGGGATATCGAGTTTAATTCCTGTGTTACACAAAATTGTATTTTTATTAATTTGTTTTGAAATACCAATAGCAGTCAAGTCGTAACCTACGTCTGAAAAGTTTGCCTTGATAGGTGTAATGGCATCATTATGGATTTTTTTCATTTTCAATACAGGTGCTTCAAGATCGAGCGATTTGATCATAGTGTTATGGAAATTATTGTTATAAATATAATTAACATTTACATAAATAGCACCAAACACATCTAGAGCATTTGAACCAGAATAAGTAATACTGTCATCTTCTTTATCACAAGGAATATTATAGAAATTAGAGAATGTTTCTAGATTTTTCTTATTATCTTTGTCTGCGATGATGATGCATTTGTCTTTCACGACCACGTGTTTTTCAAAATATGCTGTCAGATACTGGTTAGCAATTTCCTTGGGTTGTTTTTGAACAAATTTAGAAATATCGATATCAACCAATCTGTTCTTACTAAGAGATCCATCATATTGTGATTTCATCTCTTCGCCATCATTTACAAGACCAAAGATATCATTAACGATGTCAGGTGAAACGGTTTCATATTTTTCTTCACCACCATTTCCAGGCGTTTGTCTCGTAAATTGCAATAGATTATCACAAATTGTCTTTTGATCTTTAAGGTAACTTGATGTAAATGATGTACAAATATAACCAGTTCTGTATTCATCTACATTATTGATAATTAGTCCCAAGATATATGCTTTAAGTTGTGTAATTTTATCTTTGAAATATGAAGTATCCGGCATCAGTATGTTGATATATATTATATATATAATTCTTATATTGATTTATATCTTATTATTTTTACATATATAAAGCGATTTTTATATACAAATAATAATATGAAAACATCTGCTACTGTTGTAACTGCATATTATGAATTTAAAAGGAAAAAACATGGAACTGATAATTATTATAAATGGATGAAAAATTTTCTGAGTATTCCATGTAATATGATGATTTATACAGGAGATGATGAAAGTGCTTCAAAAATTAAAGCGTTACGCATTGGATTAGAAGATAAAACTATTATTATTGTTTTGGATTTTAATGAACTTTATTGTAGTCAATTTATGAAATATTGGGAGAAGGATTACAATAGAGATCACGAAAGATATCACGATCCTGCATTATATATTATTTGGAATGAAAAAACTGCCTTCATAAAAAGAGCAAAAGATTTAAATCCATTCAATAGCGAGTTCTTTTGTTGGGCGGATATTGGTATGGTTCGTGAAGAGTATTATTTGAATTATATTAATACATTTCCATCTGAAAAAATGCTGCAAGTATATGAGAAAGATAAGATATATTTATTAAATTTAGTTCCATATAGTGATAATGAAAAACAAAATGTGAAGGACGCATGTGAAATATTTAGATATAAAAATAATACAGGTGCGGGAGTTATAATGTGTCACATAGATATGGTTGATACTTGGTATGATACTTATTATAAAATGTTATCTAGATTTATGGAAAAAGATTTATTTGCTGGAAAAGACCAAAGTCTTATTAATTGTATTTGCATGATATATCCTAATTTAATTAAACTTATTAGACCATATAATCCCCCATTTGACGAATGGTTTTATATGTTATTTTATTTTTCAGATGTATATTACAACAATTTGTTACATATTCAATAAAAAATGTTATTGAAATGCTTATTTTTTCATCATAGTTGATTATCTATTTTATGTATTAGTTGTGAATTATTAGATGACTTAAGGAATTTTAAATTTGAGTACATAATTCAGATAATCTTTGGAATTATAAAAACTTTCTAAAATTTCTATAAAAAATAAATTATGTACTCATTTTTCTTTTTGGTTTGTGTAATCAAAAACCATTGTCTTGCAATTTGTTTTATTACTATGAAGTAACAACAATTATTTGACCATTTGTTGATAAAATATTACTTCCTGGTCAAATTGACGTACAGACACGTGACCAGATACTTAGCGGTGAGTTCTGGAGAACTATTTGCAACACTTCTGTAGGCAAACTCAAGCAGCTTTTTGGGAAATTTTTTGATCAATTCGATTTCTCCCCTCGAAAAGCTCTCGTTGAATTCGAAGTCGCTTGGGATATCGCAGTAATATGTGATGTCCTTGATGGCATTCGCAGACATTATGTTGTTCACTGGGTCGATTTTCCAACGCATAGTAGCATCTTGCAATTTGGTAAGGCGCGTCTTCGTAGTAGTATAGTTGCGTTCGGAAGGAGACTGTGTACGCCTGCCGGTGTTTTTGAATACCGTGTCGAAGTTTTCGTAAGAAACGAAAAGTGCCTCGTTTCCGGCGTAAAGATGGGGGTATTCTTCGCGATGTATCTGCGGGAGATCTCCATCGCTCCACATTGTTACGTCTTTGTAATATGGATACGGGTCGATGTACGTGGAATTCTCTGTGTTCGAAACTGTTTTCTTCGGCCCAGCAGTTGGAAAAGGGAATTGAATTTCGAAACAGGCGACGCAGAGAGAATGACCGCAAGCAAGCCCCATTATGGGTCTGACATCCTCGAGACATACCGGGCAAGTAACTTCGTTGACGAGATAAAGTTTGATGGCGAATGGAGGGCAGAGTGCCTTCCTGCATGTAGGACATGTACTTCCAGAACTTTTTCCTCCCATACTCAATCTCCCAAACGCCTCAATGTTCGCATCAAGAATAGGTGAAGGAACATCTGTGTGGCAATCGCATCCGGCTTCATCGCTCAGGATTCTGGAACCGGCCTCTTGAGAGAAAGCATCAGGATCCTCTTGTGTTTCAGAAGCCTGCATCTTTTCAAATTTTAGAAATTCAACGGAATTTTTTTTGAATTTTTTCTAAAAATAATAATAAATTTTATTTTTGTAAAATTATATTATGTTACTTTTTAGACGATTGAATTTTTTATTTATATTTATAAATGCATAAAATAGATAATGAAACAATATACACTATCACCAATTTGCAAACCTCGTAGAAATCAATCAAGAAAATCACTAATTCACAATTCTCGTGGAAATCAATCAAGACAATCACTAATTCACAATTCTCGTGGAAATCAATCAAGACAATCACTAATCAAATCTCACGGAGATCAATCAAGACAACCTGAAGACGAAATAAATTCAATATCTACAATTATCATTAATTATATAAATACTCTTGATAATAATATATTAAATAAAGAAGACACTACAGCCGATGAGGGCAAAAAAATTTTAAATGACTTTGAAGAACAATTTACAAATTTTAATCATCTTAATATTTTGATAGCATTTTTGAAAATAATTTCTGAAAATATAGAAAATGAAAAAATTATAAAAGTAATAGATAAATTGTTGCATTTATTTGAAAATTGGACACAAGATTACAAAGGTACTTATTTTATTAAGCCAAATCAAGGAACATTATCAAAAATACAAGCTATTTTGATAAAACAATATTTAAATGAAATAAACAAAACAAGTATGATAAAATATCAAAAACATTTAATAAATAAAAATTTTTTGGATGAGAATGAGACTGATGAAAGCAGAAAGTATTATGTTACTAATATATCAAATGTTCATGTAATGGAAATACTAAGATTACTCAGTAATAATAAAAAATCAACAAAAACATCAACAAAAAGATTAACAGGTGGACAAAAAGAAATAAAGCCAAACATTAAAAAGACCAAGAACTTGATAGAAAATACTTCAAAAATATTTATTGGACCTCGCGGTGGTAAATATAAGATTTTATCAAATGAAAAAAAACTTTATTTACAAAAATAAATAATTAGATAATATATAATATTTTTAATTATATAAATGACACATAAAAGTAAGAATTATGTAAAGTGTACTTAAGAAAGTACGAATTTGAGTACATAATTCAGTTAATCTTTAAAATTATAAAAACTTTCTAAAACTTATAGAAAAAATAAATTATGTACTCATTTTATTATTCCTTATACTTTAGATAGTTTTTACATCTGGAATATCATACCTATTTCTTGGTAGTAACATTTACATTCAAACATCGTAGCATCTTATTATAAAAAGTCTTATTAAAATTTAAAACAGTTCCATTTTCATATTCTTGAATTATATTCACATTTACATTTAGCATTTTGGCTAAATCGCATTGTTTCATTTGTTTTGCATTTCTAGCGTCACATAATGCAGCACGTTGTTCTTGTGATATCTTATTTGTTTTAGGAATATCATCTTCATTTAATTTTTTGAATTCCTTTGTACCTGCTGGATTTTGTTTATATTGAGTTGTATTTTTATGATTTTTATTGTGAATTGTTACAGGTGTCCAATCTTGACAATCAGGTTGATACATATTATATAATATAAATATATATTTATATATTTTTGACACTTGATATGTTCAACCTTTTTACTAAAAAATATCATAAATCAAACTATATCTACGACCCTATTTTTTTGTGTTTTTCTCCTTTTCGAGGACGTCCGCGCTTCAAAGGTACTAAACCTAATTTTTCCCTTCGCTTCTTTCTTGCTTCGCGTTGATCATGAACTCGAAGACTATCTATAGCCTTATTAATTCTAGATTTTCGCATAAAATTTGCTTTCTGAATAGCATTATATGTCCTCCCATAATTACAAAAAATCTCACTATTCGCCCATATTTTTTGCGTGCTTATCAAAGATACCGCTGTCATCTTTCCTTGACGAATTTGACCAAAGCCACTTATCATAGAATTATTTTTCATAAGCCTACCCTTAATTCTCTCAAAACGCGCATCATTTGCACACCACGCTATATGTTTTCCCTTAAAATTTTCTGTTTCTGGTCGAACCATGCTCATATTATTACATAGAGCGATTGATTGCATCTCTAAACTTACATCAACAGAGGGTACAATTTCTCCCACAAAATAAGCAATTTTTGTGTTTGGAGGGATATCTTCGCAAGCGCGTAAACAATAACCCTTATCTGATCTAGACCTTCTATTTAGATTACTGTAGTCAAAAATAGAAATTAATGGACCACCTGGAATTGCTCGCATTAAACTGCTTCCTAAAGTTCCATGCATTTTTGCGATATCCTTCATAGGAAGTTCTTGAATATCCGAAAATAAACACTCCTTTCTGCCCTTCATTTCCTAAAAAATAGAATTCAGATAATAATACATTATTTTATCATTAAATATTAATTATTATACAAAACGTGCCTTACCTCCTATCCTGGTGAAAGTGAAAAACATTTGTTTCACAATCGAACTTTAAATAGTGTACAAATCTATTTTCGTGAAAATTTTAGTCATGGGTTCGAACCCCACTGATGGCACCATAAAAAATTTGCAAAAATAATACTTAATTCAAGCAAAATAACTATTTATCATTTGCAAATTCGCCATAGTCTTGTCGCCAATTTGTGTATAATCTTTTGTTAATCAGTATAAGAAAGTTCTTGGATATATATTGACATATCTCTTAATAATATAAATAAAGATAATAAAACTTTTATCATTTTTTATTTATACCTCATATATATTTTTTACTTATTCAAATGATTATTTCCATTAATAATCTTTATTTATTTTAGATGAAAACTAAAAAAAATATCGAAGATAAATCTTTTAGACATATAAAAACAGTTATATGTGGTAAAGATAATAGAGCTGTTAAAGCTAAACGTCATAAAAAAACAGACGGTGGGCATCATAATGAACTAAAAATACATACAAGTCAATATTTACATGTTTTTTCTGATATAGAAGGTTATTTTCCAGAAAATTTAAAAACACTTTTTCAAAATTCTGATAAAGAAAAAAATAAAGATGTTATTGCCTTTACTGGCGATTTAATTGATAGAGGAGAATGCTCTATTGAAAATCTAAAATATATGATTAATTATAAATTAATACTTAAAGATAGATTAATATTAATTTGCGGTAACCGTGATTTAAATAAAATTAGATTACGTAAAGAGTTAGCATTATCAAAAGAATTTAAACCCTTGAAGATTTAAAATGGCACAAAAATATATTATTTTTTATTGTGTATTATTATGAAACATAAAACACAAGACTATAAGATTACTGCTGTCAAGTACTATTTACAAAATGATGTTAGTTTAGATGAAGTATGTGATATTTTTGATTGTAAGAAGTCTTCATTGAGACGATGGATTGTGAAATACAAGGTGCATAAACATATTGAAAGACTTAATAGACCATCTATGTCTTATAAAATAACAAAGGAGCAAGTTAAATATGCTATTAGAATACTAAAACAAAACGAACAGATTACTATGACTGAACTAAAGAAATTAATACTTGATAAATATCCTTCATTTGATATTACATCACAACATTTAGGAAAGGTATTAAGGGACAATAATAAAACCAGAAAAAGAACTAAACATCAACATTTCCCAGCAACAAGGTATGATGTGGAAGTGAATAAACAAAATGAGTTGAATAGGTTTTATAATGAGGTCAGTAAATATCCTATTGATAAAATTATATGTTTAGATGAAACCTCTATACAACCTGCAATGATGTTAGAATATAGTAGATGTCAATTAGGTAAGAAGTGTGTTGTAAAAACAGATGATAATTATGTATTCAGGAAATTCACACTTTTAGTAGCAATTAATAATTCAGGATGTGTAGGTTCTAAATTATACCAACAAGGTGGAATGACAAAAGAAAGATTTGTAGATTTCTTACAAGAACATATATTTAGTAAATACAAAGATAATCTAATAATATTAGATAATGCTGGAAGTCATAATAATCAGTTTGTAAAAGACGCTATTATCAATAGTGGTAATAAATATTTATTTTCAATCCCTTATACTCCAA
>Ga0129336_10000400_pt1 | contig 25360 bp, 30 predicted proteins | sample CPB6_02_DNA_FD_96878 | JGI IMG/M metagenome (GOLD analysis project Ga0129336, IMG submission 96878) | Freshwater to marine salinity gradient microbial communities from Chesapeake Bay, USA - CPBay_Sum_0.6_0.2_DNA | ecosystem: Environmental > Aquatic > Marine > Coastal | place: USA: Chesapeake... | reverse complement strand
TTATTCTTCAGGCGTTTAGTAATAGTATTAAAGTTATCACCACCGTAGAAACCAGCGCCGAGATTATAAGCAAAGCTGAGAAGAGCGCCTCTTTTTCCATCTGACATTTCATTCCAATGTGGGATTTTGCGTAATGCTGGAAGAAACTCCTTCTTACATTGTTCAATAAGAAGTGCGTCTGCTTCCTGTTGGGTGAGTGTATCGCCAAGTTTGAATGCTGAACCATCCTTCTTACGAGTGGAACCCCAACCAATTGTGATTGGAAGTCCACCAGTTAGGGGATCAGGATATGCCTTGAGATGGCATCCTTCAAACTCCTTTATTAATTTGATGCCCATTTGTGGGACATCATCACCACCAGTTACAGGAGCTGCAGCAGCGGCAGGGGCTGGTGCAGCACTAGTCTTTTTTCCGCGATAAATTTCTGCCCAATCTACATTGTCCTCAAGGAACTTAACTGGGAGATTATCTTCTAACCATTGAACTGCTTTGACGTGATTAGGATTCTTCTCGTCATAAAACTTGAAGAAGTTGTGTAAATCGATTCTTGCCATTGTTTTTCTCCTTTAGTAATCAGTCAAAAATACGACCCCAACCATCGTTGCCACCTGGGCACCAGCGATGCTTGAGAACTGCTTTGGTGTAAATGGTCTTCTTGCCATTTGTCACTGGACCAGTATAGTTATCGTTGAGTGAACCATATGGATCATTGACATAATATCCCTTGCCATCTGGAGTCTTACCAATGACTACACACATGTGCCCACCAGTAGGTGCAGATAAAGAACCGCGATGCAAGATACCAATAACGACAGGTTTCCCAGCATCAAGACTCTTATCAATGTCAGCAAAAGAAAGATTGTAGCTAAAGTGTGACTTAACACCATAACCTGCAAGTACCTTTGTTTGTACCGCATGGTCAGTCGTGTCGCCAATCGCAAATACTTTCTTAACGTACTCATCGTCGCCTTTGATGCTTCCTGGCTTGAGGAACGCAAGACACATAGCGCACGATGAACTGTTACAAGTTCTATGTGCATCTCTGTAATTATCTACTTGGTTGAAGTATGGAACGGCGAGAACTTCTGGAGTTGGAGGTTTTGTTCTGAACATTCCAATCCAGTCAGTCTCTGAGTCATCCATAAACTCAGCAGGAAGGTTATCCTCTAACCACTGTACTGCTGCTACATGATTCGCATTACTATCATCATAAAATTTAAAAAAGTTATGAAGATCTAGGGTCATTGGATATTTCTCAAAAACACTAAGATATTTATATTTTAGTGTTTGTAAAGATCAATACCTTTCAATAGACATAATCTCAATGTCTTCAATACCTAATGATTCGGCATCAATCCATTCTTCAAATTCGTTTGCAATTGCCATGGCATTTTTAAATTCTTCACTATCACCGCTTTTAGTTAGTGCTGGTTGAATTTTACCCATCGCCCAATCATAAACATACGCTACAATTTGTTCAGTCGTCGCCTCTGTCATAATAATCTTTTCGGTAGTATCTACTGAGGATGTTGCTATTGTAGTAGGCGGGGGTTCCATCGTCAAGTCCTTCTGTAAGGACATTGTGGAAGAAGAGTTGTCTGGTCTCTTCAAAGTTTGTTTTGCCCTTTGTTTTATGTAAAGATAAAATAGTGCGCGTAAAATTCTCCCTACCATATTTTGTTACATCCTCCTTGAGTTCTGGACATGATCCATAGTATTTTTTCCAGTCAGACTCCATCTTAGTTCGTCTACTACTTGCTCCCTTCTTGCGGAAACTCCAGAAATATTTTCTACCAATATAACTGCGACCAGTTTTATGGCAATGAATATGGTATACAAAACCAAAATAATCCTGAATATCACTTGAACCAAATACTTTTCCATTGTAGGTCCAAGGGTTTTCATAGTCAACCATTGAATTATTATTCTTTACACATATTTAGATAAAAAAAGACCCCCTTGCGGGGGGTCTCAGAATCATACTCCTGGTTTTTTAACTGGTCTTGGAGGATTGTTTAATGGATTTTTTGAGAATCCTGCTCTGTGGTCAACTGGTTTCTTTTGAGCACCACCATAAGTATCTGCTCTTGGATCTTCACCACGTTCGATTGCACCACGGATGCCATGCATCTTCATAGATCTATTTCTAGAATCACTTCTATACTTTCCATCATCATTTGGTCCTTTCTTAAAAGCATCACTAGCATGTTTTGCTTCCTTTGATTTCATCTTGTCAAGGTTTGCTGCCTTAAAAGCTTCAATGATTTCATCAATAGTATCGAAATCAAGTTCATTCGCCATAATCCATTCTGCATCTTCTAAGGTATCTGCATAACCTTCTACACAAAGATACTCAAGAACGATATCATAGGTATCAATCTCCTCACCAAGTTTTGAAGCAACCTTACCCGCACCAGTTGCAACTGATCTTGCTGCCTTACCTACAGCACTTTTAGCGCCTGCTTTTGCTGCACTTGCTGCACCCTTGATATTGCGCTTTGCAACTGCTGCCTTGTTCTTAGCAGATTGTACTGCTCTGTTCTTAACATCAGATGCTGCTTGCTTAGCAGAACGTGCCGCTGCATATCCCGATACTGCTGCAGATGCTGCCTTTTGCTTAACTTTACCAACTGCTGATTTAATTTTATCCTTAACTCTAGAAGCAACATGCTTGGCAACAGCAGAGCGAAGTTCTCCTCTACCTTTGCTTGATTGAGTCTTGAGTCCAGCACCCTTTACAAGGTTATGCTTGTTTGCATACTTGGCAACACCAACATGCGATTGTTGCTTGAGACCTTTTGCTGTCTTTTGAGCAGATCCTTTAGCAGCAAGAGCTTTTGATTTAACAGTCTTAACTGTACTCTTAATTGCACCCTTAACTTTTTCTTTTGCTGCAGAGACTGCTGCAGATCTCTCAGCACTACGCTTAGATGCTGAAGTTGACTTTTGATATTGTTTTGCTGCCTTTGATCCAGCAGGAGCATATGGATTCAACTCCATAATCACTGCTTCAAAAATATCATCAAGTTCTTCAACCTCAATGCCTTCATCTAGGACTTCATAGATAGTCTCTTCGGCAATATAACTAAAGTCATCTTCAGTTAATTCCTCAATACCATCATATTCCTCTGAAAGGAATTCTTCAACCAACTCAACTGGTTCGTAAATTGCTTGGTATGCTTCAGAAATATTAGTAAAGTTCATATCCCTAGAATTAGACGTTTATTTGTATTTATAAAAAATGGGAGGTTACCCTCCCACTAATCAAAGTTTAAATCCACTGAATGTATCTTTTTTAACGTCTTGTTTAATTCCACCAACAACATAAGATTCAACTTCAGTTTCTTGTGGTGCCACTTGCAATCCTTTAGAAGAGATCCAATGCTGTGTCCATGGTAGTGGATTGTTATTAGCAGAGATATCGTATTTTGGTTTTAATCCAATTGACTTCATTCTACGATTTGCAATCCACTCAACATATTGACACAGAAGTTTATCATTTAATCCAATCATCGATCCATCTTTAAACAAATACTCTGCCCACTTCTTTTCTTCGTTTACAGCACGATCGAACATGCTATAAACCCATTCTTCCTCTTCAATTGCAATTTGCTTCATCTCTGGGTCATCACCATCACGCCACTTATTCAAAATATTTTGCGTGATTGCTAAGTGTTGATTTTCGTCTCTTGCAATAAGAGATATAATTTTAGCTGATCCTTCCATAAGCTTAAGCTCACCAAATGCGAAAGAACAAGCAAAGCTAACGTAGAACCTAATACCTTCAAGAATATTGACGTTGGCAACTGCTCTGTAAAGTTTTCGTTTGGCATCTTTAAGTGATTCCTTTGCGGAGTGTACACCCTCTAAACGATGTATCCACGCATTAGACGAACCATATTCTTGTGCTGACTGAATAAAGTCATCATAGGACTCTGTAACGCTCTTAGCACGTTCTAGAATACGTTCGTCGGTAATGATGGCATCAAAAACTTCACTAGGGTCTGAATATACGTTTTTGATAATGTAAGTATAAGAACGACTATGAATCATTTCCATGAATCCCCATACTTCCATACACGCTTCCAGTTCAGGAAGAGAGCAATAAGGAATAAATGCCATACCAGGACCACGACCCTGAACAGAGTCAAGCATGATCTGATACTTTAAATTGGAAGTGTAGATATGCTTCTGCTCAGGACGAAGTGTTTGATAGTCGCCACGATCTTTTTGAAGAGAGACTTCTTCTGGTCTCCAGAAGTATCCAAGTTGCTGAGTTGTCAGTTTATCAAAAACTGGATATTTGTATGAATCATATCTCTGGATTCCTAGCGGTTTACCAAAAAACATTGGTTGCTTTTTTAATTCTACTTGATCGGTATTAAAAACCGTCATTCCTCTTACTCTTAAATTTTTTTCAGATTCCAGAAAATTGAATTGCATACTCTTTACGTCTCCTAAAATATTTAAACTTAAAAATTGTCACCAAATTCAGATCTTACAACTCTCGCAATCGTCCTCCTCAGAATTTGTTAAGATGTCGTCAAGAAGAGACTTGACTTTATTATCTATCTTATCTTCAATTTCATCACTCTTCATATCGTGAGTATTCTGATAATAAGAAGTCTTCCATCCGTATTTGTAAGTTCTTAGAAGATCGTTCGCCATTACTGAAGTAGGAACTTCATTATCGGCATAATTTTCTGGATTATACGACCAGTTTCCAGAGATCGCTTGATCAAAGAACTTTTGCATAACTGCAACAATATTAATATAACCAGTATTGTCAGGCATATCCCAAAGAAGCGTATAGTTGTTCTTAAGGGAATGGTACTGAGGAACGATTTGTTTAAGGGGACCCTTCTTTGATTTCTTAACGGACAAGTATCCACGAGGAGGTTCGATTCCATTGGTTGCGTTTGACACAACGGAACTGCTCTCCGATGGCATCTGTGCGGACAGTGTTGAGTGCCTGAGACCGTGAGCCAAGATGGATGATCTAAGAGTTTCCCAATCATGTTCTAATCCAACAGAAGTAATTTCATCTACATCCTTCTTGTATGTATCAATGGGAAGAATCCCATCAGCATATTTTGTGCGATCAAAATAACCACACTTACCTTTTTCAATGGCAAGTTGATTAGAAGATTTTAATAGGTAGTATTGGAAAGATTCTGAAAGACCATGAACCGCATCCCATGCTTCTTGAGATCCATATCCATAACCTAATTTTGCCAAATAGTGTGCTAACCCAATGAATCCCACACCAAGAGAACGACGTGCCTTGGTGGCGATTTCTGCCGCCTCTACGGGATATTTTTGATAGTCAATCAACTCCTCCAGACCACGAACAGAAAGATCACAAAGTTCTTCAAGTTCTTCGTCCGACTTTACCTTACCAACGTTGATTGCAGAAAGAATGCATAGGGCAATTTCACCACTACCATCAATGTGTTGAAGTGGATCTGTAGGAAGAGTAATCTCCTGGCAAAGGTTACTCATATTTACCTTGTCTTTAAAAGAAGAGTGTGAATTGCAGTGGTCGATATTCATGATGTAAATACGACCAGTCTCTGCTCTCTCCTTCAGGAGGTCCAGAATGAGTTCTTGAGCGCCAATAGTTTTTCTTGGAATAGTTGTATCTCGTTCATAAGATACATATAACTCGTCAAATCGATCAGTGCCAAAAGCATCATACAGACCAGGAACGTCGTGAGGAGAGAAGAGGGAGATGTCTGCGTCTTGGAAGAATCGTTCATAGAAGAGTTTGCTAATTTGGATACTGTAGTCTAACTTACGAACTCGGTTATCCTCGGTTCCTTTATTATTTTTTAAAACAATAATATCTTCTATTTCTTGGTGCCAGATTGGGAAGTGGACAGTTGCTGATCCACCTCTGATGCCATTTTGAGTGCAGCATCGGACAGTTGCTTCAAACTTTTTGAGGAATGGGATAACACCTGTGTGACTAACTTCTCCCCCTCGGATCTTACTGTTGATGCCACGGATGCGACCTGCGTTGATACCGATTCCCGCCCTTTGTGCAACATATCTGCCAATAGCCATATCGCTAGTAAAGATACTATCGAGGGTGTCATCAACATCAACAAGCACACAGCTAGCGAATTGTCTAAGTGGCGTTCGCACTCCCGCCATGATAGGTGTGGGAATGTTGATTTTGTGCCTTGAGATTGCGTCATAATACCTCTTGACGTAAGAGAGTCTTGTTTCCTTTGGATACTCTGCAAAGATAGTCAGAGCAATCATCATGTACATAAACTGTGGGGTTTCATATACACCGCCACTGCTTCTATCTTGCACGAGGTACTTATCAACGACTTGACGTAGACCCGCATAAGTGAATAAGAAGTCACGAGTATGATCAATAAAACCATTAACCTTTGCAAATTCTTCTTTACTATATCTAGAGAGAATATCACCATCATAAACACCTTTGTTAACACAAGTTTCAATATGTTCCATTAAAGTTGGAACTTCGTGGATTTTACCAAAGATAGATTTACGAACAGAAAACAGAAGAAGTCTTGCAGCAACGTATTGGTAATTTGGATGATCCAAATCAATCAAATCAGACGCAGAACGAATAAGAATTTCTTGAATTTGTGCAGTAGTAATCCCATCGTAAAATTGAATTCCAGATTGAATCTCAACTTGTGATGCAGACACTCCAGCTAGATCTTTACATGCAAGATCAACCATTACATGCATCTTATCCAGATTGATTGGTTCCACTCGACCATTTCTTTTGATGACTTTAATACCGTTGCTCATATTTTCTTCCAAGTAGTAAATTTAAGTTTTGCTTCTAGACCACTATAAGTATTTGATTCTATCACAGACTGAACATCCAGTCCAGACAAAACCATATCATTAATATCTTTTTCATTTATACTAGATGGCCAAATGACGATTCTTTCTCCTCTATCAATGGTACGGGCAATACGGGAGACGATTTCTTTATTGCGGGGTTCGTTATCATAGATCCACACACAATCGCCAATACCCCACTTACCAATATCACCGTCAGCTCCGCAAAGAGCAATCGAGTTGCGAATGAAAGTTGAGTCGAAGGGACCTTCCGTAACGTAGACAGTTTGATTTTTTTGTACTTCATCGAGACCATAGATTTTTGGTGCGTCATCATTAAACATCACAGTAATATATTTAATAGACTTTGAATTTAGAGATCTTCCTTGTATACCAACAAGATCATCTTGATAGTATAGTGGTATTACAATCCTAGACTCTTCAGTATCCGTTGCTGCAAAAGTAGGTTTAATTGAGTTAACAAACTCTTTAAATTTTTCAGCAAAATAAAATTTATCTGGATCTAATTTTCTTTTTTCCAGATATTGTTTTGCCTTAGTATCTTCTGATGATTTTGGAAGTTCTAATCTTTTTTTAAACTTAGGTTTTTCAAATTCAAACTTTGGTTCTTCTGCTGTAAAATTTTTACCAGTATGACCTTCTTTGAATTTTTCTAAGGTATATTGTTTATGCAATTCAGAATCAACTTTTTTTAAAAAGTTATTAAACGATAAACTTACTCCACAATTATGGCATTTGTAATTTGTATTATTTTTTACTCCATAAAGATATCCACGCGCCTTATTTTTATTCTTTTGAGAATCTCCACAGATAGGACATCTAAAGTTGTATAGATTTTGCTTTACTGCTTTAAATTTTTGAAGACGAGGGGATATTAGGTTTACAAACCTAACGTCAACATAATCCATAATAATTGTTTTAGATGGCCCAATACTAACATTCCCAGAATCTGCTGTCAACCTCAAGATCCATTAAACAAACACTGATAATACTTGTCCACTTGATAACAGTATTTGTTAATTCCTGAAGACAATAAATTGAATCAATAGTCTTGTGTCTTTTTTTAATCATGGTTTTAATCCACCCATGATTATTTATTTTTTAATTACTTGGATAAGGACTGTTGGATCGTCTGTTGATTCGGAGAATTACCAACAGTCAAAAGATTACCAAAAAAACTTGCAGATCCAATGATTAAAACCGCAGCAGTTCCTAATCCTGTTGCAATCCACCTAAACGTTGCAAGATCATTTACTCTTGTCTCTAATACGTCTAATCTTTTATTTACACCGTCCTTCATATCATCAAGCATATTTACAATTAGTCTATCGTTTTTATCACTTTCATCTAAACGAGCTTCGTGTCGTTCTAGAATAATTGCCACCCTGTTACTACTTTCACTAATAGATGCAACTGCTCTTTCCAGTTTATCGAGCATTTCTTTTGATAGGTCTTCATAGATACTAAGCTTACTTTCAAGGACCGCTAATTTCTCTAGACCGAATGCCATTTTACTTCTTTTTTTTACTGGATTGTCTTAAGAACTGACTATATGCTTTTGGCAATCTTCTCATCACTTTTGATCTTCCATCTTGAACAGGATCAAATCCACCTGCAGTATATGGATCCCCCTTGGATGTGTATGCTCCACTTGACCCAGGTGCGTTTGCAACCATACTTTCTTTGATGATTTTAATAATCTTATCAAGTGGGGTCATCTTTGTATACTTTTCTGAGTTCTGCTAAGCAATGAATGTCAACTGGTATATCATGAATATATGTTTTGGGGTAATCTGGCATTCGATTCAAAAATATAATAAAAGTTTTCATCACATCCCACAACTCTTTTTCTATTTTGTAAAACAACATTGGTGTTGCTGCTTCTCCAAAAATATTATAAAGAATTATAAAATGATTTATTAAAAGATGAGTTTTTAATTGACCAGAATTTTTATATCTTTTAAGTAATCTTTTGATATACTTAAAATGATTTAAATCTTTATCAAAATCATCTTTAGTGACTGCTTGAGGATTCTCGTAGTTTTTTATAGCAAATAATAAAAAATTGTCCTCGTTCAAGTCAGTAAAATACATAAGTTAAATATCTATCATGCAAGTGGATTACCATCATAAATTGGAGTATTACCAGTGGTAATTCCAGACATTGCTACAAGAGTTTCTTTTTTAACTCTTAAGTTGCCATGTTGATCAACATAAGTTGTAACACCTACCCATCCAGAATGAGTAACTGCATATTGAGTGGTTACTGCTGCTGCTGCACCTGCTGCTCCAACACCATATACATGCTCATTAGCAGAGGTCTGCGCCTTATTATAAGCAGAGTCAAATACTGTATAAACAGGTGCCTCAGTGATTTGGAATGAAGTAGAGGCAATCGCTGCTCCACTTAGACCAGAGGTTGAAGCAATAGAAAGTTGTGTTGTACTTGCGATACCAACAATTACAGCTTCGCCAAAATATGTTCCAGAACGGTTGCCAAATCTGATTACATTACCAGTAGCAGCAGCACCAACAGCACCAAACGAAGTACCTGCTCCAGTTACTGTTAAAGTCGTATAGTTCAGGGAGACTGTTCCCCCTGCAAACTTAGCATCATTATTTCCCCAGAGTGCCATGTGATTGCCTAAGATAACTATTTTCTTTTTTTATTTATAAAAACACGGAGGTAGAAAAAAGGAGACCCTTACTTTTTAGGTCCCCTTTGAAGTACTACTCTTAAAAAATTAGTAGTCAAATCGAGTAATCCATTTTCTTCAAATCTTTTTGTTTTTGCTAACCACTCAGAGGTAGTTAACAACAGACCAAGAACAATGGTTACTCCCCAGTTAGTTACAAAACAAGTAATCATGCTTGTGGTGTAAAGAGTTTATCTTTTACCAGATCATAAACTACATTGTCAATGCTGTTATCTGTGCTATCAACATACTTCTTGAGTAGGTCAAGAACAAGATTCTTAACTGCAGGATGTGTCGCAATTTGAATCAGAAGTGGTTTTACCACTGCTACTACTGCGCCCATGATGTCCTCCGTATGAGAGTATCCTGGCTTATTTAGTATCAGTCGTATCTAGAATGCATCATGTCCTGTGCTCTTTGGGCATCAGCACGACGCTTTGCTACTTTTTGTGCTGGAGTAACGCTAGGTCCAGGTGTAGGAGCACCCTTTACCTTTTTCTTTCCTCTTTGTTGAATAGCACCACCAGCACCCATTCTACCAGCACCCATAACACTATGCATGTGTCTCATCACTTTAGAGTGCGTGTCATTACCACCCATAGTACCACCTTTGGTTACTGGTTTACCAGTTTTAAGGTCTTTACCTTTTTCTTTCTCATAACGATTGAGTTCATCAAGTTCAGTTTCTTCTCTATAGTCACCCTTACGTGTTGATAAGATTCTTTCTAACTTTGCTTTAGCATTTAAAGTCTGTTGTCTTTCAGTATCTTTTTGTTTTGGTGATAGTGCTGACTTTGGATCTACTGCTTCTTGTGCTTCAATTTTTTTAGCAATTTTGTGTGCCTTTGTGATAGTAGATTTCTTTAGAGGTGGTTTATCATCAGCCTGATCCATAGCAGCTGCCATACCGATTGCATAGGGTTCTCTTGCTGCTTCAGGAACACAATTTGGAACTTCACGACCATTCTTCATTTTTGTTCCTCTGGCAACTTTACCAGGCCAGCACTTACTTGCACCAACATTCTTACGTGCTTGTGCAAGACCTTCATCAACTTTTTTAGATGCTTTAACTCTTGCTCTTAATTTTAAGGCGGCAGCAATTGCTGCTGCATGTTGTGGATTTGGTTTTGGAGTTTTACCGTTGGGTAGTCTTTGTGGTTTAAAATCAACATCAATAGGATCATCAGTTGCTTCATCAACTAAATCACCTTCTAGTTCAAAAGAAGAATTTTGAAGATGCGCTGCTGCTTTGTATGAAGGATGACCTGCACTAAACTTTTGCCATGCTTTAGTGTTTGCTTTTTTATCTGCAGCAGTTACAGTCATTCTTTTATCTTCTGGTTCTTTTTTTTCACCACCATAAACTGCCTCATCCATCTCATAAGAGTTGTTGAGAACTTTATGTGCTGCCTTTGCAACTTTTGCCGTTGCCTTTACACCAGATGCTACTCCTTTACCAAATTCAGTTGCGCCCTTCGCTGCAACTTTTACTGCCTTACCAGCAGTTGCGGTTGCTGCTCTATGACGTTCCATTCCCTGCTGATATGCCTTAACAGCACCAAGAACACCTTTAGCAATTCTATCTTTTAATGGTTTCTTAGCGGGTTGTTGTTTCTTGGCATTTGCTACTGCAGAATGTTTTTGTGAAAATGATTTAAATCCAGGTTTTGACTTTGATTCATCATCAACTTTTTTTCTAAGAGTTGTTCTTATTTGTTTTTTTGATTTAATTGCAGATGCCTTTGCACCACCTTTAAGAGAAGAAATATTTTTTCCACTCTTAGATACTGGAGGAAGTCTATCAAACTTCGCTTCAGTTAGTTCATATTCTTCACCAAGTTCAAATACAAACTGGGCAAATTCTTCTAAACCAAGATCTTCAATAAGAATATCAAGACCAGTAGAATTTAATCCTTGCTCATAAAAATATTCTGTTGCTATTTCAATTGATTTAAAAAAAAATTCTTCTTTTAATTCTGGATTAATTATAATTTTATTATCTACGTTTTTTTCTGAAATCTTTTTAACATCTGAATTTGTAGACTTACTAATCACTTCATGAAGATCTTGTCTCCAATCAGAAAGATGTGCAGATTCTTTTTTTACACCCTTCTTTCTGGTGTCATTACCATCAGGAACGCCACCTCTTGCTTTTTGAATGGCATTGTGAACTGCTCCAGCATGTTCTTTACTACCACTTTCAATCTTACCATCACCATCAAAATCTTTCTTTGCCTTTTTACCACCTGGTTTATGTTGAAGTGCGGCAGCAGTTTGCTCTCCCTTCTTCTTTTCACCTTCATATGGATTACCATATGAAGTTCCAGTTACAGATTGGATTTGAGGATTAGATCTCAACTGATGAATCTTAGTTCTAGATGCATATCTGCGATATGGTTTTCCATATCCCTTTGCTGGAGTAACTAAAACTTTTTGCTTATCGTCTTCTTCAATAGAATCAACCTCTTCTTTAACTCCACCACCAAAAAGCATTGCCTTTGCAGCATCCTTGACTGGAGCAGAAGCTTTTGAGTTTTGAAGTGTTTGTGTAAACGCTCTTTCTAGAGGAATTCCTTCTCTTCTTGCTTTGTATCTTGTGTCATAAGCAAGTTGCCTTGCTTGCTTCTTAACAGGATCTCCACCAGAATCTCCACCACCTTCAGAGGATCCACCACCAGAAGCAGCAGGTGATTCTTTTTTACCAATTTTTGGCTGAATTTTTGCTTCCATCTCGGTCAGATAAACCTGATGGAGGTCAGTGACAATATGCTGTAAATTTGCCATTCCTCTAAGTTTTATTTTTTGCCTTGTATTTATTTATGAAATTTCTAATCTTCTTTGTATCTGTCATCTTCATAGCATACTTTCTAAATGCATCGGTTCCAACTTCTCTTTGGGTTGCAGGAACTCCAGATACTTCAGTCCATTCTTTAACGTCACGAATCCATGCTTTGAACATTTCATCATCTTCAGTAACGCAAATTAAATGATTAGTTCCTTTGCGAACTATCTTACCAATCATACCATTTTTCAAATTTTCAACATATGTTCCTTCATTAAAAATTTGACCAGAGATATATTTTTCCCTCAATTGTTTTTCTTTATCTCTATCAATATTCTCAGAAGAATTAACTTTTACTTTATTTTTTCTGGCAAAACTAGGATTTTGTGTTGCGACAGGTCTTTGATTTGCTTGAGTTCTAACTTGACTTGGGTCTTGTTTACCCAGAACTTGATTCTGATTATAAAATCTTAATCTTCCAGCAACATTTTTCGCAATAAATTCCCCAGTGTTTTTATCATGGTATCCACCATGACCATCTGGAACCAAACCGAGTCTCCTGCTTTGGATACTAGCAAGAGATCCAGTTTCTTTAATAAACTGAGAGAATGATTTCTTCATAATTATCTTGATATACAAATATTTATCAATTCAAATTTCCTTGTTTCCTCTTTTTGTGAGGTATGCACGAGACCAAACTCCTCCCCGTACACCATATATAGACTTATTTTTAATCTTAATTCTACGAGATCTTTCACCACTGCGAACACCAAGAGTTGGTTCGTAATCACCAGTAAGTAATGTGAGGTTGCCCTTTTTAACGACTTTAGAACTAAACTCCAATCTAATCGAAGTACCCAATTTACTCAACCTTGGAGTTCCTTGAACAAAAAAATCTACACTATCATAAGCAGAACTGTTTTGAAAATTCTTACCAAACACAGCTTGTTTTTTTAATTTATTATCATTAATCTCTCTCCAAACTGACTGGTATTCTTTTTTATAGGTATCCCAGTTATCAATTACAACTTCTTTAAAATCTTCAACTTCGGAGTGATTTCCTATCTCAGCACCTGCTCTTTCTGTTATCCCACCGTATTGTTGGAAATCTGTAGCAGTGCGTCCTTTTTTATAGGATAAAAATCCTATTTCATCTCCAGAATAATTTACAATCACAAAGTCTGCCTTTTTAGTTCCAACTCCACCAACAAACCCAGCAACATTTTCAAAATCAATATTACCTATCCTCAAAGTAACTGGAGTTCCACCTCCAAGTTTTTCTATTTCCGAATTAACTTTTTTTATAACTTCAACTTCATTACTATCTCTAGGTGCTCTTTTTAATTCTGGATTATTAATAAAAACATATTGCAATAGGTTGTTCCACATGTAAGAACCTTTAGCATCTTTAAATAAAAACTTATCTTTAAATTTAAAGATTATTCTTAAAGACTCTTCTCTCTTTCCTATTTTATAATAATCATCTATTACAATTGTCTTAAAACTAGATTCAGTTCTTATATTTGTTTCTTCAAATGCAATGTCTTCTTTATCCAAGACATCACCAACTAATTCAAACGCAGATATTCTATCATTTGCATTTATAATAATTCTAGCATACTGAATAGAATTTGATTTAGTAGGCCAACTTTGTTTGGTAACGTTTATATTTCTATCCTTTACTTTTTGTTTTAAAATTGCAAATATTGTATCTGCAGTGTAATTATGTGACATTCCTAAGAATATACTTTTTTATATTTAGATACCCAGTATAGGACTTGAACCTACACACATTGAAGTAACAGGACCTAAACCTGCCGCGTCTACCAATTCCGCCAACTGGGCAATTACAAAAAGTTTTGAGTGTATTCTGTGTCTGTAATATAATCTATACACAGAACAGATCTACAAGAACTCATATTATTTTCTACCCTATGTTTAGACATGGGATGAAAAATGTAAAACTTTTTATTCTCAAATTTTTGAGTTTCTATAATTCCAGATTCATCCATTATTTGAATAAATGAATCTTTACTATCATTAGGATCTATGTCTAAACCCCATATGATTCTTAGTAATTGTACTCCTGGAATGTAGTCTTTGTCAACATGCCAATCAAGAGACTGTCCAGGATCCAATGCGTTAATTGCACATGCATCTGTCAATCCAACTTGCAATAAAACTTTAGTGAGTGTTGGAAGCACTCTCGTATTAAAATCTACCTCTGCCCTTTCTGCAAACAATGGTGCAAGATGCCATCCATATTTTGTTTGATCTCGTTTCTCTGCAGAAAAATAAGAAGAATATCCAATCGGATATCCTTCTCCACGGTTATCAATAAATCTTTCTTGTTGAGCAGTAAAATCTCTGAATTCTAACTCATTCAAATTATTTTTATATTCTTGACGTATAAGATCATAATTTTGATTTAACATATCGAGATTTGGATAAACCTCTAAATGAGATAAGAATTTAGACATATATTATCAGAGATCACCTTTAACTCTATTTTCGGAACGGTAAACATCAAATGCACCTTCTGGATAGCGAGCACTTAGTTTTTCATAGTTCATTTGAAGGACTTCTTCAAAGTCTGTTCCTAGTGCCATAAATGCTTGGGCAAGATACCAACAAATATCACCAAGTTCACGCTTTAGATGAAATTGATTTTCTTCAGTGTATGGTTTTCCTTGAAGAATAATTTTTTTAATTACTTCAGTAAATTCTCCCGCTTCTGCAGACATTCCAAGAGCTGCAGTAAGAAGACGAGGAACGTCAGCGTCTGTAGATGCTTCTAATTCAGCCATTCGGGACAGTAAGCTTGAAAGGTCACTGCTTGCTGGACTCGTAGTTTGACGAACAAACTCAATATATTTTTTAGTATCAATAACTTTATTTTCACTCATAGTAAATTCAGTAGAACCATCAGGATGACTTTTTTTCGTAATCGTAACTGTCATAATTTTTTTAGATACAGTTGTAGTTTACCAGAGAACATTAGTTTTGTCTAGTGTTTCCGTAATGAATAACCTTTATATTTTGTGATTTAAATTTTCTCCACGGATCAACTACTATGCTTTCTTTTGGAATTTGACAATATAGTTCATCACTTTCTGGAGCATCCCAATATTTGTATGTTGTAGTTGCGCTATGTGCTAACAAAAAAATTGCAGGTTCGTCAGAAGTATAAACATCTTTTGTACCAGGATCAACATAAGAAACTGCTTTACCAAATTCTTTACAGTAGTGTCCTACCAACAAACTATAACTTCCATCAAGATGCTTAACTCTTGGTTTATATGATTTACCATGAATAACAATAGGAAGATTATGTTGATTAGAAAGAGTTACTAGATACTCAGCAAGATTTTTTGCTTGAATTTCTCTAGACTTCATAACAGACTCAAACATATCATATCCCAAACCTAGTTTTTGAGACAGATATCTAAGTGCAATATTATCTCTTGGGTGACACGCGCCTCCATCACCCATACCTGCTGTCATATAGGACGAATTAATAATTCTAGTTCCAGCAGAACACAATGCATTCGTAACTACATCTACATTGATGTTACCTTGTTTCATTGCAACATCCTGAATCATGTTTACAAATCCGATTTTGGTACTAATGAAAGTATTATAAAAAACTTTTATACATTCACATTCATCCCACGTCCCTACAAAATATTTTGGATTATTCTCCATAATAGTTTTGTAAAAATTAATTAGTTCTTTAGCATCTCCAGTGGTAGATCCATCTTCAGTACCAATCATAACCATCTCAGGATTAACCATATCCCACCCAACGGTTCCCATGGCAATCAAATATGGATTATAGACAAATCTCGCATTTGTCATCAGTGGTACAAATTGTTCTCTGGTGGTGCCAGGCAATACAGTAGATATTAATACAACTAATTGTCCTTTTGCAACAGAATTTACTTCTGTTAAACAGTCTTTAACGATTGAGTAATCAAAATCTTTTGGTTCTAAGTGCATTGATGGTGTGCTTCCATCATAATCTGGATGATGTGGTGTTGGTACTGCAATAAAAATAATTTTAGATTTTTGAACTACTTCTTCTATTGAAGAGCAAATATTAATTAATCCACCACTGCGATATTCTACATCGTATCCATAAACGATATGATTTTTAGTAGCAATTTCTGATGCACATGGCAATCCAAGTTTACCAAGGCCAATAAATCCAATGTTCATGCTTCTCTTTCTAGATCTAATGTTACGCAGTGGAATCCTCCACTAAGAGTTCTTTGGTGTCTCATCGGAAGCATTGCACATTCAATACCATATGTTTCTAATATTTTTCTTGTTGGATGTTGATGCTCTTCCAATGCAACCAAATTTGGTGAAACACTAAACAAGTTCATGTTACACCACTCTGAAGCATTATTATAACCTGGATAGTATCCAATGTCTACTGGATCTGGAGCATTAATTATATCCCAAGTATTGAATGGATGTGGAAGCATGTCTTTACTTTTAACTCTGGTGGGATTAACCATCATTAAACCTTCTCTTAAAAATGCAATCGTCGTATCAATATGAACAAAAGTATAGATGTCCTTTACAATTCGCACTGTTGCAGATGATCCAAGATGGTTTTGAAGTATTGTTGCACCAGCAACATTACCACTATTAGATACCAAATATAAAATATCATTATTTGCACGTATGGCATTTGCAGCGTCAAATGCTGGAGTAAGTTCCGTTAAAGCAAGAGTGTCTGGATCTCCAATACATTCTTCATTATAAAGGTCCTCATGATATGAGCATGGTATTTCAATTGGATTTATGAGGTAGTGTCTAAATGATCTCCAGTTACCTCTCCTTGCCCTCAGTGGTTGAGGTGTAGCAAGAGCAAGTTCCCCATGTAAAAACACACAGTCTCTTGGACAATAATTATAATATCTTGTTATTTCTCTCTTTGGTCTTAAAACATCTACGCCTTCATTACGTAAAAAAGAACAAAAAGTTTCAAGATCTTCATTGGATTCATCAATAACTTGTTGTGGATATAATCCAGTTTTTACATCAGAAACGTCTTGAATTCCAGCATAATTAATTGTTCTCAAACTTTTGTCCATTGCTGGGATTGTTGCATAGTCAGCAACACCAACAATTACCTTTTTTAATTTGTCCCATTCATTTTTTGCGTACATACTTCAACTCGTAGTTAAAACCATTTGATGATCATTATCTTTACCATATGTAAAGAACTCATCCAAAGTAAATTTTAAATGCTCTTTCATCCACCAATAATAATAAGCACACCTAGATTTTTGATGATGCAATCTATTAATTTCTATTCCATATTCAGTACTAGATAACTTATTGTTTGTTGTGATTAAGGGAATAGAATACGTTCTTCCAGTATGTCCTATAAAATAATCGACAGTAGTCGAAGATTTATTAAACTTGTCTATAGCAACTGTTCTATCAAATTTATATTTTTCTCCTCGGCAGTGTAGGTGTAGTATCTTTTCAACATAATCCCTTGTCATCATAACGGGTCCAAAAAAACTATGTCTTAATTTTGGATGTAGAAAGAATGGAATAAATTCCTGAGATTCAAATCCTAGTTGAATACAGTCCCAATCATATGGAAGTCTATTCATAAGATATGTCCAATCAAAGTTCCAATACTCCAATAAATTTAAATCATAATCATCTTCCATCAACAATAAGTATTCATCATCTCTAGTGTTTATCCATTTTTTCATAAACTCTAGATGAGTTACAGCATTTCCCAATGCATATGCAGGTATTCCAGTGACCGCACCAACAACATATTTTGATCCCCACTCATCAAGATTAGATGCTAAAAATTTTGATGCAGAGATCCGCGTGAATTGCAACTTCCAATAATAGAACTGATCTTCCATATAAGTTCTTCGATCAGTTCTATTATCTAAATTTACATAGTAAATATGTGGAAAATTTTTAAGTTTATTTTTTAAATCCATCATCTCAAATAATGTATAGTTTTCTTCACCATTCCCATATCATTCTGTTTTCCATATGTAAAGATCTCATCTAAATTATGTCGTTTACTATCATTTCTCCACCAATCATAATATGCTAATCTACATGCCTTTACTATACTGTATCGTTTAGTATTCTTGCTAAAAAAATCTGTATGATTTGGAAACATAGGTAAACAATATGTCTTGCCACAATGCCCTATAAAATAATCAACTGTTCCAGAATTTAATCCAAAATTTTTATTAGCAATATAATTCGTCAGTTTATACCTTTCTTCTTGACAATGTAGTTTGATTAATTTTTTAACATATCTTCTATTCAACATTGCCATACCAAAAGTATGAGCTGGCATGATCGGGTGGAGATAAAATGGAATATAATTAATATTTTCAAATCCTAGCATTAAGCAGTCCCAATCATATGGGATTCTAGTATTAATGTATTCCCAATCAAATTGCCAATAGATATCTAATCCAAAATCAATAGTATCTTTTGAAATAATAACTTTTTCTTCTTCAGTATTATAAAACCAGTCCTTTAAAAACTCTAAAACTGTTATTGAATATGCAGCTGTTGTAACAGGCAATTTATAATTTTTTATATCAATCAATAAATCTTTCCAGTCAGATACATTATCTTTAGTATATTTTGAAGTGGTTACTCTTTGATAATTTTCTACCTTTAAATTACTAAGACTTCTATCCATATGCTCATCTAGATGAGCATTATTATCGGAATTAAAATAATATATCGTTGGAACATTTTTCAGTTTATATTTTAAATCCATAATAATTTAAACTAACACATCATTAAATTTTTTCTTAAAAGTATTTATGAGTTATTTTCTAAAGTAATCAAGATACACTTCACCATACAATTCTGCACCCTTATTTGTTATGTCATATGTCCTGAATCTATCTGGTTTTAAAATCATTTTATTATGTTCAATTGATCCAAATGTAAAAAATTGATCCAAACTATAATTATCCCGTTCATGTTGCCACCAAAAATAATAGGTGTTTCTTGCAATAATATCACCCTCTTCCCTAAAAAATCTTTGGATGACGCTATTATTTTCAAAACTCCCAAAATTAGGATTTATTGTAATTAGTGGTATGCAATATGTTCTGCCAGTATGGACCATAAAATAATCAACTGTACCAGATCCAGCAACATCACTCTGCCTATTCCATGCGGCATTACAAACAGTATTAACTAGTTTATATTGATCTCCAACACAATGTAAGTCTAACAATTTCTCTACATAATTTCTATTCAGAAGAACAGGACCAAAGTCATGTGCATCTTCAATTGGATGTAAATGAAATCTTAATCCTGTTGGATTCTCAAACCCCATCAAAAGACAATCCCAATCATAAGGCAATCTTTGAATCAGTTCATTCCAATCAAAATGCCAACGTTCAATTAATCCAAGATCATAATCATCTTCCATTAAAATTACATATGGGTCTTTTGTATTTTTGTACCAGTTCTTCAAAAAATCTAAATGAGTTACAGCATTAGCAGCAATGGGAACTAAAAGATGATAATCTTCAATATCATATATTAAATGCTTCCATTTACCATTTTCAGATGCAAGATATTTTGTTCCAGACACTCTTGAATGTTGTATTCCATATTTTTTAAATTGCCTTTCCATCCACTTTCTTCTATCATCTCGATTATCGAGATTAAAAAAATAGACATGAGGCATACCTGCCAATTTATTTTCTATATCCACAGTAAGAGACCCTCAGATTTATCTTTAAAAACATATGGTTTTTTTGTAGATATATCAAACATCACTTCCATTCTCCACTCATCATTTTTGTTATAATGAAAAAATTCAAAAGAAGAATAAGATTTGCTTCTTATCGACCACCAATAATCTATTGCCTCTGATGATAACTTATCGACAAGATCATTAACAGTATCACTACCAATGAACTCTTCATTTAAAGAGAATATTGGTAATGTATATGTAATTCCTAAATTATAAAAGAAATTGTGAAGACCTCCGTATTCAAAATCTGGGATTGATTTATCTGGCGTATGATAGTGCAATAAAAATTTACCATCTTTATAATGATAGTGCTTCAATCTTTTAGCAAAATATCTACTAATCATATAACAATGGCAAGATCCACTGTCACTCTCCCATGGATGTAGATGCATTTTTATTCTTCTTTCTGCAGAACTAAAAAATTGAATGCAATCCCAATTGTATGGGAGATTCTTCATTAGTAGATTCCAGTCAAAAAGCCAATTATTAACTGCATCAAATTTAATATTATCTTCCATAAAAATACAAATTTCAGATTCATTAGAATCGTACCATTCTATGACTGAGTTTATTGTATTTAATGTTAATGCCAATTCTGATGGGGACTGTACTAGATTATCATCTAAAACTAAATCTTTCCACTCATTATAAGTTTCTTCTTTATACTTTTTTTCATGTCTTTTATAGTCTTTAATTCCCCAACTCTTAAATTGATTTTCCATATACATCTTTTTATCAAGATGTTGATTATCATTTAAGTAAATTATTTTTGGAATCCCATCTAATTTACTTGATATAGTTTTAAAATTAATTTCTAATTCATCCATCATTTTGGCAATACCTTCTTATCATACTGTGGCAACTGAACCTGCATCATCTCATGTACAGATCCACCATAACTCAAGATATCATCAGCACTATACTTATGACTATTATTTTCCCACCACTTTTTAGTGCATGATGTTGCTAATACGTCGTAAATTTTATTATGATATGCACTAATGATAGGATCATACTCTTCATCATTTTCTATATTTTCAATCCTATTATCTGGTGCTAATGCTAGTTTTGGATCTAAACAAAATAAAGGTAAAGTGTATGATTTTCCTATTTGATACAATAAGAAGTCATCACTACTATATGATTCCCTTGGAACTTTCATATCTCTTAAACTATTGTTAAGTTTAAAAGTTCCATCAGGTTTTAGGTGTATCTTCATTAATTTCTCAACAAAAAATCTATTAACTATAAAACAAGCAGCAGAAGAACTATGCCATTCTCTTGGATGCAAATGCATTTTTAAAACATGATCGTGACAATAGTAAAACTGAACAATATCCCAATTGTAGGGAAGTCTGCTCATTACAGTATTCCAATCAAAGGGCCAATATTCAACTAAATCAAAGCACAAATCATCTTGTACAATCATACAAATTTCGGATATTCCAGACTTATACCATTCAATAAGTGTAGTAAATTCATTCATTACAATAGATGCATCTGATGGCGCTAACAACATAAGGTCTAACTTATGTGCCCATTCATCAATTTTAGCAGTAGAAAATCTAGATGCAGACACTCTAGTAAAATCAGTTACCCCCCACTTTTTAAACTGACCCTCAATATGTTCCTTTCGATCAATTCTATGATCTAAGTTAAGATAAAATATTGGAGGAAGACCTTTTAACTTATTATCTAAATTCATTTTTTAAATACTCTCATATCTGGCAAAAATGGATAATTCAAATAACAAAATCTTTTTGGTTCTTTTGATTTGACTTCTTCAAATTTTTGAATTCCCAGAGACGCTGTTTCTGGGGTCATATAATAATGATACCCTATAATATCTATATCCTGTTCTCCCCAAGGTTTATCACTAGTTCTACCATCGTAAGACATTTTTTTAAGAGTATCATACGCATCTTTATTATCCAATAATATCATTCCACCTCGACCAAGATTTAAATGTTTTTTAAATTGAAAACTCAAACACATATAAGTTCCAGGAATATAAGTATTTTCTTCCCACAAAACAGCAGCATCAATTATATTAGTATTCCAAATACGATAATAATCATGCCACTTGTAATTTTTTTTCCAACTCCACTTTAACCCAAGTTTTTCTGCAGTGAATGGTAGTGATATGTAAGTTTGTTCGGGTATTTGTATTTGATCATACTGTTCATATCTCAAACACAACTCTATTGCATGTGTACAACAATCAGTTGCTACAGCATAAGGAGAACCAAAATAATCTGCAATAGTTCTTTCAAATTCATCTACAATATCAAATTCCATTTTCATACATCTCAAAGTCATCTTGATAAAGAGTTTTAAATTCAGTCAAATTAGTTTCAACATATTCTTGATATATCTTTTTACATATTGCAGTATAATTTGGCATAAAATATTTTGAATTTCTCAAATGTGGAATTTGTAATGACTTATATCTAATCTGCAATTCTTCAGAAATATTATTTTTTATAAACGAATTAATTTTTTCGTTTAAATTATTATCTAATTTTATTAGCGTAAGATTGCCATTATTTTCAAAACACAATCTTAAAAAATTTTTTTGGGGAGCAGTATGTTCATCGTAAATATATTTTTTATTTTGAACTTGTTTAACAACCCATTCTATTGGTGGTTTATATCTACACATAAATTCATTTAAACCAGATATCCATCTACTAACTGGATCTCTAGTTATTGCAAAAAATTTATGATCAGACTCTACAAAATATTGCGCTAAAAAATCTGGATCTTTTGCTCTTGGCAATTTATCTAATGGTATAAAATATTGACATTGAGTATCAAATGCAGTTGTAACAGACGTACTTCCACATTTATCAATGTGCATATAAACTAGTTTATAGTCCTTAGACCAATAACAATTTATAAACCCCTCTTTATGTATTGCTTGTCCAGGAATTCCCTTTTGCAATTTAAATGTAAAAGTAGAACAATATTTAGAATGTTGCTCTACAATATCATCTATTACTGCTCTTCTTTTTTGCATAATGATAATGTTGCTGTAATTTGCATTGTATATCTATTTTCCATACCAAGATTGGCAGCTAAATGAGAAGTGTCTCCTCTCCACCAAACATAGTTTCCCTTTTGCCATTTAACATAGGGTTCTCTATTCAATTCAAAATAATGTCCAGTTTTCCAGTCATCTAAAAATATTAAAATCCTACAAATATTATTTACATCTGGTTCGCCATATATTTCTCTAAACCTAGGATAAGTATCCTCATGCTCTGGCATGATTGTTCCTGGAGGCATACAATAAAGAGACAATGAGGTATCTTTTAGAAGATACCAATTGTCTCCGTCTTGAATATACTTTTTTTTAAATACTTTTACAATATCATGAGACCATTCTGGAACACCACGATATTCTTCTCTTAGAAGTCCAGTATAATTTACATAAAGATGCCCACGTTTTTTCCAAGATTCAACAATTTCATCACTAGGAAATTGTCTCCTTGCTGGATATTCTATGGATTTAAAATCTCCGATTAATTCTGGATTTATTTTCTTCATACTATTCAAAATTAAAAGCACTAAATTTATTTTTTAATGAAGATTTTTTTTCTTCATACTCATACTCTTCTTCATGACCATTATTTACAATATCATTTTGAGCACTTTGTTCACAATCATACAATCTCATCTTAGCTCTGTCAATACCAAGAACAAATCTTTTGTAGATTGTAGGATCATTATATCTATTCTTAAGTTGCTTCACCATAATTTGTCCCAACTGCTCCAACTCTTCTGTACTAATAAGAGCAAACATAAGATCGGCAGTAGCAGGCAAACCAAAGGATTCAGAAGTATCAGTAAGTTCAACATCAGAATTACCATAACCTGAACGAGTAGTCTGAGTGGCAGACACAATGGGTACATTAAATTCCACTGCGAGACCCCTAAGCTCTTCCGCGATTGCTTTGACGAAAGTATAAGAGTTGATATTGCTATTTCCCCTATACCTAGAGGAAGCACAAATATTAAGATAATCAATAAAAATAATATCAGGTCTAAATGACTTCTTAAGTGCAAGTTCATTAAGAAGTGCTTTAAAATGACCAGCATGTGCAGATGCAGTCGGATACTCTTTAATTATAAGATGTCCCTTTGTTTTATTGACAAGATTGTTAATCTTTGTCTCAAACATTTGTTTTGGTAGATCAATCAATTCTTGGATTGGAACATTAAGAAGGTTGGCGTCAATTCGTTCAGCAATTCGCTCCTCCGCCATTTCAAGAGTGATGTAGAGAACGTTCCTGCTTTGCAATAAGACGGAAGCAGCAACATGGCACATAAAGAGACTTTTTCCGACACCCGTACCAGCAAGAGCGACATTGAGAGTCTTATTAGGTAAACCACCTTTTGTGATTTTGTTAAAGTATTCAAGGTCAAATTCGATCTTGTCTTCTTTTCTGTGGTAGAAGTCATAACGTTCTTCATAATTTTGTAAGTAATCGTGTCCAATATTGTTATCAAAAGATACTGCCAAAGCATCAGATAAAATGCTCGGAATGGCATCACGATTTTTCTTTTCGTCGTTACCATCAGCAATATGGATAGATTCCATAAGAGCAAGGTAGATGGCACGATCACGACACCACTTTTCAGTTATATCAAGCAACCATTGTTGATCTACTGGAGAATCATTAAGAAAATTATTAATTTCTCTAATCTCCTTAACCTCAGATTCTGTAAGATCTGTTCTCTTATCAACTTCAATGTTTAGTGCTTCAATCGTTATTGATGAACCATACTTAACAATGAATTGAACAATTTCTTCAAAAATTGTTTTTTCTGATAGGGATTCAAAATAATTTGGTTGTATGAATGGTATGACTTTACGGGAATAATCTTCATTAAATACTAAATTTCTGAGAATAGTGGTCTCAATTCGTTCCATAAGAAAATTCTTTGTTTGCGACAGCATCAAGTTGCTGCATTACTTCTTCGGTAAAATATTGATCTGGGTTTTTCAAGATTTCCTTCCCATAAATTTTTTTGCCATTGATCTCATAGCGTCCTGCTACATTCTTCCAGAGTCCACCAATCTCACCAAGTTCCAGAAGACCATAGTAACGATCAAGGCCACGCTCATCATAATACAGACGGACTTCAACATCTTTGTTCTCCTTACTCAAACGCGATTTAGCAGTCTTAGCTTTGATAATATTGCCGACCACTTCTGTTCCATCCTTTTCTTTCTTTTTGCTG
>Ga0129336_10000398_pt1 | contig 25398 bp, 14 predicted proteins | sample CPB6_02_DNA_FD_96878 | JGI IMG/M metagenome (GOLD analysis project Ga0129336, IMG submission 96878) | Freshwater to marine salinity gradient microbial communities from Chesapeake Bay, USA - CPBay_Sum_0.6_0.2_DNA | ecosystem: Environmental > Aquatic > Marine > Coastal | place: USA: Chesapeake... | reverse complement strand
GGTCCGAGAATGCTCGACAAGAACGGCAATCCGAAGGCGTCAAATAGCCTTGGCCCGATCGCAGAGTATCTCGGTGTTGAGCTGATCAACTGGCACCGCGCCGATGCTGACGCCGAGGCTTCTTGGCAGATCACCGACGCGATGCTCGCTCGAGCGATCGACAAAGACTCGCCGACGACGATCATCGACTCTACAGAGCTTGAGCGCAAGAACGCAGAGCGCGCTCAGTACGAGGCAGACCTCGAGAAGTACAAGCAAGAACTCGCAGAATACGAGATGGCAAAGGCAGTCGCCGCGGCTTGGAACTGCGGCGGAGCAGGTGTCACTGCGGCTGTTGGCCCGAATGGTCCGTGCTCGGTGCCATCTGTCGACGATCTCGTCAAGGCCGCGAAGGTCAAGGACACGGACGGCGTCGATGCAGAGGACGTTCCTCTCGGAAGCACGTCTGCTCCAGAGTCTTACCAGACAGTCGGAGAGATCGACGACCCAGAGTCGATCCCGTCTACGTCGGTCAAGGAAGTGTCGAAGCCTTCGCAGGCGTCGGCAGACGACGTAGCCTCGGCCAAGGAGGTCATCGACGACCTCGAGAAGTTCCGCGCGAGCGAGGAGAAAGACGGCGACCTCAAGCTCAAGCCTACTCAGAAGACAAAGTTCGACATGATCGTCACGACGCTCAACGACCTCATCAAGAAAGTCAAGAGCGGCGACATCTCGTCCGCAGACGCGGCGAAGCAAGTCCGTGACCTGCACGACGGCATCGACGTCAAGGACAACGGAAAGCCAGACGACGACTTCTTCGCCGTTGTGAAAGATCAGCTTGAGCACACAGCCAAGCTGTTCGAGGGCACCGCGTACGACGACATGGGCCCAGAGATGCCGCCGAAGGAACTTCGCGACAAGGGACATGGTCTGTCTAAGGACGGTGTGTTGTTGCAGATTGGAATGCGAGTCCGCGACAAGTGGGGCTTTGCAGGTACTGTCGACCGCTACAACAAGAACGACTGGGTGAACGTGTACGTCACGTACGACGTCGACCCGCGCGGAATCTTCGGCCCGAAGATGTACAAGATGTCGAAGAACCCGAAGACGCTGACGACGATCAAGCCAGGCGACGACGACTCTCCGTTGGTGCCGAACTCTAAGACACCTCAGAAGTATCTTGACGCGCAAAGCAAGACTCCGACGAAGCTCGCGGGCGAGGCGCTGAAGAACGCCAAGCTAGAAGAAGCCGCACTTGAGAAGATGAAGAAAAAGGCCGAGAAAGCAGCTCTCAAGGCGAAGAAAGAAAAGGCGGCTAAGAAGGGCAAGAAACTCCCAAAAGCTGACGCCCCGGAAGGGGCTCCTGAGGCCCCAGAAGAAATAATCGAAGCGCCGAAGGCAGAGGCCCCTCCGGCACCAGAACCTGAGCCAACTCCTGAGCCAGAGTTGCCGCCAACTCCAGAGTCTGAGCCGACTCCTGAGCCAACTCCTGAGCCAACTCCTGAGCCAACTCCTGAGCCAACTCCAGAACCCGAGCCAGTGCAGACGCCAGAGGTCAAGAAGCCTGCTGACGAGATGCCGCCTGTCGAAGAGCGTACGTTCAAGAAGAGCGACATTCCATTTGGCTATCTGAAGAAGGGCGACCTGATTCCGAAGTACTACCCGACGGCAGCCGGCGAGCTTCGACTCAAGACACTGCGCAAGAACAATCCTGGCTTTGAGATGAAACCAGCAGACGAGGTCGTTGCTGTCGGCTATTCGAAGTACAACAAGAAGGGCAAGATCACCGTCAAGGTGCGTGACTTGAAGACAGGCGCAGAGCGTACGTTCCAGGTCAACGAGAAGGCGATCATCTACGACACGCAGGTGTGGACTCCGCAAGCCGCGAAGCCCGAGACGCCAGAGGTCCCAGAACCAGAGGCACTCAAGATTCCAGAGCCAGAACAGGCGTTCGAGCTCAAGACCATCGGCGGAGACGGACCTTCCGCACCTGCCGTTCCTACGCTCATCGAGACTCCAGAGCAGGCCGCTGAGCTTGAGGCATCTGTAATCGAGACAGACGAGGGCGCGCCTGAGATGCCGACGATCAAGAAAGGCACTGTAGACTTCTCAAGCGACCTGTCGGCGATCGAGCAGATCCAGCAGGCGATCGAGAATAAGAACAAGATGCGCCTTCGCTACGGCGGAAAAGACCGAGAGATCGTTCCTGTCAAGCTGTGGGTGAACGCGAAGAACGGAAACCAGAACGTCACGGTCATCGACGACGGAAACGAGAAGACGTTCACCGTTACGAAGATCGAGCCACCGTCAGGATTTGTGAGCAGTGGAAAGGCGCCGAAGAACGTCAAGGACCAGAAAGACTTTGACCAGAAGTCGATCAGCGACCAGATCACGAAAGAGACAAACGTCGCCTCGGTCAAGATCGACACCGTCGAAGACGATCCAGCAGACGACAAAGAGGAAGAGGCAGTAATGCTGCCCGGCGGTGAGTGGAGGATGATTCACAAGTTCGCCAACGGAAAGAAGATGTTCAAGGCTACGAAGGAGAAGACGTACAAGCTTCTTGCTCAGCTATCCTCTGAGAAGTGGTCCGACGGCAAGCAGCTGTGGAACAACATATCAAGCAACGTCACCGACTACATCGACACGTGGGAGAAAGCCAAGAAAAGCAGCGACGTCGACGAGATTGACATTTCTTTCGAGAAGGCACTGAGAATCGCCGGTTCAGCGCAAGACATGCGAAACGCACTGTACCTAGACGCGCAGCGGCTTCGTGACAAGGGTGATGCGCTGACTCCAGAAGAGGCCGAGATCGTGAAGAATCACGAGACGCGGCTCGCACAGATCGACCAACTCATCGCGAAGATGCGAACATCCAATCCGACGCTCGCCGAAGCGTGGAACGTTCTTCACGAGGACACGTCAGGAATCACTCCGGCAGGAGTTCCGAAGGTCGTCGTCGACAATCCGGCGCCGTGGGACGCTCCTGGTATTAGCGGCACTCCGTCTTTAGCAGAGGCAATCTCTAAGGTGAGCGCCGACACTCCGTACGCAGGAATCATCGGCGCGTCGGTGGCGACAGACAGCGACAGCATCGAGGACCTCGACATGCGAGTCCGCCAGATGAAAGACCTTCAGACAGGCGAGATGATCGACCAATACTCGTACAAGCTCACCGCGTGGGCTGGCAGAAAGCTGTTCAAGAGAATCGAGAAGCAAGCCGCAGAAAACAATTCGATGTGGTCTGGTCTTATGTACGGCATGAAGAAGTTCCAGTGGAACGGCGAGAAGAAGACGATAAAGAACTTCATGCTTGGTATTCCGCGCATCTCACTCAACGGCCCGAACAAGGGCGATGTCAAGATCGACACAACTGCGAACTCGTACCAAAACGACCACGGTGTGACGCTGGTCCACAGAACTGAAGACGGCATCGAGGTCAGGTTCTACCGGGGCACAAAAGACGACGCTCTTGAGGTGCGCGCGAGCAGATACGGTCACAATCCTGCGGCGTTTCACAACCGCGTCGAGATCAGTGCGCCGACAGGAACTTCACCTGACAGAATCGCCGAGGTCGCTCGCGCTGTCGGCGGCGTAGAAGACATGCGCCCAGCGACAGACGCAGATTTCGCAGCGTTGCGTGAGAACAGGTTGATGAGTGTGTTCGGCACGAAGTCAAACCCAGCGTTCAACTACACGGTCGCAGCGAAGAGAAAAGAAGCTCTTGACGGAATCTTCAATGAGTACGGAGTAAAACCAGAAGACCTGATCTTGACCACAGGCGCGAACGGACGCCTCGAGGCACGGTTCACTCCTGAGGCCGCCGTGAAAGTGGCTAAAGCGATCGGCGCCGACCACATCCGTCACACGTCTGCTCTTGACTACAAGATCTACGGCAGCCCAGGCTCTGGCGATCCAAGATCGAAGGCGATCTGGAACCTAGCGGCAGAGCGAGTGGGCAAGAAGCTCGGTAGAACAGACATAAACATGGATGATTACAACAACAGCAAGTACGACTCTACGCTGCGCGACGACATCGAGAAAGAAGCTCGAGCGATCGGCGCGGCCGGATTCCTGATGGGACCATTCGCTGGCATCTTCTCGACGACGCAGCGCTGGACGTCTGGACTTCAGATCAACGGCAACTCTTCTGGAGCAGACGTCAATAGCGGCGGCGCAGACTACGTGTTCACGACACCGGTATCTGTGTCGAACCTCGGAGGATCGTACGGAGACACGATGATGTTCTTGTTCGACCCGGCTGTGCTTCTTCAGCGCGCAGACATTCACGCGAACCGCGGCGACAGATACGGTCAGCGTGCCGTAGGAAAGAATGTCATCGACCAAGGCCAGGTCATGTACAGCAGCCCGCAGAGCAGCGGAAACTCTCCGTACGAGATGATGTTCAAGCACTCGATCGGCCTCGAGGGGCTCGACAGCATGGTGGTCGGCAACGACGACCTCGCGAACCGCATCGTCACTATCCTCAAGGACAACGGTATCAACGAGATCGGCGGCAAGCCGGTCGAGCAGGTCGTGGTCAAGAGCAGCAACGGCATAAAGAGGTTCTCGCCTGATCCAGACGGTATCGAGGACGCGTACCGAGAGATGACACAGCAGAGCATCGACAAGGTTACGACGTCGCTGAACAAGGACGGAAATCCAGCGTTTGAGTTCGCTACCATCGATGACTACTACGGCGAGCTTGAGTCATACATCAGAATGGCGCAAGAGAACAACGGATTCCCGCTGCCGGCCACGAAGAAGATCGAGACGAACACTCCACAGGCACTGTCTGGCGCTAAGGACATAAAGCCGATATTCCACAGGTACGTAGAGCAGCCGTACTCGACGAGCAAGGGCAAGTCGATCTCGTCGTTCTTCGTCGTCTATCTCCAGGCCACCGTCAACGGAAAGGTCAACTACTACAGGACGATCATCGCGCCGAAGAACACGAATGTGTCGGACAGTGACCTAAAGATGGGCGCTCTCACGCATACACAGGCGAAGGCCCTGCTGAAGATCAACGTCGGGGACCTGCAACTAGTCAAGATCGGAAGCTAGGAGGAGAAATGGCAAAGCTCAAGTTCGCTAAGAGAGAAGAGTACCAGCAGACCGGAAACTACATCGACGGCGTAGCAGTTCTAGAGGTGACGGACGAGAACGGTATGCCGCATTACAGGCCGATCCATAAGTTCTCTACCGTTGAGTTCAACAATGCTCCGGCGGTCATGGTCAGTGGAGACGACGTAAAGATCTATCCACTGCAGGGTAAGATCCAGTTCAACGAGCGTAAAGGCACCATCTCATTCATAAGTTACAATAGCCAGTACGTGATCAGAGGGCTAACGGAGGCTGACGGCGTTTGGATGACAGCATCCGGAAGCAGTATGCCAGAAGAAGAGCTTGAGAAAATATATTGGAGTAGCGGAATCCTTTGGAATCCTCTAGCGCCACCACAGGAAGAGACACCATGAGCGATAGCACGATCTGGCCAAATCAACTTGCTGACGAAGACGACCTGTGGGTCGGAGTTGACGCCGAGAACGACTCGGTCCGCTACCTGGTCTTCAGCAGCTCGGAAGACAAGTGCAACTACGTCCGTAGCAACGGCGGCTGGTTCAAGCTTTCAAACGACCCTAACGACATGTCTCTCGACGACCTCCGCGTCGTCCCCGTCGAGCTGGGCATCATAGCAGAGTTCGACCGCAAGGAGCGCGCAGGGCGCTCGTTTGAGATCGACGACCTGCAAAACTTTCTAAGCCCGGTAAGCAACGCGCCAAAGACCGCTGCCATGACAGCTGCCGCGCCTGACGACTGTCCTCCGGCCACGCTGGACATCGTGCTGAACCTCAGCAATCGTGAGAAGGCGATCGAAGGAGCAGGCTACGGCCCGTTGAACCCGGAGCTGTCAAACACGGACTTCTGGAACGAGAAGGCGTCACGTTGGTCGGTAACAATCGACGAGGCCAAGCAAAGTCTTTGCGGCAACTGCGCGATGTTTGTAGTCACAGAGAATATGCGTTCATGCATATCTGCCGGTATCGAGCAAGGCGGCTCAAGCGAGCAAAACGCCTGGGACGCGATCGACGCGGCCGAGCTTGGATACTGTGAAGCGTTTGATTTCAAGTGCGCCGCGTCGCGAACATGCGACGCTTGGGTCACCGGTGGTCCGGTGACAGATAGTGTACAGTAACGAGAGGTATTGAACAATGGTGAATCTTTGCGGAGAATCTAGCAGTCGGTTGCTTTTTACCGACGGCAGAAACGCTGTCTCGATCGACAAGATCACAAACATCGTAGAAGACGTCGCAGACATAGCTGTCTTGTCTGCGTATCCTGAGTGGCGAGAGCCTGACTCCGAGCCGACGCAGGCGCAGATTGATCTTGCGACTGGCGCGCTCGCCGACCTAGAGATTCACGTAGTCACGGCCGCTGGTCGCATGTACACGATTCCTAAGGGAGCGCAGGCCGAGGCAAAGAAGGCTCTTGAGTGGCGCAAGGAACATAAGCGCGGCGGTACTCCTGTCGGGCTGAACACTGCTCGCACACTGGCGCGCGGCGGACAGATCGGCATCGAGAAGATCCGACATATCGCAAAATACTTTCCACGACATGAGGTTGACAAGAAAGGCAAAGGCTGGAAGCCTGGCCAAGACAATTTCCCATCGAACGGGCGTATTGCATGGGCTTTGTGGGGCGGCGACGTAGCTTGGCGCTGGGCGCAGGCGATCGTTGAGCGCGAGAACAAGCGCAAGAAGTCAATGAGCGCCGGCGGATTTATCGACGACTACGAGACTCCTGGGCACAACGCGGACCTCAACGCGTTCAAGCTCGCTTATGAGATGGGCGAAGAGAACGCGCCAGAGTTTGTAGCTCGCGTCGGCGCAGACGAGAACATCGACAGACTTTACAAGATTGACCTTGACGGCACAGTATTCGTGTGGGACGACGGTGGCTGGGACAGCCTTGGTCATGTAGACCACGACATCTCGACGATGGATCGTGCTCTTGACGATCCCTACGATACGTCTGATAAGCGTCATATCTTGATCGACGCAGACTCTGCATTCATCATCTCAGCGCACTTGCAGGCTAAGCCGTTCAGCTCGATCTCCGTGTACGACCTGGACGAAGAGGAAGCAGCTCTTGTACTTGCCGCAGCCGACGACATCGACTGGGTCGCAGCGGACTACGCGCTTGCGGCCGCAGGAGACGCGCCGGAAGGCGCTGTTGAAGCAGGCGACGGACAGTACACTCCAAAAGAACGGTCAGAGAAAGCTCGCAGGCAAGTGCGTGACAAGACAGGACGCTTCGCACAGTCTGGATCTCGCGTCGTAATCGGCGGAGACGCGAGCAAAACCGGAACTATCACGTCACTTCGACCAGACACCGACAGCGTCATCGTCAAAATGGACAGCGGCGAGAGCGTTGAAGTAGCCGGAACGGATACACAACGAGAAGACTCAGTGCAGCCGATGACTGTAGGTCCTGGCGTCGGTGACAGTGATCTTGACACGTCTGGCATTCTTGCGCAGCCGCGCGCTCCGATGGACAAGCCAGACGCGTATATTCCAGGCGGACTCCCTGGTCTGACGCCGAAAGATCTTGACACAGTCATCTCAAACTTCCCAGCGTGGGTTCAGTCTCAGCGCGGCGCACAGAAGCCTGCCGCGCCGACAAGTGAGTTCAAGCCAAAGGATCCTGGATACAACAAGAAGCCAGCAGAGGCAGACGATTTCCAGAAAAACATCGAGAGTCTTCGAGGACGTCCGATCTACGATGACGCGCATCAGCATCCGATGCTCAAGGACTTCTTCAAGAAAAAGAAGAACGAGGTCTGGTTCAACCCGATCACGTCAGCTGCCGAGCAAGGCAAAGAAAAAGAAGATGACACTGTCGAAGACTTGACTCCAGAGAACAGTGACGTCCAGCCGATGTACATGGCGATCGTCTCACCTGACGATCCGCGAGCAGTCTTTGACTTGATCGCGATCGTGCCAGCAAGCAAGAAGTCAAACACTCCGATGACGTATGTGCGCAAGGAAGGCAAGTGGTCGCGCGATGAGAAGATTCTCGCGGATCTCAAGTCGGCAACTCCTCCGCCTGTTGTGCCGCTGCATGGTGATGTCTATAAGGACGTGCTGAGTCAGGTTGACGGAGGCGTTCGCGCTTCTGGTGAGTTTATCTTGGCCGAGCCGGTCTACGAGATCTTTGGAGCTAAGAAAACGAAGAAGCCGAAGCTCGTCATCACCGACAAAGACTTTGTTGCACAGTCTCTCGAAGCAGCAGGAATCTTGGTTGCAGAAGAGAAAGACCTAGCTGACGCGCTTGTAGAGATCGCAGAAAAGCACGGCAAGTTCAATGAAGACAAGACTGGCATCTGGGCTGGCTACGTTCCTGCTGAAGAGAACGAGATTCAAGAGATGGGCGTAACATGCGCCAACTGCGTCTTGTACGAAGGCGGCACAAGTTGCAAGATCCTCGCGAACGATGTCGAGCCGCTTGCACGTTGCCGCTTCGCAGTCATTCCTGATGGAGTTGTAAAGAGTCCGACAACAAGCTCGGCGCTTGTCGCCAAGGGCGGCCTCGACAGAAACCGAGGTAAGGCCGAGAAGCTTCGCCGTTACTGGTTGTATGGCAAAGGCGCGCTGAAGATCCGATGGAACACGCCAGGCGACTGGACACGATGCTTCCGTCATCTCGCAAAGTATATGGGTCCTCGCGCGAAGGGCTACTGCGCTCTCCGTCACAAGGAAGCCACAGGCATGTGGACCGGAGACAAGATGCACCGTAAGATGTACGGCCGCAAGGGCAGCAGAAACTTCAGCATCAACGACGTTGTGTCGAGCGAAGACTATTACATGCGAGCGTCGCTGTCTGCACACGCAGAAGCAGCGCGCGAAAAGATGCGCTCTCTTACAGCTACTGGAGCATACAAGATCAACGAAAACACCGTAGAGCAAGGCTCTAAGTTCAGCATTCCGCTGGTGATCCCAGAAGGCGTTGAGTCAGGCGACGGTCGCAAGTTCAAGAAGGAAGCTATATCGCTTCGAGAGCTTCCTCTGCCACTGCTGTGGCAGATCAAGACAGCCGACGGGCACAATGGATCTGTCGTTGTTGGTCGTATCGACCACATGGAGCGAACTGAAGACGGTATCGGTAACGCTACCGGCGTGTTTGATACCGGAGCCTATGGCAAAGAGGCTGAGCGTATGGTCCGAGAGGGCTTCATGCGTGGCGTGTCGGCAGACCTAGACATGTTCGAGGCCAGCGAAGACCAAGAGGACGCTGAGAATAGCGGAACAAAGGAAGATGGTAAGATCGGTGGTAACAAACTGACAATCACTCAAGCTCGAGTGATGGCAGTGACCATCGTTCCAAAGCCGGCCTTTGAGCAGTGCAAGATTTATATTGAAGATCAGGCAAGTGGAACTCAGGAGGAAGAAACAGTGTTTCAAGACGGCGAATACGTAGAAGAGCTTGACATCACGCCGGTCGAGGCCGAGGCCATTGTCGCCTGTGGCAGCATCGCGGCGTCTATTCCAGTTGTCCCACCAGCGACGTGGTTCACAAACCCAAACCTTGACAAGCCGACTCCGCTGACTGTCGACGAGAACGGCCGAGTCTTCGGTCATATCGCCGCATGGCACGTAGACCACATCGGTATGTCTCACGGCGTGCGCGCTCCACGCAGCCGCACAAACTACGCGTACTTCCACACAGGCGTTGTCCGCACTGACGACAACAAAGACGTACCTGTAGGCCAGCTCACGCTTGCCGGCGGTCACGCGCCGCTCGAGGCAAGCGCTCGCGACGCTGTCAAGCACTACGACGACACCGCGTCTGCGATTGCTGACGTGCACGCAGGCGAAGACTCGTACGGCATCTGGGTCGCGGGTGCTCTTCGCCCAGGCACAACACCGGAGCAGGTCCGTGTCTTCCGCGCATCAGCCCCGTCTGGTGACTGGCGTCCGATCAAGGGTCACCTTGAGCTGGTTGCGGTCTGTCAGGTAAACGTTCCAGGATTCCCGATCGCACGAGCTCGTGTAGCTTCGGGTCAAGTCTACGCGCTCGTCGCGGCTGGCGCTTCTATTCTCGCGAAGATGAAGAGTGACCCGCTTATCGAGCTCGAACAGCGTGTCGCTGCTCTCGAGACAAGCGGAAACTCTGCATTGGTGGCTCGTGCTACCGAGATGCGAGAGAAGTTTACAGCAGCCAAGGAAGAGGTTGACGCAGAGCTTTCGACTCGCGCCGCAGCCGCCGCTACCCGTTTCGCCAGCATTCGTGGCATCGAGTACGACGAGCTCGGATACATCTCTCGTGAAACTCGCCAGAAGCTTGCCGCTGAGAAGAAAGCTCTCCCAGACGGATCGTTTCCGATCCGTAACGAAGGAGAGTTGAAGGATGCCGTACAAGCGTTCGGTCGTGCAAAGAAGTCGAAGCGTGCAGCGGTCCGTCGTCACATCATGCGACGTGCTCGCGGAATGGGCAGATCTGATCTGATCCCAGAAGAGTGGAAGAACCTCTCGATCGCAGACGACATCGACTTTGAGATCATCGACGACATGCGCAGCCGCGTCGCATCGGCGCAGGCAGAGGCGGAGTTCGCAGACATCTCAACAGAAGCACGCGAGCGACTTGCCAAGGAAGGCAAGGCTCTTCCGGACGGTTCGTACCCGATCCGCAACGCGTCAGATCTCGAGAACGCGATCAAGGCCTACGGCCGCTCGAAGCCGGGCGACCGCGCTAAGGTGCGTCGCCACATCATGAAGAGAGCTCGTGCCCTTGGCAAGGCTGACATGATCCCGGAGAAGTGGAAGTCGGCCTCTGCAATGGAGGAAGACGTTCTGGATCTCCGCGCCCGTGTGGCCTCAGCCAAGGAGGGTCTTTTAGCGGGGGAAACTGAAACCCCAAGCTCAGAAGCACTTCTTGCGGCTCCAGAAGTAGAAGCCAAATATGTTTCAGGTGTGAATCAGCCCCGCGACGCGGCAGGCAAGTTCAGGCAGGTTCTAGCTCGACTCAAGGGCGACCTCGGTACATCTGGTCTCGACGACGTCGTGAAGAAGATCGAGGAGACTGAAAACCTTGACGATGCAGGGAACTATAAGGCTGCTGCCGCATCGGCGCAGGAGCTCTTGAAGATCCTGGACCGCCTAGATTCCGGGTCATTGAACCCGCAAGCCCTTGAAAACATTAGGTCTACGACACGGGAGCTCGGCAGTGTCATCTCTAACCTGCCTCTTCCGTTCGGCTCAGAAGCGCAGAAGGTCCGGTACTCAGATCTTCCGCCGGTTCTCCGAGATCTGATCGACAGCATGATGGACCGAGTCGAGAAAAAGATCGGCAAGGAAGACGCCGCCGAGGCTACTCAAAAGCTCCGTCAATACAAGGCCGGTGGAGATGCATACTCTCAAGAAGAGGTCTCCAGCGACCTAAGCAAACTATTGAGACTATTGACCTAATACGAATGCAGTATTATGTCATACAGGTAAGTGCCTCCGCACACGGTGCGATGAGTCCCTTTCCTTGGACAGAAAAGCCCAGTACAGGGGCATAAGGCTCCTGTCGTGAACTGATCCCAGAGGAGGGACAGTGGACCGAATCAAGCAAATGCTCGATACGATCACAGAGCTGACCGACGACCAGATCGTCGATCTGCAGGCTGCGATCGTCTCCGAGTTTGAATCGGTTGAAGGCGAAGATCCGACACCTCAGACAGTTGAAACCATGACGACACTTGCCGATATGCTCGACACCGTTCGTGCTGAGTCGAAGCGTCGCGTCGCGCAGGCTGAAGAGCTTGCCGCCCGCGCCGCCGAGGCCTCCACACGCGTGAAGGGTGAGGCCGCAGACATGGAAGAAGAGAAGGCAGCTGAGGGCGAAGAGCCTGCTGAAGCTCCTGAGACTCCCGCCGAGGAAGCTCCTGCTCCAGAAATGGAAGAGGAGAAGAAGGAAGAGGAGAAGATGGAGATGCAGGTCGAAGCCGCAACAGAGGCAACTGTCACAGAGGAAAAGGCATCAGAGCTTTCCACCGAAACATCAACGCCAGAGGCGCCAGCCGCGGTTGAGACTCCAGCAGAGGTTGAGGCAGTCGTTGCCGATGCCGCTGTAGAGACACCAGCCGAAGTCGTCGCTGAAAGCACAACAACAACAACATCAGAGGCACAGGACGTGCAGAAAGTTGAGGAGCCACTCGTGGCCGCAACAGAAAACACGGAGACAGTGGAAGTCACAGACATCCAGGCTCCGGCTGACCGTCGTCCGCAGGCTCGGGTGGAGGCAGCCCCGGTGGCGATCACCGCAGGCGCTGACATCCCAGGCTACACGGCCGGCAGCTCACTGAAAGACATGAAGGAAGTTGCCGAGGTGATGGCCAAGCGCTTGCATGGCCTCCGCCGCGTCAACGGTGGCGATGGCGAACAGCACATCGTCGCTTCGTTCACAACAAGCTACCCAGAAGAGCGTATCCTGACACAGGATGCGGAGTCCAACTGGGCGAAGGTTCAGGCCGTCACTGGTCCTGAGGCCCTCGTCGCATCCGGTGGTCACTCCGCTCCGTTCGAGGTCAAGTACGACATCTTCGGTCTCGGCACAACGGCCCGCCCGGTCCGTGACGCGCTCCCGCGCTTCTCGGCTGACCGCGGTGGTATCCGCTTTGTGGTTCCGCCGGTGCTCTCATCGTACGGCTCGGCCGTCGGTGTGTGGACGAACGCCACAGACATCACACCTGGTGGTTCGGTCAAGGACAGCCTGACTGTCTCGGCCGCCTCCGAAACAACCGCCGTCACAGACGCCGTCACGCTGCAGCTGCAGTTCGGTAACCTCATGACGCGTGCGTACCCAGAGTTGATCGCTCGTCACAACGAGCTCGCTCTGATCCAGCACGCTCGTGAAGCCGAGCAGTACCTGCTCAGCAAGATCAGCGCTGCCTCGACAGCAGTCACATCCTCGAGCCTCATGGGCTTCGCTCGCGACTTCCTGGTTCAGGTCGGTCGCGCCGCGGTGGCCTACCGCTCGCGTCACCGCATGGAAGCCGATGCGCCACTGCGCGTCATCGCTCCAGTGTGGGTCCGTGACGCAATGCGCGCCGACCTCGCCTTGGCAATGCCAGGTGCGCAGGGCACGCTTGCCGTTGCCGACGCCGAGTTGGACGGCTACCTCGCCGCTCGCGGCGTTCTGATGAGCTACTCGCTCGACCAGGACGTCTACGGCAGCCAGTCAGCTGGTGCAGCACTCGAGTTCCTCGACACCTTCACATGGTACATGTTCGCTGAAGGAACATTCTTGTTCCTCGACGGCGGCACACTGGACCTCGGTGTCATCCGTGACTCGACCCTCGTGGGCACGAACGACTACAAGACATTCGTCGAGACCTTTGAAGGTATCGCGAAGGTCGGCATCGAGTCGCTCGCCGTTACATCCACCATCGCGGTGAACGGTGTGGCTGCGGCCCTCCGTGACACCACTGGTGGCGCAGCTGCTGCTGCCATCGAGTACTAAACCAACAGGTAAGTACTAGTCATAAGTAATCACCGGGCGGCACTGAAAGCAGATGAGGTAAGGAATAAATATGGCATTTAGAGGTATATTCCCTCCAGCCGAATTGATCCCTACTGAGTTTGGACTTCTCAGTGCCGCTCGTGTGATGACTCACACAGCGCGTGCTGCTGATGAGACTTGGATCCGTGGCTTCTCTTTCGAGTATGACACACGACCAACTCTCAGACTTCTTGAAGACGGTGGCAGCGCCGCTCACACTCTCTTCGACGGAACCGGGCTTGCTCGGTACCTCGAGGTAAAGCCGTTCTTCTTCGAAGTCGAGGATTTCCGCTCGACATTCAGCCTCACAGGCGAGGACCGCTTCGCGCGAGTTCTTCGTCAGATCGAGGCCGCTACACAGAAGGTTCTGGAGCGCGAGTTCTGCGACGGTCATGTCGCACGCGCCGATGCCAACGGCAACCAGTACCTCGCAAAGTATTCAACTCTTACATTTCCAAGCGCGACTCCGTCGACAGCGATCGACATCCGCGAAGCGATTTCTCGTCTCGAGTTAGCTCTCGCTGGATCTCCTGTCGGTGAGCAAGGCACTATTCACCTAACCCGCGACACTCCGATGATCGTCGGCGGCGACCGCATGTTCATGCGTGTCGAAGACGACAAAGGTAAGTTTCACCTGGAGACAGTCAACGGGACAACTACTGCAATCGGGTCTGGGTACACTGGCAACGGTCCAGTTCTTGCAATCACAACCAAAGCACTCTCTGGCAATACCGCAACAATCACGACATCGAGCGCTCATTATCTGAGCACCGGCGAGACCGTTACGGTAGCCGGCGTAGGCGCTCCGTTCGACGGAACATACACTGTCTCTGCAACTGGATCTGCTACGCAGTTCAGCTACGCCAAGACGAACGCCGATGTCACGTCGGCTGCCGCCACTGGAACAGCGCAGATGCAGGGTACGGACACTGTCAAGTGGATCTACGCGACAGGGTTCGTGGACGTCCACGTCGGCAAGGCAGAGGTAGTCAACGACAACCTCGCGCAGGGCTATGGCGTGACCACAAACAAGAACGATATGCGGATCAAGGCGACTCGCCCGCTGGCGATTCACTTTGACCCGTCTGTCCATGCAGCTGTCAAGGCAAGCTTGACGTTGTAGTATTAGGTAAGACCTCAAGAAAAGAATCATAAGGAGCTAGTTCAAAATGGCAACTCAAGACTACGCAGCGAGTATTCAAGGTGTGTCTATTCGTGTGACGCGTCTCGATGCCGCTGGAAACCTGCTCAATCAGCCAGGTGACAGTTACACAACGTCCGCCTTCATGCGGATCTCGTTCACGCCGGAATACGAAGAGGGCGACGAGATCACAGAGAAGGCCGCTGACGGAACAGTCTGTGTGACATACAAGTCACCAGACACCCTGAAGCGCATCACGATGGAAGTCGCGATCTGCGAGCCAGACCCAGAACTGACACAGATGATGTCGGGCGGTCTGCTCCTCCGCAAGAACCTCGGCACGCTCGCCGCGCCTCAGCGCAGCAGCGTCGGCTGGGCGTCACCAGCCGTCGGCGACAACCCGTCGGGCTTCGGTGTCGCGATCGAGACATGGTCGCACGCGATCAAGGAAGGCAAGAAGGCGAACACGCTTCCTTACTTCCACTGGGCGTTCCCGTACTGCAAGCTTCGCCAGTCTGGCGACCGCGTGATCGAGAACGGCATGCTCGCGACAACATTCGAAGGCTACGGCCTCGGCAACGCAGTGTTCGCCTCGGGCCCAGACGGCCGCTGGGAGTTCCCAGTCGCCGCAGAGCGCCCGTACTCGTACGCTCGCGCTGGCTGGGCTCCTTCTGGCCTCAAGGGTTTCTACACATGGAACTCGACAACAGGCGCGTACACACCGGTCACCGACTTCCTCTCGCAGGGTTCGACGACAGCGTACAACGTCCCAGGCAGCGAAGAGTTCAACGCCGACAATCCGGTCGACTTCATCATCGCCTCGAACGAGGACCCAACAGCCTAATCGTGTCGTTGAGCGCGGCGCTCGTAGCAACTTCGCTTATCGCGCCGCGCTCACTCACACAGGAGGCGCAGAACGTAGCGAGGAACTAGGATGTCAAATCTCTGGGTAAGTACATCGGAACTCGGTGACTACTCAGATACCGAGTTCTCGTACGACGCGGCTAAAGCAGCATCTTACTTGCTGTGGGTGCTTAGCGGCAGAAAGTACACTGGAGTCACGACTGTAACCGAGAGGTACGTCTGTGCCTCGCGCACTTACCAGTACGGTCCGGCTTCTGGCACGTACACGGCGCGATTGATCGACGGCGACGTCCACAATCTGCCGATGTCGAGGTTCGACTTCTACGACGACATGACCTCAGACGGTCTAGCAGTCGCGTCGCGCTTGCGTCTTCGCGGACGTCCTGTCAGTAAGATTCACGCGATTCGCGACCGCGCTGGAAACGTCATCGATCCAAACCGCTACTACCTAGTAGACCATTCGACCATTCAGCCGGTCCCTGGAGTACCGTGGCTTCCTTGCAACATCGAGGTCACGTACTCTTACGGCGTTGAGCCGCCGACAATGGGCAAGGCCGCGGCGCGCATGCTCGCTATCGAGTTCGCTCGACTGTGGGCAGGCGAAGACTGCAACCTTCCGCAGCGAGTTACAAGCATCTCGCGCCAGGGCGTGTCGTACACGGTGCTCGATCCGCAGGACTTCGTTGACGAACTTCGCACTGGCATCTACGCGATCGACTTGTTCCTCAAGGCCGTCAATCCAGACAAGGCAAAGAACAAGGCTCGTGTGTTCTCGCCGGACGTAGCTCGCGGTCGCAGGCTCACTCCGAAGGAGCCAAAGTACGGTGTCTCGCCTATCGACCTCACGATCGTCCGTGACGGTATCGGCACGATGACAACTCCTCTTTCATACTTGAACGCCGAGTTCTTGATCGACGAGACCGGGTGGATCCCAGAGCTCATCCTCTACAACTACTCTGGCGGAAAGTCACTTACGCTGCCGTCGACAGCGGTGCAGATCGACGAAGAGAGCGAGACGCTTCAGATCTCGATGTCTTACGCGCAGGCGTTTCCAATTCTTGGATTCGTCGAGCCGGGCTCATGGCAGCTCTACGCGTCACGCCCAAGTGTCGAAGATCCGACTGAGACCGAGACGGTTGACGTTGGAGCAGGCAACGTCAAGATCACTATGGCCACGAACACTATCCAGGCGTTCACTATCGGCGCGTAGACCAGGAGAGACACATGCACAATAGCGAAGTGACGTACACCCCGAACGAAGGCGTGTACAACATCAAGAACGCGCTCGACGAGATCCTGCGCACAGCGATCGCGACGTTTGAGTCGTACAACGTAGAGCTTCCTTCTCGCAGGTACTGGACTGTCGGAACACCAGTTCTTGACTGCCCTCAGCTCGTCGTGTCGTTCGTGCAGGGATATCTTGGCAGGCCTGGAGACCAGGCGTCCGAGCCTGTCCGCTGCAACGTCCCAAGGTCGATTGTCGCCTCGGTGACAATCGCTCGAGAGATCCCGACGGTCGGCCAGAACGGTCGCGCTCCGTCAGCAGAGAAGATCCAAGCAGGAGCCGAGATGGCCGCGATCGACGCGTGGGTGTTCCTGTCAACGATCGAGCAGTACGACCTGTGGAACGACGGCTTCGGTCTCGGCGTGATCGCGACAGTCGACGTCTCTGAGCCAGAAGGCGGACTGCAAGCGGTGACGATGCAGCTGACACTGGCGGTAGCATAGTGCCTTCAAAGATAGAGGTCAAGCTCGGAAGAATCAACTGGTATCCTCTTCCACTCGACTTGCTCTTGAAGCAACCAGGCGGAACTCTTGGCAGGTATCTTGCCAAGAAAGGACGAAAAGTAGTTATCGCCGCGAAGGCTCAGGCTGGAGTAAAGACAGGCCAGTTGAAAGCGTCGATCAAGATCCTCACTCACGACAGGGCGTTGTACGGGCAGAAGATGACCATCGGTTCTAAGGTGAACCACGCGTACATACATCACCAGGGCACGCGGCCGCACGTCATCATGGCCAAGCCAGGAAAGCATCTCAGGTTCACCTCTCGTGGTCGCGTTGTGTACGCGCGACGAGTCATGCACCCAGGAACTAAGCCGAACAAGTACTTGGCGGACAACTTGTATTTGATATTATGAGATCTCGCGGGTTACGCCGCGCGAAAGACATACCACGACACACAACATACGGAGGAATAACGCATGGCAAGGTTCAAAGATTTTGGCGCGGGGACGACTTCGGCGGTAGCCGAGCCCCTGACGTTCAAGCTGCACGGCGAGGAGTTCACCTGCCGTCCAGACATCCAGGGCAAGACGCTTCTTGCGCTCGTGGCAGACGCCGCTAGCAACGACGCGTCGCGCCAGGCAGGAATGGTCGAGAAGTTCTTCAAGACCGTACTCACGCCCGACAGCTCAGAAGACTTCGACGAGCTCACCAACGATCCTGACAAGGTCGTCTCGGTCGAGACTCTCGGCGAGATCGTCGGCTGGATTGTGGAGCAGTACACAAGCCGCCCTACGTCGCGGCCAGAAGTCTCTGCGAGTGGGCAGTAGACCTCTGGCCGTATGTGAACGGTAAAGCGATCATGAGCGGCGTAAAGCTTGAAGAGCTGAGCGCAGAGCACATGGTCGATGTCATTCATTACATGTTCGAAGAAGACTCACTCAGAATAACCTCGGGAGAACAGGCAGAGGCTCAGAGCAAGATTCGAGAGAACTTGTACAAGTTGCTGTACGACGCAGACTACAAGTACAAGTACACCTCGTCTTCTAAGAGTGGCGCATACTCCAACGCTGGAGGGACAACTATCGGACGACCGCTGGACGACGACATTCCAGTCCCGGTTGATCCGCTTGCCCGCCAGCAAAAGGCGTATGTGCCGCCGTCCAAGTTCGACCCTGAGGAAACGCGTCCGTTTGGAGACATTCTCGACGCTCCTCTAAACTAGCTAGGACTAGTATTACACAATAGAGGAGGTGAGTGAAAAATGCCAATTGTAGGCAGTGCGGAAATTGTAATCCGTGCGGTGACTACTGGGTTCCAGGCGCAGGTTACTGCGGCGCTGGCTTCTGTCAACGCGCAGGCAGCCGGCGCAAACATGGGCAGGCAAGTCACTCGCGGATTTTCCTCTGGAGCTTCTGGTCTTTCAGGCGCGCTGAGCAGTATCTCAGGCGAGGCTCTTGCCGCTAACGACGCTTTCCGCCAGATGGTCACCGCTGGCTACTTTATTGGTCCTGCGCTTGCCGCTGCCGCGTCTGGTGTCGGAGCGCTTGTCGGAGGACTGTTTGCACTCGGCGCTCAGTTAGGTGCGGCTACTCCTGCGCTTGTTGCATTCGGAGGTGTGCTAGCTGCTCTAGCGCAAGGCTTTGCCGCGATCAAGCTCGGATTCGGCGGTGTTGGCAAGGCCATCAGCTCTATTCTCAAGGGATCAAAAGGCGCCAGCGACGCGCAGGCTCGAGCGGACAGAATCACCGACGCTCAAGAGCGTCTCGCTCGCGTCATTGAGTCGAACGCAGAGCGGCGGGTCCGCGCCGACCGCGACGTAGAAGACGCGCAGCTTCGTCTCAACAAGGTGCGCGAAGAAGCCATTGAGCAGCTTCAGCAGCTCAACTTCCAAGCAGAAGACGCAGTCATCAGTGAGAAGAAAGCGGCCATCGAGCTCGAGAAAGCTCGAGAGACTTTGGCGAGAGTCCAAGACCTGCCGCCGAACAGCAGAGCGCGTCGCGAGGCTGAGCTCGCGTTTGCTGAGGCCGAACTCAATCTTCGCAAGGCGAAAGACCGCACGCAAGACCTGTCCAAAGAAGCGGCTAAGCAAAACTCGGCGTACGCAGAGAAAGGCGCAAGCGGACTTGAGCAAGTAGCAAACGCAGAGCGCGCGCTGCAAGACGCGGTAGATTCTCGTGCTAGGTCTGTCAGAGACGCCGACAGAGCTCAGGCAGACGCAGAGAAAGCTCTTGAACGCGCAAAGCGAAAGGACACGGGCGGCGGTGGTGGAGACGACCCATTCAAGGACCTAAGCCCCGCGGCGATCGACTTTGCAAAGTTCATCGCCAGCTTGAAGCCTAAGTTTATCGAGCTTCGAAACGCTGTCGCTGAAGAACTTTTGCCTCGTATCAAAGACGCGATCAAGATCTTGGTCGACGACCCCAACTTGTTTCCGCTTCTCAAGACGAAGCTGAGCGAGACTGGACGAGCCGCCGGTGAAGCAGCTAAAGATCTGGCAAAGATCATCACCAGTGCGCCGAACTTGAAAAATCTCGGCACTGTAATGGACACGAACAACTACGTGGTCGGCAAGTCTGGTGGGATCATCGGCAACTTGTACTCCGCGCTTATGTCGCTGCTCTCTGCTGCAGATCCGCTGATCAGACGGTTTACTGACTGGATTGACACTCTTACCGGAGGCTGGGCTGCAACTCTCGAGGCAAAGAACAGGACCGGAGAGCTGACAGAAATCTTTGACTATGCGGGTGACGTAGCTGCCACGCTTGGAGACATCTTCGGCGACGTGTTCGGCGCCATCATGAACATCGGCAAGGCCGCGGCTGGTCCTGGTAGCGCGGGCGAAGGCCTCTTGAACACTCTCCGCGACGGCGCAGCAAACTTCAAAGAATGGTCGAACAATAAGCTGGCCGACGGAACTTTGGCCCAGTACTTCCACGACATCATGCCGACGTTCCACGCGATCGGCGGCGTGATCAAAGAGGTCGTCATACAGTTCATGCGCCTTGGCGACAACAAAGGCACGGCTGGTTTCTTTGAGAGCTTGATCCCGGTTGTCAGAAACTTTGGCGACGCGCTCGATGCGATGACAGACAGTGGCCCGGCTTTTGGTAACTTCTTGGAGAAGTTCAGTGGATTCATCAAGCTGTTCGCAGAGAGCGGGTCAATCACCAACTTTTTCAACGCTTTGAGCTGGGGACTTGGCGTTCTTACAAACATATTCTCCAATCCGATGGTCGCTAAGATTGTTGCATTTGTAGCCGCGCAGCTCGCGTTCGTCAAGGCCGCTCAGCTCGGTGGAAATATCTTGCGGTTCGCGTTCATGGCGTTCGGCGGATACTTCATCAAGATCTTTGAGTTTGGAAAAAACTTGTTCACCGCAGGAAGACTAGTGTTTGGATTCGCCTCGAACGTCGCGTTCTTGGAGACGGCAATCTTGAAGATCTCGTACGCTCTTGGTATCGGCGTCGGACCCGCGTTCGCGATCCTTGTCGGAGCCGTAGTTGCAGTAATCGCGATATTTGTTCTCGCGTACAAGAACAGCGAGAAGTTCAGAGAGGCCATTTCTGACTTGATCAACGCGCTGAAGGGGGCGTTTGCCGAAGCGTTCATGCAGGTCAAGGGCGCCTTCGAGCAGGTCATGCCGCTGTTCTCTGGCACAGGCGATATCTTCAAAGAAATCGGAGACTTCTTAGCGGTGACACTCGTCCCGATACTGAAGATTGTCCTAGTCGCGGCCATCAGGTTGGTCGGAGACGCGTTCTCTGGCGTGATCAAGATCATCGGCTCAATAATCGGAATTGTGAAGTCCGTCGTGCAGATCATCATCGGCTTGTTTGCGATCATCACCGGCGACTGGGGCAAGGCCAAAGACATGCTGTGGAAAGGCTTCAGCGGACTTGTGTCGTCCATGAAAGTCTTGTTCAGTGGCATCAAAGACATCTTCTTCGCGCCGTTCAAGGCGGCGTTCAATCTCATCGCCGGCGCGTGGAACAACACTGCCGGCAAGCTCTCGTTCACCGTCCCATCGTGGGTGCCTAAGTTTGGCGGAAACGGCTTTAGCATGCCGAAACTGCCGCTGCTCGCGCAGGGCGGAATCGTCCCGTCGACGCCTGGAGGAATGCTCGCGGTCATTGGAGAGGGCGGACGAAGCGAGAGAGTAGAGCCGCTTGACGCGAGCGGGCTGTCGGCCGGTGACCGGGCGGTCATCGCTGCGATCGCCGCGCAGCGAGGCGGAGACATCAATATCACGGTCAATCCGTCTGCCGGAATGAACGAGGTAGAACTTGCCAACATCATCGGCAGACAGATCGCTTGGCAGATGCGTAGAGGTGCGGCATGACAGCCGGTACAAGCGACCCAGAAGGCGTAATCATAGACCCAGCCTTACAGGCTAAAGAAAATCAACAGGTAGGCCTAGCGCTATCGCCGCTTCCTCCTCCGGTAATCACCGGAATGAAGCTGAACGGCGACGTTCGTCTCACGCCATCGTTGACTGAAGACGAGACCCAGAACGAGCTTGTGTTCAACACCATCGACGAAAACAACGTGATCTGGGTCATCACAGACATCGAGGGCTGGTGGACGCACCCTGAGCCGGACATCCAAGACATCCGTCGTGGTTTCGGTGACGGTTCGTACGACGTTCGCGGTCGTTGGAGTGCTCGCGACATTACTCTCAAAGGTGTGTTCTATCCGCCTGATCCGTCGTACGTAAGCGTGTCTCGTGACAAGCTTGTGCTTGCTACATCGCTTGTATACCAGAGCAGCTACCTTGTGGTGAACGAAGATCCTGTAAAAGCAAGTCTTGTTCGTCTGAGCGGACGCCCCGAGATTCAGACCGTCAACGCGCGCGGAAAAACAGAGTTCTCGATCGGACTTCGTGCGCCTGACCCGATCAAGTACTCATGGGCAGAAGACGACCCAGGTGGCTATTCATACGCCGAGAACTTGGCCAAGAACGACTCTGTGGGCCGCGACGGAAAGTTCACCGTGACGAACTTTGGAACCGCGCGAGTGACATGCATCTTCGAGATCACAGGACCTCTTGTCGGACCTGCGGTTCTTTACAACGAGACTACCGACGAGCTTATCGTGATCATCGAATCACTTGCGTCCACGGACATCCTCGAGATCGACACATACGACCACGAGGTAGCGATGAACGGCGACACGACTGGAGCTCGCGCAATGATCGACGTTCTTGCTGACTGGATCCGACTTGATCCAGGTGACAATGTCATCTCGTTCTATGACGAAGGACAGGTAAACAGTACGGCTAAAATTGGTGTATACTATAAGTCTGGCTGGCTCGGCTAGCCGACGTAGAGAAGTGTAGAGACAAACTATGCCAATGGTCGATCCTTATGTTGCGGTGTACCGTTACTACACTGCGGATATCTTGACGAACACCGTCATCGCGGAGCTCGATCTCAAGGATGTCTCGTACGAGAGGTCGATCAAAGCTGCGGGGTCGTTCAGCGGAAAAGCGAACGTGCTGACAAACACCTCCGCGATGGACCTGTACGAGTCTACTCTTCCCGGCAAGACGGCGATCTACATTCTTCGTAACGGCGAATGCGTCTGGGGCGGACCGATCTGGTCTAGGAACTACGACGTGTATCGCAAAGAACTAACAATATCTGCTGCCGAATGGCCAAGCTACCTGCATCACAGACTTATTTGGAAGACGTACGGCCAAGAGCTAGCAGCAACGTGCACGGTGGCAGACGGACAGATTGAGATAGAGCTTCAAGGAAGCACGTTTACTCCGAATCCTGGGTCGACTGTACGGCTGAGTTTCTACGAGATCAGCGACTTCCAGTACAACGGTTTCTACACAATACTGGAGTCGCCGACTCCAACAGACACTACTTCGTACGCTACAGCGAGAGACAGCATGCCTGACGGAACATACGAGGATGTCACTGTGATGATCCGCACTAGCACGACTGACTACGTCAAGCAACTTGTAGACGCGACGATGGTAGACTTTGTCAACATACAATTTCCAAACGACGAAATCACTCCAGCCCTCGAAAGAGAGCTGACTATCCACGAGGCCTTCATACAAGACGGTGTCGCTCAGATCGAGACTGAGTCTGGCCAGCCGCACGGATTCATCGTCGGACAGCAGTGCGAGATCCGCAATCTTGACGCGACGTACAACGGATACTGGATCGTCACAGAAGTTGTAAATGACTTGACGTTTCGTCTCGACTTCTCAGAGAACCCGGTGCAGAACGAGGCAACGATAGCTCCGTCGGACGAGGTCTACTCTGTAGCTACATATCAACTGACGGCGTACGAGGCGAAGCTGTTTGTCTCCTCGACGGTATTCTTGCAGTCTGGCGACACGATCGTTGTCAGCGGAGTAGACGACCCAGCGTCGGGGTCTTTTGTGTTTGACGGAGTGCACACAGTCTCTACAGTAGGTTCTAACTTTGTGACGTACATAACCTCTTCTCCGACAGACGTGCCTCTGACTGCGATAAGTCCAGGCGCAACTGTCACCGCAAGAGCAGTAGCGGTGAATCACACGTTTGGTCCGTTCTACGCGAACTCTGATGTAGACATCGAGTACAAGACGCGTAGCAAGGTTCCCGTCTATCCAACTACCGCGGAGATTGTCGCGGCAGGTCTTCCAGCAAACTTGTACCCCACCACTCCAACGCCCGTCGTGGCAGGAAACATAACTCTTACTGCTCGTCCTCTCGTGACAAACAGCGACGGAACAGTTAGCACTCTCTTCAGCGAGTCGTACAACGACGGCTCCAACGAGGTGATCTACCCGAGAATAATCAACGGAGAGCTTTGGTCGTCACAGCGGGCTATTGACTACTACGAGTCAACAGGACAGCACCTTGGAAAGTTCGCGAGCGGGAACGTCAGCGGAGCTGCGACGTACGCCGAGGCTCTACACAACGTCCAAGAACAGTGGATCGAGCTGTTCACGTACGAGTGGTCTGACACTCAGTACTTTGGTAAGAATTTGAAGAACAACAAGTACAGAGGTTACGAGCTAAAGAACGTTGGCGAAGAACTTGACGAATACTCCGACACAGTAGATGGATTTGAGTACAGAATAGACTGCGAGTATGACGTCACGACAGACTCGTTCAGACGAATACTGGTCCTCGTGCCGATCAACTTTCCAGATCCTCCAGCGCCAGGGCAGGCGTCTCCAATCAGCAGGTTCGGCGCTGATCAGATTGTGTTTGAATACCCTGGTAATATCACTGATATGCGGATTGAGGAGTCCGCGGAGAACGCGGCTACGCGATTCTTCGTGGTGGGCGACCAAGGAGACCTTGGAGACGAGGCTAGTCAGCCGTATGCAGTCGCGTCTTCAACAGACTTGCTCTCTGACGGCTGGCCGTTGCTGGACGCAGAAGAATCTAAGAGTGATGAGGCAGACGAAGAAAGACTTTACGACCACGCGGAGAGATATCTCACCGAGGCTCGTCCGCCAATTGTTACCGTGTCGATCACGGTAAACGGCGGAATGAACCCGTCTGTCGGCACGTACGTTCCAGGAGACTGGTGCTCTCTTGCCGTCGATGACGACTTTGTCCGAATGCGTCTCGCGAGCGACCTAGAGCCGCGCGACACTGTGCTTGTTCGCAAGATTGACTCGTTCCAAGTCAACGTTCCAAACGCTCCGTCTTTCTCTGAGAACGTGACTCTCACGCTCGTCCCAGAGTGGGAGGTGGACCGCATTGGCTAGTAACAGAATGCGCCGCCTCCGCACCGTCGGAAAGTACGTCAATAACGTCGACGCGCGCCTGCGCAACTTACAGAAGCGCAAGGCGCCTCGCCGCATCAAGGCGCAGACCGTAACTACGTCAAACATCGTCAGGCGAGCTGTCACCACGGAGGTCATCGCCGACCTCAACGTAACAGCTCCGAAGCTGGCCGAGGACTCGGTAACAGAGTTTGCTATCGAGCCAGGCTCAGTCGGATTCACAAGCCTCAACGACGAGGTTAGCGAGGACGTAGAAAACGCCTCGACTACAGCAACCAAAGCGCTGACGACGGCAAACGGAAAGAACCGAGTCTTCCATCAAGGAACGACACCGACGGTGACAGCGTCAGGCGACGTGTGGTTTGACACGAGCAACGACAACAAGATCCGCAGGTGGAACGGCGCG
>Ga0129336_10000397_pt1 | contig 25422 bp, 29 predicted proteins | sample CPB6_02_DNA_FD_96878 | JGI IMG/M metagenome (GOLD analysis project Ga0129336, IMG submission 96878) | Freshwater to marine salinity gradient microbial communities from Chesapeake Bay, USA - CPBay_Sum_0.6_0.2_DNA | ecosystem: Environmental > Aquatic > Marine > Coastal | place: USA: Chesapeake... | reverse complement strand
TCTAGACCTTCTCTTACTCTTATTTATGAAGGACTGAATTTTCTCCCGTGGAGTTAATCCCTGAACGTATTCTCGATAGGAATTAGTTCCAATAAGATTGACTTCGGAGAGATCTTTTATCCAAGATTTGAACAGATATCCTTCCTTCGTTACACAGATGAGATAGTTAGTTCCTCTACGAATAACTTTCCCAACGAGACCGGTGTTAACACTCTCTACAAACTCACCGACGTTAAAGATATTCTTATTGAGATAGTTCTCACGAAGATTCTTCCAATCAAACTTAGGAGCAATCTCCCAGAGTTCAACCTCTTCCTCAACGTCAACTACACCCATGTTCAAACGAACAGAGTTGTACAGTTCTTTCTTCTGATTCTGCTTCAGGTTCTTGGAAAGTCCTTTCTCGAACGTTTCGTAATCTCCTTCTGCAGCTGCCTTTCGTAATTTGGAAGCAGACATACCCTCGACACCTTCGGCATCTGGGTTTCTGTCCCCTGCAGAGATAACGTTAATCTTATCAAAACTATAGAGCTGCCCGTTGTAATCGTTTGCGAGCCTCTCAAATTCTTTGAGTCGGTCAGAACCCACCACGAGATTGACCGAACGGTATCCTCCATTATGTGCTGCCTGCAATACATCAAAGATGGTCTTCATCTTACTATCATACACAATGTTACTTGCGTGATCAGGATAAGATGCTTTCATCCAGTTAACTTTCTCCTCACAATCCAAGGGATTCTTCTTGCTGTCACAACTGTGAGAAGGATAGATACGATACTCTCCTTCACCAGCAACGTTCTTTACAGCATCACAAAGTTTACCATGTCCAGAAGTGGGGGGATTGAAACGCCCAAATCCAATGGTAATCGATCCACGAGTCTTTTCGACTTCGGGAGCAGAATCTTCAGGAGCCACTTCTTCCTGCTCTTTAACTACGTTGCTCTTCACAGAAGTAGAATCGGAAAGGAGAAATTCGCTGAACTTTTTCATGAATCAGTTCCAGGACTTAGCGGTGGTAAAATTAGCGTAACTGAAAGTGGTACGATCAATGATCTTGTAAGTTTGATCATTGCTCGTCATAACGTAACCCTCATGAGTGGTTGGTTTACCCATTATAAAGCACTCAACCAACCATTTAGAGTCGTCATGGACACAACTTAACAGTTGCATCTTGAGCGAATATACAGACAAATACAACCTAAAGAGATTGACATTAACCTCACCCTTATATTTAGAAGGAAGTTCTTCATACATCACACGGGCAGATGGTAATTTGCCAGTGGCACGGATGTATTTGTTAATGTGAGTCTTGATTGCTGCAGCCGACTTTGGTTCTGCAAACTTGGCGAACTTGGCAATGAGTTTTGCCTTAAGTTTTTGAAGAATAAGACGCTTATAACGCACAGTAACTGAAGGACTATCGATAAGACATGCTTGATTCTTATCGAACGGAGAAGAAAAACAACAAACAGGATCCGAAAAAGGCCCTTCATAACAAGTGTGCGGCACTACAATAATTGGATCGTGGTTGATCTTCTTGAAAACATACTCGATCAACTGAGGTTTGAATACACTGTTGCTACCAAACCCAATAAAATCTCCTTGAACATATCCCGTTTCGGGGCGAGGGAGAGTTTCAAGAGCAACATGAAGAATGCAAGCAACAGGGCCGTCACCGTGATTACGCTCAATGTCAGCATGAGTGTAATTGACCTTGACCTTAACTTTGTTGAACACAGACTTAGTTCCAACAAAGAACTTACCAGTAGAAGGGCAGTTACCCCACACCAGAGCAGGGGAACCATCCCACTTGATCGCTGCCAGGTGATCCTTGGCAGTCAAGAAATCTAGCACCGACAGATCTCCAGAGAGAATAGAGTCTTCGGGGTGCTCTAGGTGGGTGTTTTTCATATGGCCATTATAGCAAAAAACCACCCTGCTTGGCAAGGTGGTGGACAGTTTGTCATTCGGACACGACGGTCTCCGTTTTAACTCCTGCAGCTGCTCCTTCCTCTTGTCCGATTGGAGTTGCCCATGGTTCAATTGACATTTTTAGAGCAGACCCAAATGGAGCACTCTCAAACTTGAATCTAACCCTAATAAGTCTCTTAGTTCCCTTCTTTACGCCAAAAGAATAACCACTATCACCACCAGCAGACTCATATGAAAACTTTTTATTATCATCCATCAAGGCTTTAAATTTTTCATTTTCTTGCCCTGTGGGATTCTCAACCTTTGCAGTATGAGTCTGGTTATAATCGCCATAACCAGTTACTTTAACATACTTGGGAAGTCTATCGGTATCCAAAAGATCTTGAAGAATATAAAGCATGATGTCACCATCGTCTTTAGATTCAAATCCAGTTTTTAATGCATCTCTACATTGAGAAAGATACTTATCTTTGATACTTTCTAAGGTATCGTATGCTTTTGTTCCCTTTGTAATTGCTTTTACTGCGGTCTTTTCTAATAACTTTTTCTTTTTTGGTGTTCCGAGAGTGGTGTGAACTTCGTCTGCACCTTGCTCAACAATGTCTGAGAAGAATGACTTTGGTTTACCAATGAACTCAGCAATCTTACCAACTCCAGGATTTTTTACTGGAGCATCTCCGCTGGTTTTTTTAAGAGCCTTCATGGAAACTCCAAGCCAGTTTCCAGAAATACTTTTAGAAAAGTTTGATCGGGGAAACTTAATCAAAACATCTGCGGGATGATTCTTACTAAGTTCTTCCCATCTACTGTCAAGTTCGGTAAAACTAAATCCAGATCTTGCAGTCCAATAAACTTCAATAGGAGATCCAGAGTATCCATGATTATGGGCGTAGGTCAAAACGGCTTTAGCCATTGCCTCGCCTTGACCCATTGCTCGTGTCAATTCCTGTTGACCTTTTGTAGTCGCTGACAACTCAGAATGACGCTGATCAAATTTAGTCTTTGCTTCACCCGCTAATCCGCTAGTCCACTTTTTTCCATTCAGGACATAAGCACAATATATTTCATTTACGTCGGAGAAGAGGGTATTAGCAGACATTACCTATCATCAGCAGAGCGGTTTTCGGAGAAGTATGCATCAAACGTTCCTTCAGGATAACGCTTAGACAACTTCGTAATGTTTTTATTTAGAACCTCTTCCATAGAAACATCAAGTGCCATACAAGCCTGAGCAACATACCACATAATATCACCCAGTTCAATAACCATGTGCTCATGATTATCTTCATTCCAAGGTTTGCCTTGGAAAATAATCTTCTTGACGATCTCCATGAACTCACCACCTTCAGCATTGATGCCAACAGCCGCAGTCAGAAGGCGCTCAATAGGCAGTTCTTCATTATTCAGTTGAGCCAGACGCTGAGCAAAATCATAATAATTTTTAGAGGGAGCACTGGTAACCTCATTAACGAAATTAGTGTACTTTGTAAAGTCTGCCATGAAATTTAATTAGTTCGTTAGTATACTATCAGATTTTTCCGTCTTTGTCAACTGAAATTTAAAGCCGCAAACTTGGATTTCTTATCGTCTCTGATCGATGTTGTAATTTCTTCATCACCAGCGTCAATCAAAGATCCACCTTCAGACTGATCACAGTCATACAACCTCATTTTTGCACGATCAACACCAACAATAAAACGTTTATTGATCGTTGGATCGTTGTAACGGTTCTTCAATTGCTTCACCATAATCTGTCCAAGTCCTTCCAGTTCCTCGGTGCTAATAAGGGCAAACATAAGATCAGCAGTAGCAGGGAGGCCAAAGGATTCAGAAGTGTCAGTAATGTCAACATCACTGCTACTATAACCAGAGCGAGTGGTCTGCGTGGCAGAAACGATAGGGACGTTTGCTTCAACAGCCAACCCTCGAAGTTCTTCTGCAATTGCTTTAATATAAGAATATGAATTGACATTGCCCATCTTGCTATACCTGCTGGAAGCACATATATTAAGGTAATCAATGAAAATAATATCAGGACGGAATGACTTCTTAAGTGCAAGTTCGTTAAGAAGTGCCCTAAAGTGTCCAACATGTGCAGATGCAGTAGGATACTCTTTAATTATAAGGTTACCCTGAGTTTTGGATACAAGTTTGTCAACCTTTCTAGCAAAGATATTCTGAGGGATATCAACGATATCTTGAATGTTTACGTCCAGGAGATTTGCGTCAATACGTTCAGCAATTTTCTCCTCTGCCATCTCCATTGTAATGTAAAGCACATTACGTCCGTTAAGCAGACAGGCGCTAGCCATATGACACATGAAAAGAGACTTACCAACACCTGTCCCAGCAAGAGCGACATTAAGAGTCTTGTTAGGAAGACCACCTTTCGTAATCTTGTTAAAGTATTCGAGATCAAACGGGATACGATCCTCTTTGCGGTGATAAGATTCGTACCGCTCTTCGTAATCTTGTAAGTAATCATGACCGATGTGATTGTCAAATGAAACAGCGAGAGCCTCTTGCAAGATAGTTGGAATTGCTCCGCGATCTCTCTTGGAATCTTTACCATCTGCAATGTAAATAGAGTCCATCAGCGCCAAATAAATGGCACGATCTCGACACCACTTCTCAGTAGTATCAAGTAACCAATTCATCTGCTGATCTTCTTCATCACAACGAAGTCTATCGATGAGTTTAGAAATCTCAGTATAGTCACTTTCAGTTAGATCGCTACGATTCTGCACCTCAATAGACAAGGCCTCATAAGAGATACGAGAATCATACTTGGTAATGAAGTCTCTACACTCTTGGAATACAACTTTTTGACTGCCATCATCAAAGTATTCTTCTTTAATGAAGGGCAGCACTTTTCTAGTGTAATCTTCATTAGCGATGAGATTTTTAAGAATAGAATGCTCGATGCTAATCATTTATAATGAAGATATGTGGTCAAAATGTACTTGTCAGAACTTGAGACTGGTAAGGCCTTATGAGGGAAACACCAAAAAGGAGGGAACATAACCAGTGTACCCTTCTTTGGTTTAATTGTCTTGTGAAGAAAGACAGTTTCTCCACCGTCCTCAACGTCATTGAGATACCAAAACATTGCTAGGTATCTGCGAGCAGAAGCATAGTCTCCCACATCAACGTGAGTCTTGAATTGATCGTTAGTTCCAGCCCTATACTTCTTAATTCTGAATTGTTCCCACTGATTCTTCTCTGGAAAACAATCAGAACACATTGCCTCATAGTATTCATCGCGATATTTCATCGCAGTTTTAACCAGATGCTTATGCAAACCCTCATCTTGAGTCATCTCAGCAGTAAAATTCCACTGAGAAAACTGAGGAGTCTCTTGATTATCCACAAACTCTGGAGTTTGTTTTTCAAAAAGAGTAACTAATTGATCACAAACCTCAGGTTCTAGGGAGTTGTCATAAGTAACAATGAACTTATGAAGGTGATCCGTAAGTAAACTCTCGTCGCGCAATTTCATCAAGTTTCTCCATAATATCGTCAGTGAAATAAGTTTCAGGATCAGCTAAGATTGCCTTGGCATAGAGTTTCTTGCCATCAATCTCATAGCGTCCTGCTACATTTTTCCAAAGGCCGCCAATTTCACCGAGTTCAAGAAGACCGTAATAACGGTCAAGACCACGCTCATCGTAAAAAAGACGTACAGATACTTCTTGGTTCTCACGACTCAGACGCGACTTAGCAGTCTTAACTTTGATAAGATTGCCGACCACTTCTGTTCCATCCTTCTCTTTCTTTTTGCTGAGATAGATGATTGTAGACGCTGCATATTTGAGGCCGCTGCCTCCCCCCATTTCCTTAGTTGGTACATAAGCTCCGATGACATCATAAGTGTGGTTGGTAACAAGCATTGGGATGTTTGCTTGACCCAATTTTAGCGTCAACATCCTGAAAGCGCCTTTAACAAGTTGAGATTTTGTCATATCTCTTACCTGTTTTTCATTCAGAGCATCAGTAATCTCTTTCTCTGTGGAGAGCATACCAAGAGAATCGAGCACAAACATCAACGGTTTGCGATCTTCAACAGGGGTCTTCAAATATTTATCAACGATTTTAAGAGCCTGAGACCTAAACTCTTCAACAGTTACAACGTTAGCAATAATGCAGCGAGAGGTGTCGATTTTCCTCTCAGTCAGCAAATGTTTTGTAATTGCGGACTCAGTATCAAAATAAATTACACCACCCTCAGGATTTTCATTCAGAAAATTCTGAACTACTGCGAGAGAGAAGAAGGTTTTTCCTGTGCTGGACTCACCAGCGATGGCAGTAATTTTGTTAGATGAAACGCCGCCATAAATGCTCCCACAAAGGAGAGCATTGAGGATGTAACAACCACTATCAATATAGTCTTCACGATCATCGATTTCAGAAGCGATCTGAGTGAAGTCACTTTTAATCTCCTTAGCCAGGTCAGCAATAAAACTCATAGCAATCTAAATTCCTTTAGGTATTCTAACATAATTTGACGGATTTGGAGCAACTCTTCCAAACATTCTTGATCATGTGCTTCCATTCTAAGATCATAATCTGGTTTTAAGACAGATTCAATAAACAAATCAAGCCCTCTGTTCCACTTTTCTCTCTTATCTGGTGGCAAATTATCAACTGAAAATGGTAGATTGGTCATGAGAAGAAGTCCTCCAAAGTGTTTTTCTTTTCTACGCTCCAACCAATACTATCCATGATAACTCTCAGCGGTTCGATAAAAGATTTTTCAAACTGAAGATCGTAATCAACATATTTCTCTAATCCGAGTTCTTTGGGAAAATCTTGGATGAATGAAATTACATTTTCATGAATTGGATTGGGTATTTTTAGATAGCAGAACTTGATTTTTTCACCATCTTGAACCAGAGAATACTTATTTGTTAATTTATTTTCTCTGATATAGTGATTGAATAGCAAGGCTCCTCGGCAATGAATAGGAGTACCCTTGGTATAAATGTCCGAGGATGATTTATACTTAGTTATATCACTAACAGATCTGGGAAATGACACTTCCTCAGGAGAGCACTGCTTGAACTTTCTTTTTGAATCCACAATGAAGTTTTGCACCTCTTCTTCGGACCCATTCATCATAATCTTGAGAGCATCCTTCAACATTTTTCTGCAGGGAGCAGGAGTTGAAGATTTAATTGCTTCAATGCCCATGATTTTCAACTTAGGCTCTGCATAAGCAACTCCTTCGCTGTTCCAAACGTTGAGAATATATCGCTTTTTGGCAGTCCAGATGCCTTTGTTAGCGATATTTTCTCGCTTCATTTGCATCTTTTGGTCATAAGCGTTAACATACGATGCCAAGGTCTCATAAGAACTTTCGATAAAAGGTTCCAGTTCCATAGAACACACTTTATCAAGGAACGCAACAATAGCTTCATTAGTCTTTTCTCGTCCTTGGTATACCCGATCAACCAAAGGGCCCAGATTGAGATAAATGGAGTCAGTATCAGAAGCAATGACATAATCCACCTCGTCGGTTTTAAGGATTTTGTTTAGATGAGCGTTCATTTTGTTCTCGATCCAGCGGATCGAAACCTGTCCAGAGAGTGTAATCGCTTCTGCGTTTGCAAGTTTATAATAACGGAAGTACTCGTTACCGATGGCACCATAAGCAGAGTTCAGAGAAATCTTTTTTGCCATCTGAATATTATTGCAGCGGGCAATCTCTTTCTCTAATTCTTTAGTTGGTGTCTTTTCATATTCTTGCTTGGCCTGGAGCATCTTTTTCTTATAGATGACTCGATCCTGATACATCTTATCCATCAATTCTGGCAAGAATCCACGGACATTTTTGCGGTACATAGCGCCGTTGGCACAGACCGCATAGTCTTTGTACATTTCAAATGTTAGTTCTTGATTCAGAACCCTTTCAACAGTCGCGCTGGGATGTCTTTCCTCAACAAGTGTCTCTGGAGAGATGTTGTATTGCATGATAAGATGAGGATACAGGGAATTAAGGTCAAAACTGACCACCCAATCATAAGACCCAGGAATCGGCTCTTTGACATATGCCCCCGCATATTTCTCACTCTTAGACTGTCGTAACTTGGGGGGAATTACAATGTTCTTTTTCTTAAGATAATTATAAATGATGGCATCCCAAGTACGAACCTGATAGAACACATCGGTATAATTAACCTTAGCATCATATGCCATGGTCAAACAGAGTTCGATCAGTTTCATCTTGTCTTCCAAACGGTCAACAAGTTTCACGTCAATGATGTTGTATTCTACAAACTTCTGCCACCCATTTGTGTAGAAGTCTTTGAATGTTTCAAACTCAGAGTGATCGAGTTTCTGCTGGCCAAGTTCTACCTGAGCTATGTAGTCCAGACGATATGATTCTTGTGCTTTGTATGTAAACTTTTTATACAAATCAAGATAGTCTAACTGAGATACACCGCCAATATCATACACAATATTTCTACGGCCTTTGATATAGACTTCTTTCTCAGTCAGCAGTCCCCAAGGAGAAAGTCTCTTGGCAAGTTTCTCACCAAGAACTCTATCAAGTCTTCTAGCAATGTACGGGATGTCGAACATCTGAATGTTCCATCCAGTGATCACGTCGGGGGTGTTCTCCATCCACCAATGAATAAAATTATTCAGTAGATCACGTTCATTATTAAACTGAATGTATCGAACCTTTTCTTCTTTCAGTTTAAATGGGCCGACACCCCAAGTAGTGATCTCTTTGGTAGTATAATCTTGAATGGTTATCAGAAGAATCTCTTCAGATGCAGACTGTACGTCAGGGAATCCATTCTCGGATGTAGTCTCAATGTCAATTGTGTAGAGAAGAATTTTACTCAAGTCAAACTTGATCTCATCTTCAGGATACTTCTCTGAGATGTATTGAAATATAAACTTCTCATTACCATAAACAGAGAACCCATCAACCCCATCATACTTGGAGATGAATTCTCTGCATTCTTTTACGTTACCGGGTTTGATTGGGGCTACTTTCTCACCATCCAATGTTCTGTAGAAGGACTTCTCCTTCGAAGGAACAAAGAGGGTAGGTTTCCATCCTGACTGATCGCGATATTCAAACCTCTCACCGTTTTCATACCCGCGAACAAGGAACTGGTTTCCTACCATCTGGATGTTGGTGTAAAACCTCATTTAACCTCGGCGCTGTAAACTCCTTCCAGTTTAACACTGGGACGAACAATAGTCAAGATGGAATCCGAAGACATCATAATGACATTCTGATCAGTGAAAGGAGGCCAAGCAGTCAAAGTCATGTCTTCACTGACCTTATATGGATTAGTGAGTTTGCAATCAGGTTCACCTAATTCAGAAGAAACTTCCTCAACATCAGCGATGATAACGGTTTCATTTTTTAGTAATAGAACTTGGAGCGCCATTTAAATTTTCCTCATACATGGTAATAACTTCATCGAGTGGATTAGCAATTGTAACCACCCAATCAAACGGAATCAGCGATTCAGTGTCTTTAGATAATGGCATATAAGAACTAAAGACAACTCTTACATTATCAGACTCACCAGCGTCAATCGCTTCCTCTGTCAGGAATTGAATTTCACTCTCGCGGGCAAGAGTAAGAAGACGTGGTTGGCCAAACAAATAAGCAACGGGATCGCCATCTTTGTTTCTAATTTCTTTGATGTCTGCGATTACATCTTCGCCAGACTTCAAACGAGCAACTTGTACTGTCATTGATTAATAATCTCCGTCATAATATTTTACCAATAAAAAGAGGAGGTGTCAACTGGTTTGTGCCAGTTACCTCCTCGTCCGCGCCGACGATATTCAGTTCTATTTAGAGATAGTCTTTGCGAGTGTGATGTTCTGGAACTATCTTTCCAAGTCTGATAACCAAGAGTCCGTCTTCGAACGATACTTCCCTGACTTCTGTGTCGTCGGATAAAGTCCAGACTCGTTTAAAACTTCTTTGAGCCAGTCCCTTGTGGACAAACGTCTTGTCCGATTCTGTGTCTTCCTTTTGTCCTTCGACAAAAAGTTTTCCATGCTCCGTGAAAACATATACTTCTTTATTCTTAAAACCTGCAAGAGCAATCTCTAATCGAGACTCTACATTATTTACTTGAATCAGATTGTAAGGTGGATAATTTGATGTAGTTTCGTGAATAGCAAATAGACGATCAAAGTATTCATCCAACCCAATGCTATTGCGCGTGATTCTATCCATCAATGCAGGAAGATCCGCAGCGGTGTAACGCTGAATGTTCATTATGGTAGCTCCTTTAAAAGCGAGTTTGTGTTGTGTGGACCCTTACGGCATCCAATCATATTTATAGCACGGAACATAAAAAAGGAGGGTGTTGGTAACCCTCCCTTCGTAGCGTGTATTCCGTATGTAGCGTGTCGCGCACGAAAAGCGACGTACTATTTATTCGGCCGAATTGGTTTTTTTGCCAATGTTATACTTAGTTTCCAGATCCCAGTCATTCTTATCTTTGAATGACAGAACTTTAATCTGGTTAAGAGGGGCAATATCTCTAATACTGTCAACTGTTTTCACAGTAACCAGTCCCCAATCAACAAGAAGTTGAGTGATTCGATTGCGGCGTTGAACATCATTGATAGTAAGATTTGCCTTCTTACCGTCAAGAGCAAAGAGTTCTTTAAAGTGAACGATAAAGTATCTACCTTGCTTATGAAGAATGTGGCAAGATTGATACAACTTCTTTTCCTTGCGAGATGCAACACCGATTCTGGTTAGCGTCTCACGGACTTTCAAGAAATCATCTGGTTCGTTCAAGAAGACTTCGACCATCTTGTCGGGGGTCCAGCTGTATTCAGGCTCAGTCACTACAGACATTATTTTACTCCTCCAGTATCAAATTTCAAACGAATAAATTCAAGTTGTTCTCTAGTCAATATTTTGAGTGCCTGTTCAGCTTTACTATTACTGTAGTTATAGTACCTCTTTACTAGATCTAGATCTTTAATCTTCTCCTTTTTTAACCAAGGAGAAAACCTTTTTTTCTTTCTGACAATATTTAGATAAAACTCATACTGTAGGTATTTGTCTAGTCCAGGATTGATGTTCATCTCATTGGCGAGCATCACCGTATCCAAATGACCAGCCATACATTTGTTGATGATATAAGGGGCATACTTCTTCAAAGCATCTGGATCTTCCTTAGTAAGATTCTCCTTAGTAAAGTTGATAGAGTTTAACCAGTCTTTCAGTTCCAATGTCTAATTACCCCCGCAATAATGAAACAGTTAGTGATAAGATAAGAGAAAAATATAAGACTCCGTATACGAGCCACTGCATCTGCTTCTCTGTCATTTGATCCTTGCTTCTCCCCTAGTGCTTTTGCCCATATTCTCCAAATACGTTTCCTATTCCTCATTACTTAAAAACTGCTGTAACGCTAACTACTGATGCTCCAGGATTTCGCGCCAGAGCTACTTGCTTTGCATCTTGATAATCACGAGCGATTACAGTCTCTTTGAATACTGTCCCCGCTTTAAAAAGAGTTACTTCACACTTCATCGGATAATGTCAATATCAGCACCGTTAGTCCAGATCTCTGGTTCAGTTCTAAGTCTTCCCTCGCTGACCAGTTTGTTATAACGTTTAGTTGCCTTTGTTTTCCAAATGGCAATGAGATTATCTAGGTTATAATCGTCATATCTGGGCCCTGGTACGGGCACAGTTTCTTTCCCAGAGAGAATCTCTCTCACATTCGAGTATCCATAATCACAGATATAGAATCTTTTCTGCTGAGTAAGAGTCTTAGCACGATCCATGACCTGAGTAAAAGTCTTCAACTTCTCAGTATCCTCAAGACTATTCTTGATAATGGAAACCATTCGATTCTGCCGCTTCAGTTTCTTGCTGGATGCAGTATCAAGGGTCAACTTCTTGTTATTGTTTCTGACAATGAAGTACTTGTGCATCCGATGAAACTCAGTATCATGCATTAGAGGAGTAAAATCAGAAACAGTATCTCCAATGTGCCTCAGGAAAGGCTTGAGTCCATCGTACTGTGAGACCCCCTTAGCAGTGCCGTAGAGCGACGTTGTTTCAAACCAGCAGATCTCCTTCTGAAATCGACTAGAGACCGCTTCACGGGCGAAATGAGAGGCACACATGAGTGCCAGGAGTTTACCTCCCAGATAGTTGAATCCGAAGGGCTGAGTGGGTACGATGATAAACCCCATGCAAGCATGGCGGTTGAAGATCTCAAGATCGGGAGCACCACCCAAATAAATGTTCCGTGGTTTGGAGTTGATGGTGGGAGATCCGAAGCGAATAAACCCAACAAACTTTCCAGTATTCTTCTCCATAACAACCCACTTCAGTTCCCTACCAGGGATACTGTCTTCGATCACATGGGAAGCAACGACTCCAAGAAGTTCCGAAAAGTAATCATTGTCAAGACCACCAGGCCCAACAGGAATAATCTGAAAGTCCATGTCCTCTGGAGACATAGAAAAGTCAGAAAAGAAAGCATCCTCCAGTTTCTCATCAAAGAGAGTTGGGGTGATATTATTCACCCTGTCCATCTTTACAGAACGGAAGTAGTTCTCAATCTGATCAATATCTTGGAAGTATGCGATGAACTGGTCAGCTGCCCAGATCGCATCTTCAGGAGTCAATTTCATCATACAAAAGTCACAATCATAACGACACGTCTTTTTGTTTTAGACGGTTGAAGGCAGTGCCACTCTGCTCCAAATGATATTATATCATCTTCTTGAGGAGAATGGTGAACTCCATCTACTATAGTATCTCCACCAGCATCAGTGAAGTAAACTAAAATATTTTTATGGTCAATGTACAGATGATCAAGATGTGGAATTGTTGTTCCGCTACCAGGATCCATAGCATTGATATTTACTCTTAAGATAGACTTAATAGCAACTTCGTTTCTCCAGCCATTAGCATCACCAAGATCTTGCAGAAATGGTTCAACACACTCTTTCCACAATGGCGATGTTACCTCTGGAACAAAAGATCCAACTGGAGGCCTAGATTTATCCCAATCCAAAGGTCTTTGTACAACACAATGCCCGTAAAAAGGTAGATTTGCATATCCATCTTCAGAATTGGCTTTGCCATTCATCTGAGTTGAATCTTCAAAGTAATACCAACTAATCTTTGAACCCAATACATGATCTTTCAGTTTGTAATATGATTGAGATTTTGGATTTTTAAGTTTAGTTATTGTCATCTATTTAAAGGAGCATGTGTTTCTAGACTGGAAATTGCACCGAAAAAAGTAAGGTTTAAACGAGGTCTACCAATAGTTTTTGTACCAAATGTTTTTATGCCGTGCCATGTCTTAGAATTGAATAGAACAAGTCTATTATAAACAGCATCAACTTTAATCGTCTCTACAAATTGTTCATGATACTCATCATAAGCTTGTGCGAAGATTTCATCTGGAATATCTTTACCCAAGTTAAAAGTTTGTTCTATGTCATACTCGTGCATGGACTTGCAAACATACCCTTTCTTTAAACTGTATATGGATGTACCAGTATCAGGTTCAGGATCTTTGTTTAGATAAACAACTCCACCAAACTGTGTTACTCCATCACGATGCACCCATCCTCTATTTTTTTGGTGATATTGATCATCATGAACTGCATATACTTTTTGAAAGGATGTAGTTATCTTACTGTTAAGATCAGCCCCATGATAAAAGAGTTTTGTAATTTCTTCACATATGTAACTATGCATCCTTGGATCATTATTGCCGATCATGGTCGTTCTAAATCCAGGATATCGCCCATCATTAGGAGTATAATCTAATGTTTCTGCATATTCAACTATATGATCTGGATCTTCGAAGAAGTTATCTACAATAGTTACGGGATACATTAGTTGAACTTACACTCCACCATAATTTCAGTCAGCGCAGCAAGAAGATTAATTTCTTGATCTGCCGCGAAAGCCATTTGATACTGATACTTTGCCACAATAAGAACCGCTGCAGCAAGACTAGGACCATCAACAGTGGCAGTAAGACCATCATAGACGCGCCTAAGAAGAGGGCCTGGATCATTATCAAGATTAGACACAACCCACTTACGAACAGCAGTAAAGTCTTTACTAGCAAGTTTCTTAATGAGGTCATCAACGGATGCATCTGAGAAGGACGCGAGGATGCCAGAGTCAATTTTTCCAACACTCGCGTATCGTTGACATTCATTTAGGACTCGTCTCCAGTCTGGGAAATGTTTATTGATAAGCTCTGCAAGTACTCTTTTATCGAATTGGACGCTTTCCGCATCCAAGATGTCCTGTACACGCTGGAAGAAGGATCCTGCCAGTGCGGCTTTTTCTTTCCCTTTGATGTTGAAGTCAACAACGGCACAACGGGAATGAAGGGGTTCAATGATTCGATTCTTGAAGTTGCAGGTGAAGATGAATCGACAGTTCTTAGCAAACTCCTCAATAGACGCCCGTAGGAGGAGTTGTACATCGTTGGTCGTGTTATCTGCCTCATCAATGATGATGACTTTGTGTCGAGCAGTTGACGTAAGTGAGACGGTCGAAGCGAAGTTTTTCGCATGGTTTCTGACAGTATCCAAGAATCGACCTTCGTCGGATCCATTGATGACATAGAAATCTGCTCCAAGTTGATTGCAGAGTGCCTTGGCAATGGTAGTTTTACCAACACCAGCAGGGCCACTCAAAAGTAGATTGGGAATCTCACCCTTTTCAAGAAATCCAAGGAAAATATCCTTGGTGGATTGAGGCAAAATGCACTCTTCAACAGTCTTAGGTCGATACTTTTCAACCCAAAGAAAATCGCTCATAATTAAATCCAATCAGGTTTACGCTCAGGCAGACGAATGTAGTTATCCTTTGCCCAAGGTTTAGATGCAATGTAAAGTTTGTACGCGGTGAACGTATCAATTGTCTGGTCATCCTTAAAGATCGGTGGCATCGCCCGAACAAAAGGTGTTGGTCCATTACCAGAACGGCCAGCAGGATCTCCGAAAGGGAAGATTTCATTGGCAACTGAGAGAGTATGTAAGCAAGAATGAATCTTGCGATATCGATTGGAATACTCTTCGCACAGTGCCAACCCATGCTGAATCAACCATCTCCAGTTTAGCACAAAACTGCCAGCCCAGACAGTACAGGGATGATTGCGAAAAGCACCCTTCTCAGTGCAGTAGGGAGTCCCATCTGCCTTAGGAAGAGTGCCGAAACCTCTACCCCATTTGTCGGATGCAATAATAGAAAGCATCTGACAACACTCTAGGGGCATTTTAACAATGTGTTTGTCAGGGAGAACCCTGGCAGAAATAACTGGACTTGGGTCAGTTACGAAAATGTTCACTCTTCAAACTCAAAATCAGGTTCAAGTGCAATGTAGTAACGAACGGCTCCCGAAGAGGTAGACCACTTCGACAGAAGTTTGCGACTAATGATCACATCATAGTCCCCATTGATCAGTTTGATGTTCTCAAGTTTGAAATTGAAAGAAAACTTCTTGTCAGTCTGTCCAACAGGGAAACCGAAATCGTTAGAACTATCGGTTTTTCGATCATGGATCTTGACGACGACCTTCTCACCATCACCAACAATCGAAAGGTCGGGCAAATTCAAAATTGCAGCCGACTGCTTAAGTTTGGTCAGTTGTTGTTGAGTAATGCGGAAAGATACGTCCTCAGTAGGAAGAGAAAGGTTCTTATCGGGAGGAGAAACAATAACCGAAGGATCAGCAAAGAAGTAATTGGTCTTGTTGCGGCCATCAGAAATGGTCACAAACTTATCGTTGCTGAACTTAAGTTCACTGTCCTCAATGCCGTGAACAACCTTAACAAGGTTCAGGAATTGACTCAGATCGTAGATGGCAAAGTCATTGGAGAAATCTTCATCAACATCCGCCTCTGCCAGAATATTCTTCATCACAGAGATGGTACGAAGTTTGCTGCCACTCTTAACGTGAATAGACTGGTTAATCCCAGAGAAATTGTCAAGGATTTCAAAAGTGGTCTTAGAAAGTTTCATAGGTGTCTTTGCGCTCATTGTGAAGTCCAGAGAAGTGATAAAGAAGAATACAATAGTGGATTGCTTTCAGGATGTCAAGTCTTGACTTACCACCCTTCTTGCCGAAACGTGAGAGATATTTGATGGCATTTGACCTGGTAAAGGGCTCAGCATCACCAATACTCTCAATCAAATCTAAGGTTTGAGTCTTAGATTCTTGAGACGTGTAATGTTGATGATATGTACTAGTAAGATATTGCTCAATCTCTTTCAGGGTTTTGTCTTCTTGATATTTCCAAAACCCATTTTGGTTTTCATTCATAACGATTGGTAAAGTAAAATTGTCGGGAATGTCTGGGTACATCGAATCAAGATATTCCTTAGGAGGAAGTGGTGTCCACTCATACCCCCCACTATCTTTAACCCATTTTTCCCCTGTGGCCGTGTAGGCAAAGTCCTCCTTTCCCATGTTCAGTTCATCATAAAGCATACTCCACGAGTTCATTCTATCACTCCTCGGTCAAAAGGTCAACATCTGCATCGACTTTATCATAAAGATCAACAAATGCTTGCTTAGTATCATCGTCAAAGCGATTCAAACAAGTGCGGATTGCTTTGATCTTATCGCCAAAGATTGCATAGGCGCGGACAATGTGCACAAGGCGGCGAGTGCTGATCACTTCATCCACACCACCATCATAGAAGGTTTTGCGGATCAGTTGAGCCCAGTCAGCAAGATTCTTGCAAAAAGATTCATCATCACACAAACGGGACAGAATCTTGATCTCTGTCGAAGGATTCGGATACTCCTGCTCAAAAGTCACAGGGAAACGCTCCAAGAATGCTTCGTTGAGAACATTAGTACCGATGAAGCGACCGTCATCAGAACCCTTACCCTTGGTGTTAGCGGTAGCAAAAACTTGAAAACCAGGTGCAGGTTTCACATAACGACCAATCTTCTTCAGGAAAACTCCCTTACCTTCAAGGATGGACTGAAGACACAGGATCTTGTTAGATGCAAGGTCAATCTCATCTAGAAGCAGCACAGATCCCCGTTCCAGTGCTTCAACCACTGGGCCGTTGTGCCAAACAGTGTTGCCATCAACAAGACGGAAACCACCGATAAGGTCATCTTCATCGGTTTCAATAGTGATGTTTACACGAATCAACTCACGTCCAGACTGAGCACATGCTTGCTCAACACCGAAAGTCTTGCCATTGCCAGACATACCAGTGATGAACACAGGATAGAACAGGCGAGACTGGATAACTTTCTTCACGTCAGAAAAGTTCCCGAACGGGACAAAAGTATCATCTTTCTGCGGAATAAGGTTCAAGATTTCCCGAGCGGGAATAACCATTTCTTCTAGTTGCTCCCTTGCTTCTTGAATGGTCAGGTTCCACTTGCCACGCTTAACCTTGTACTTTTCAAGGTGACGAGTAACAGTTGGATAAGTAATATCGGTCTGTGCACAATATGCACGAACATCAGCCGCAGTAATCGTGTCACCGTACATATCACGGAGCGATTCAACGACGGAGACAGTGGACACTCGGGACATTGAGAACCTCATTGATTATGTATACATAATACCACGAAAAAAGCGCCCTTTGGGGGCGCAGTGGACGGTTTGCAAATTGTCCTAGGCAATCACCGAGATGAACTTGGACAAGATTTTTTTATTGGTCTTCTTCCCACCATAGGATTTTTTAAACGATGAAAGGATTTGAGCCTTAGTTGCTTGCTCTGGAACACTGAATTCGGAAGATGATTCCAAAGAACTACAGGACAAACCGATCAACTCATCGTATCCAAGGGTAGAAGAAAAGGTGACAGACTTTTCCTTTGACCAAATTTTAGTACGTTCTTCCTGTTCAGTATACTCAAGATCCATACGCTTGATCCAAGACCTGAAATCGCGATTGGGAAGAACACGTATACCAATCATATTCATGCCGGGGAAGCAATCTTTGAGATTGGTAATAAGAGTAGAAGTTAGATTCCAATACTGATAACCGATTGGATAATTATTTCCAGTTTTTCGGCAACGAACATATCCATTAGCTCCAATGCTACGCACACCCACATACTCTTCATCATCATAGTTGCGTTTGATATCAACGTAACGAACAGAGTTGCAAGCTTCTCCATCAGTCAATATGACACAATGCACTTTCTGAGTCTTAGAACGTTTGCAGAAGTCTGGGATAATGGTATGCATGGAAACAATTGCCTCATTCAGAGGCGTTCCAGAAAGAGACATTCTTGCTGGAAGAGTATAAGGAGTTGACTTATAAGTACGATAAACTTCGAAAGTTTTAGCAACTCGATACATGTTGCGGATATGCCGATCAAAATCTTTCGTCTTGGTAGTAGAAGACAGAATGTTCAGCATGTTGAACATCTCAGGTAGAGCAAAATACCCAGACTTTTTCTCAGTATGCTGTTGAGGGATTAGATTACCATCTTCAAAGCGAGAAGAGGCTCTGTAATTCCACTCGGAAGAGAATGCATACACATCAAAAGGAATGTTAGTTTTTTTACAAAACCAAACAAGATTGAACAACTGCTTCAAAGTTGGCATCATCTGATCATTCATAGATCCAGACCAGTCAAGAACAAAGACAAGTCCATGACTCTTACCATCCTTTGTGATGGAAATCCTTTTGAAGATATCTTCGCTGTATCTGTAGGTGTGAAGTTTGGCAGTATCAAGAACACCACTCTTAGAGACAGAGGTTCTAGCATATGCATCGGCCGATTTACGGCACTCAAACTCCTTTACCAGATAATTGACTTCTCGCTGAGCATCTTTCTTATATGAAGAGAACTCTTTATCAATGTCAGAGAACATCAATTCATAAGAGAACCCATTGAGTTCCATTTCGTTTTCCCAGAAACCTTCAATATACGAATGAACTTTTTCAGAATCAACAACAACGGTATCAAGATTAACTTTAGGAATTTCCATGTAATATGGATCTCCCCAACTATCATCCTGAGAAAGATTTTGAACGTTCTCACTCAGAGAATCTGCTGTACGAACCTGAGGTTCTTCACTGTGCTCCCCTCCAGTAGAAGACTGTTGCTCGGAAGTTCCACCATATGATTCACCATCCTTAGGTTCTTCAGACTCACCATCTTCTTCTTGCTGACTTCCAGACTCGTCAAACGACTCAGATACCTGGCCGTTATTATTCTGTTGCTGAGAGTTTGTTGTAGGGGGTTCTACTGCCTCTTCTTTCTTAGGAGACTTACAGTAGTTCCAAAGAGCAACGGCGGCCTCAAGGGCATCCTGAAAGGTCTCAGCAGCATCAACCATATCAACGATCTCTTGCTCTTTCTCAGTAAAATCAATCTTCAAGAAAGATCCGATCTTGAAGTGAAGATTTACACGATCCGCAAGATTCATCTCATTGACGTTATCATCCTCAAGGGAAAAGAAATCGTCATCTTGAAGTTGCTTGTATCCACGATAAAAAGTCTTAGGAAGACCAAGGTAACGACGCTTCATCAACTTTTCAATGCGAGCATCTTCAGTCACATTGACAAATTGATGAGGCACTTTGTACTGCTTCGAGATCTCCTCATCAGGAGTGTAGAGAGCATGACCAACCTCATGAGCAACCAGAAGGTCATACACTTCTTCGGTTGCTTTCTGCCAGAGAGGCAGAGTCAAAACACGATTGTGCACATCAAAAGAAGCCGTTTCACACTTCTTGTGCTCGATGATGAGATCTTCGGTTGCAAGGAGTTTGGCGAGGGTTCCTTTGACGGCGTGATTGATCACAGTGTTTTCCTGAACGTCTCTGTATTATACGAAAAAACCCTGCGCTTGGCAGGGTTCATGTGACACTTTTTAAAGTGGTTCAGACGGGCTTTCGCCTGTCGTAATGCCTGTGGTTTGAGGTGGCGTTTCTGCTCCTTCTTGGAGTGATGCTGCCAGTTTGGAACGTTAGTCACGTTGCCTCCAGTCTTCTGGTTTGTCTTGCGAGAAGAAGTCTATAATATCATCGGCGCTTTGAAAACCCCCCCTGTGGTTGGATGGATCTGGATCTCCAAGATCCATAATGTTCATAAAGTCATCCAAACTACCCTCAACCATATCAGGATTGTTTGCTTTCCTTCTTGCCTGACGGAGTATTGTGGCGGCAGATCGATTAGCCTTTGCCAATTTCTCAGCCCATATCATATCCGCTAAATCAACACTTTCACCCAATACAATCTTCTTACAAATTGCTTCTAGGCGAATCCGATATTGTGTGGATAACATATTTTCCTTTCGCTGGAGTATTTATTCTTTGACTAAACGAGAAAAAGATCCGACTTTTTCAAACGTAATAGTTCCAGCGAATTTATCATGTAGTTCACTGTTGTGAGAGATAACAAAAACGTTTGCATCTTTGATGATATATCGGACAATTTTTAGGAACTCTTGAGTTCCATTACTATCCAAGGATGAGTCAAACACTTCATCCATGATCAGAAGGTTTGTATTTACACTATTTCTTACTCGTGCAACTTCTCTCCATGTGAATAGCAGAGCCAAGTCGATACGCATCTTTTCACCCTCAGAAAAAGAAGCATAAGAAAACTTCTCGTGAATGGGTGACTGTACTGTTTCGTTGAATTCTTCATCAAGATTAAAGTTGATGAAGAAGTCCATCATACGGATGTATTTGTTAACTTTTTGATTAATCAGCGGAAGATACTTTTTGACAATTTGGCGTTTTACACCACCGTCCTTGAGGAGGGAGAATGCGAAATCATTGTATTGTAAATTGTTCTTCTCTTCTGATAATAGGTCGTAACTTGAACTCAGCTCTGCCTTGTACTTTTCTAGCTTGTCATACTCAGAATTTCTATTCTTGACCTGATCGGTAACTCTTTGAATTTCACGTTCCAGAGTTTCTCTGGACTTGTCAAGTTGAGCAACCAAAGCCGTGGTGTTAGAAATTTCATAGGTTAGAGAAGTAGCCTCCTTTGAGAGATCGACAAAGCGGTTCTCTTTGGACTCCTCTTCTTGTATTTTGTTCTCAAGTTCACTGAGACCTTCTATTAACTGATCTATAGAAGCATTGAGCTCCGCAATTCTATTTAACCGGTTTTCTTCCTCAATATCTTGAGTGCAGGTAGGGCATACCGTATTTTCGTTAAAAAATGTATGCTCTTTTACAAGATTCTCTTTTTTCGTATCAATCTTTGCTTTCAGATTATGCAGTTTACGAACGCTTTTGCTAGCATTTGCTAACTCTTCCATCTCAGAATTCAGTTCTTGAAGCTTGCTTTGCTTCGTACTGATCTTGGTTAGATGATCTTCACGTTCCTTAATAATCTCTTCGATCTTCTTTCTTTTCTCATCCACAATTTTCTCACCATTCTTGGTGATCTCTTCGATGAGTTTGCTCTGAAGATCTACCTTATCGATAAGGTTGTCCTTCTTATGCTCTAAACTGATAACCTTATCTTTACCTTGACGAATACGATCCTTAATAATCATATTCATTGCTGAGAAAATCTTAATGTCGAGAAGATCTTCAATCACTTCCCGTCGATGAGAAGTTGGGAGCTGCATAAAAGGAACGAATCCGCTACTGCCAAGAATAACAATTTGAGTGAAGGACTTATAATTTAACTTCAGAATATTCTGTTCTAGAAGTTTCTGATTTGTCCTATCATCAGATTCTCGGTGCAGTGGTTTACCATTGACGTGCACATCAAACACGTTTGGTTTAATACCACGTCTTACAAAATATTTCTTTTTGCCAATCTTGAATTCAATTTCAACAACACAGTCTTTTTCGTTTTGACTGTTTGCTAACTGCGGCTTGTTGATATTCCTAAACGGTTTGTTGAACAAAACAAAGCACAACGCATCAAGCAAAGTAGATTTGCCAGAACCATTCTTACCGATGATGATCGTGTTGGGATGTTCGTTGAGATTGATTTCAGTCCAATAGTTTCCAGTGGAAAGAAAATTTTTCCAACGAATCTTTTCAAAGATGATCATAATTTATTATTGTTCAGATCTAGGAGGAATCACAATATCGCCAGGGGTTATTACACTATATCTGTATCCGTTTTCTGCACAGGTTTTTACAGCTACTGCAAAGTTGACTTCGATAACTCTCAAAGGTACATCTTCATCAGCCTCTAACATCATAGCATATCTTTCAGCATCTTCCTCCTCTTCAAAGAAGAATAACACTTTGTTACCATCTTTGTCTAGGACGGCATACGCTCCTTCAGATTGTTTGCTGCCATGAATTAGAATGTACATTACTCAACTTCACATGATAGAGAATAAACGTCTGTAAGAATTTTTTTCAACTTCAATTTATCCATATCAAAACCAGGTTCACAATCATCAACATATCTATTCAAGATAGAAATAGTGTTCTCAGTTTCTTCAACTTCAAACTCTTCAGATTCTTGAATTGAGTAATTCTCAAGAACTTTAAGATCGTGAACACCAGCCATGTATAGTTTGTCAATTACCTTTTCCAACCTGGTGTCAGAAGATTTCTTTTTAACAATCAACTTTACATGCTTGTCTTTGTATGGAGTTGCATTGAACAACTGAGGAGACTCATCATTATAATAGACAATCTCAAAAAGAGTGTGAGGATTATCATATCTCTCAACCTCTAATGTCTCAGTATCGATGATGTGGAATCCTCTGGGATCATTCACATCATTCCAATAAATCTCATAAGGATTTCCAAGGTAATAGATGTTGTCAGACTGTCCTCTATGGTGATAGTGCCCAGAAAAAACTTTCTTGAACTTAGAGAACAACTCAGGATCATCTCCATGTTCCATCATGTAATTTCTGTTGGGCCAGAATCCACTGAGTTCAAGGTGTCCAAAGACAACACTTGCTTTGGTTCCATTGATCATGTCCAGAGTCTTTGCTCTATTTTCATTGTTGATCCAAGGGACCATCAGAGCGAGCATTGAACCGAGTTTTATCTCAGTAGCGTCAGCATAACAGAAGATGTTATTATACTCTCGTAACAATAACTCAATAGAATTAAGGTTGTTAGTATCTTTATAGAAGGCAGTATGGTTGCCCACAACAGTATGGACTGGGATTTCAAGATCACTAAGAACACTGTAGTAATTTTTCTTAGCCCAGTTGAGACTCCAAAAATCAATACCCTTACGAGAATCGAAAGTATCGCCCATATCGATGACAGCATCGACAGACTCTCTTTTAATTGTTGGAAAGAAAACTCTTTCATAGAACTTTAAGAAGTGATTGTGAAGACTTTGACTTCCCTTTCTCGCACCAAAATGTTGGTCAGTAATAATAGCGACTTTCATCGATTGAGTTTGGTCTGAATATTATCTTTGATAGTATTATAGTCGGAATGACTGCCATACATCACATTATTGTCAACAACCATGACTTCATCATAGCCGTTTCGTTCAATCATTTTATTCTTGATATCAAGTTGTTTCTTCTCTTTCTGAATGCGGCGTAAGAAAGCGAAGTGAATAATCTGAGTGAAATATGCAAAAGGATTCTTCGATTTTTCAGGATCGAAGTTATTGATGTATTGGACACAGTTCTCCACTCCATCAGAGATCATGTCATCTCTAAACATGTAATTGATGAAGTTTGGTTTATACGACAGGTGTGTCGCAATCTTTAAAAAACACTCTCCGAGATAATTCGGAATGATCGGTCTGGGTTGACCTAATTCTTGAGCCTTGGCAACCTTACTCTTGTAGACGATGATTGCCTCAAGAAGTTCTTTGTTGTTAACGTAATGTTCAGATCTTTTCTTGGGCACTACTAATATCTCCCTTATCTGAGGATATTATAACATTTTTTACAAGGCTTGACAAGTTTGTGAAATACCTGTACAATAACCTTTGTGGAGGTTCAGAAATCAATTAGAAGCTTCTTTAATAGCTGAAGGGAGTTTAAAGTCTTTTTCTAACTTGGTTCTAGCGTCGGAAACCGTTCCCAATGATCCCATCTTACTGGTGATCTCCGATTCGAATGACCAATCTGGTGACTTCAGATTTGCGATTCTTTGCAGGTACTCGTTATAAGAATCAATCAAATCTTCATGTTCAATAACATTAATTTCTGTCATCGTAATTACGTTAGACAGCCTGATCATGAAAATATCATCCTCAGGAAGATTCATCCATGGTTCAATTTTTGTATGAACCATAATTCCTTTTGTGATAATTTTCATCTTTACAGGATTTTGTAAGATGATGATAGGATCTTCTGGTTCTAGGTCGATGTCGATAAGCGCAAAGATTTCTTCACCAGAGACCAATTTTAATACTGCATAAAATTCTGTATCGTTCATTTATCTTTTAGGCTGATGTTTACTATATCATAATTAAACTTCTCTTCGTTATAAATCTTGATCCTTTCTACCAAATGATTAAGAGTGTAGTTTCTCTTTTTGGCGAAGGAGACATCATCAGCGATGTCGTAAAGTGTTGCTCTTGTTTTATTATTTCCTTTTCTAAGAACTCTACCGATTGATTGAAGGTTTCTAATTCTAGACTTGGAAGGCGAAGCAAAAATTACGTTGTGGAGGTTTTTAATATTGATACCAGTGGAGAATGTTCCGTAAGAAGCAACGATGATTGCATCGTTTTCTTTTTCTGTGATCGTTCGAACTTGTTCCCGATCTTCAGTATCAACTCCACCATGAACAAAGAAAACTCTTCTGTTTTCTTTTACCGAGGTATTTATTAAATTGAAAAGAGGTAGACCATGAGTCTCCACTCTATTGAAAAGAATGAGAGTGTTACCTTTCAAATCAACGGCTAAGTTCTTAATAAAATTATTTCTTTTTTCATGTCCAATAATGTATTGAACCTCATCCTCATAGGTTTCAAACTTATGTGGACTGTGCTTGAGTAAAAGGATCTTGATATCAAGTTCAGCAAGATTCTTCTTCTCAATCAACTCACTAGTGTTAATTGTTTTGTATGAAGGGCCAAAGAGACCTTCAAGAATCCATTTATGAGTTTGTGATCCATCAAGTGTTCCAGTGAATCCAAAACGATACTTACAGTCACACAATTTGGACATGATACTTATCAGTGACTTGCTCTTGAACAAGTGAGCTTCATCACCAACAACTACTTCGAATCTTTCAAAATATGTTCTTGGCATCTTGTAAATTGATTGCCAAGTTGTTATAATGACTTGCGATTCAGATGTTCTCTCTCTACCACCATAGACTTTATGGCAGTTGGATCCAACGTCCCAACCGTAATCGGCAAAGTCCTTATACATCTGTTCAACCAGAGATGTGGTTGGTACAACAATAAGAATATCTTTTTTGTGCTCAACAAAATATCTGACAATCGAATAGATCATCAGAGACTTTCCTGAAGCCGTGGGTGAGATTAACAGTCTTCTATTATGTCTCAATGCATCGTAAACGCCATCAACTTGATATTCTCTTGGCGTGTGAGAACATATAGAATTCATGTAATCTTTGACACCCTCTTT
>Ga0129336_10000396_pt1 | contig 25441 bp, 23 predicted proteins | sample CPB6_02_DNA_FD_96878 | JGI IMG/M metagenome (GOLD analysis project Ga0129336, IMG submission 96878) | Freshwater to marine salinity gradient microbial communities from Chesapeake Bay, USA - CPBay_Sum_0.6_0.2_DNA | ecosystem: Environmental > Aquatic > Marine > Coastal | place: USA: Chesapeake... | reverse complement strand
TATCCCCATGAGCACTCCAACCAGGCCGTTCACCTCGCTGTCGCAAATCCCCGGATTTGATCCCAGACAGGCGCCTGTCATCGGGGTGGACGCCCATCTGCCGGCAGCCAGCCCAGAGCAATTGCAGCCAGACTCATTGCGTCAGCGCTTTGTCCAACCGCCGATTTGGCAGCCCGAGCTTCGCGCTGAACCGATCCTCACTGAGCGCACGCCACGTGCGGCAGCCGTCTTGGTCCCCATCATCACGTATCCCGAGCGCTCGACTGTTCTGCTGACCCAGCGAACCAGCCATTTGAGTAATCATTCTGGCCAAGTCGCTTTTCCTGGCGGTAAGGTAGACCCCGAAGACTTAAATGCGGAGACTACTGCCCTGCGCGAAGCTGAAGAGGAGGTCGGTCTGGCGCGTGATTTCGTCCAGGTCCTTGGCACCTTACCTGTTTACACCACTGGCTCAGCATTCATGGTGACACCGGTGGTCGGTTTGGTGCGTCCCGGATTTTCCCTCTCCCCCAATCCTGGTGAAGTGGCCCAGGTCTTTGAGGTGCCGCTTGATTTTCTGATGAATCCCGCGAATCACCGCCGACATTTCATTGAGTTTGGGGATGTCCGGCGCGACTGGTTTTCCATGCCATATCTGGATGGTCATGAAGAGCGCTTTATCTGGGGGGCAACCGCCGGCTTGCTGCGTAATCTTTATCGTTTCATCACGGCCTGAATGCCGAGCTATGATTGCCGCATGAGTTTTTTTTCGGTTCTATTCGCCCTGCTGCTGGAGCAGGCGCGGCCCTTGAGTGCTCACAATCCGGCAAACACCGCGATGCGGAGCTGGGTTCGCTGGTTGATGCAAAGTCTGGACGCAGGTCGGCTTTTGCACGGCTGGTTGTCCTGGGGACTGGCCGTCATCGGTCCGGCATTGGCCGCTCTCTTGGTCTACTGGATGTTGCAGATCTGGTTGGGGTGGCCTGCCGCAGTTCTGTGGAACATCCTCATCCTCTATCTGACCTTGGGTTTTCGTCAATTCAGTCATTTTTTTACCGATATCCGTGCCGCGCTTGAAGCTGGTGAGGACGACCAAGCCCGTGAGTTGCTGGCGCAATGGCTCAACACGGATCTGAGGGACTTACCCAGGCGAGAAATTGTTCGTCAGCTGATTGAAAATTCGGTGCTTGCCGCTCACCGTCATGTATTCGGGGTACTGGCATGGTTTTCTGTGCTGGCTGGACTCGGCTTGGGGCCGATGGGGGCGGTGCTCTATCGAATGGCCGAATATGTATCGCGCATCAACCGGATTCCTGCCGAGCAGGATGGTCAGCTTTTGAGTGAGGCGGTACGTCAAAGTGCACTCAAGGCCTGGCATCTGGTCAACTGGCTGCCTGCACGCATCACAGCGCTTGGATTTGCGGTGGTCGGCAGTTTTGAGGATGCGATTGAGGGGTGGCGCACTTACCAGGCACAATTTGGCGACAACAACGACGGCATCATTATTGCGGCCACCGCAGGTGCGGTGAATGTTCGCCTGAGCCCGGATGTGGCCGCTGCGCCACCGGTTGACTCCGAGTCCTTTGTTGCACCGCCGCGTGCCGAGCCCGAACCAGCCCATCTGCGCAGCATTGTCGGCCTGATCTGGCGATCGGTGGTGATGTGGATGCTGTTGCTCTTTCTGCTGACACTGGCCAGGTTGCTGGGCTGAGCCCTAATACCGGGTTGCTTGCGATAGTTCCTGGAGCAGCTCACCATAGAACTCGTAGCGACGGGGGCTGATATGACCCAGTTCCACCGCCGCTCTTACGCCGCAACCCGGCTCGTGCAGATGGGTGCAGTTGTAGAAGCGGCAATTACCGGTGTGGGTCTGAATATCGGGCATCAGGGCGGGCAGCTGAACCGGCTCGATATGGTGAAGCCCAAATTCCTGGAAGCCTGGCGAATCGATCAGTGCGCTGTGATGGCTGTCATCCAGCCAATACCAGAGCGTGCTGGTGGTGGTGTGCCGCCCAGTGTTGAGGGCGGTCGAAATTTCACCCGTCAAGGCCTGCGCACCAGGGATGAGCAGGTTGATCAGGGTGCTTTTGCCAGCACCCGAAGGGCCCAGCACCAGAGTGACCTTGTTGTGTAACTTGTCTTTCAGCCCATCCAGACTGGATTCGGTACCGGCGCCCCCGGGCTTGAGAGCCAGCGGGATGACTTCATAGCCCATGCAGCGATAAGGCTCAAGTTTGAGGGAGGCATGCGCAAAAGGTTCGGACAAGTCGCTCTTGTTCAATCCGATCAGCGGTGCAATATGGGCGGCTTCTGCGGCAATCAGAGCCCGTGCCAGCTGGCTTTCGGAAAATTCGGGTTCGGCGGCAACCAGGATCAGCACCTGATCCAGGTTGGCGGCAAAGCTCTTGCTGCGGATCTCGTCCTGGCGGTACAGCAGGTTGCGTCGGGCTTCAATTTTTTCGATGCTGCCACCATCGCCAGTTGCTAGCCATTGGATCCGATCGCCCACCAGAGCCGTATTTTTTTTTCCTCGCGGGTGACAGATCAGGCGACGTCCATCGCTGGTTTCCACCAGCACATGGCGGCCATGGCTGGCGACGACCAGGCCGCTGTTGAGCTCAGTGCTGGGGGGCAAGGCTGGCACCCAGCAGGGCATTGACCCGGCCGGCGCATTCAAAGTCCAGTTGCGTCAGGCCACCCGCATCGTGGGTTTGCCAAGTGACTGCGCAACTGCGGTAGGACAGGATGAGCTCCGGATGGTGATCAAGTTGGTGGGCGATCCAGGCAACGCCATTGGCAAAGGCCATGACTTCGTGAAAATTGGCGAACTCAAATTTTCTGGTGATTGCCACTTCTTGCCCATCGCCTTGCAGGACCCAGCCTGGAAGACCTGAAAGGTGGGTGACAATTTCGGTAGGCCGCAGTGCCCGCGGCCGTGAGGAGGATGGCAAGTTATTCATGCTGTTGACAACCGGGCCAGGCGTTCTGTCGCCGGGGGGTGAGAGTAATAAAAGGCCACATACACCGGATCAGGTGTCAGGGTGGAGGCGTTGTCCTCAATCAGTTTGACCAAGGCACTGGCCAGCGCGTTGCCGTTGGTCTGTCCAGCCGCATAGGCGTCGGCTTCATACTCATGCCGGCGGGACAACCAGGAAAAAATCGGGGTGATAAAAAAACCAAAAACCGGCCCTGCCAGAATAAACAGCAGCAATGCCAGGGCATCATTGGGACCCTGAAGATTTGGCGTGACGCCCAGTCCCAGGTAAAACCATGGGTGGGATGAAAGCCAGCCCAGCACGGCTAATCCAGCCAGACTCAGACCAAACAGGCTGACAATCCGTTTGAGGATATGGCGTCGTTTGAAATGTCCCAGTTCATGCGCTAACACAGCATCCACCTCGTCTGGAGTGAGACGCGACAACAGTGTGTCGTAGAAAACCACCCGTTTGGATGCGCCAAAACCGGTGAAATAAGCATTTGCGTGGGCGCTGCGCCGGCTGCCATCCATCACGAACAGGCCTTTGGCCGAAAAGCCACAACGCTGCATCAGCGCATTCACCCGGCTTTTGATGGTTTCGTCCTCCAGGGGCTTGAATTTGTTGAACAGTGGGGCAATGAAGCTCGGGTAAATGACGAGAAGCAATAAATTGAAGCCAGCCCAGATGCCCCAGGCCCAAAGCCACCACCATGGGCCGGTGATCGACATCACCCAGAGAACCAGTGCTGCCAGGGGCAGACCGATGATCAAAGCCAGCAGGACGGACTTGAGCTGATCCTGACACCAGAGTCCGATCGATGTTCGGTTGAAGCCAAAACGCTGCTCGATGACAAAGGTATGGTACAGCTCCAGCGGGATATGGATCAGGCTGCCGATCAAGGTAAAGGCAGTAAGAAGTGCCAATTGCTGCGATAGACCAGGCCCCATCATGACCACCAAGGCACGGTTCAATGCGTCCAGGCCTCCTAACAAGGTCCATCCGAGCAAGATGGCAGCCCCGACGGCCGTTTCCAGTAGGCCAAAACGGGTTTTTGCCAGGGTGTAGCTGGCCGCTTTCTGGTGTGCCTGAAGGCTGATGCTGCCGGCGAAGGCGCTGGGTACGGCCGAGCTATGCTTGGCCACATGGCGGGCTTGGCGCGAGGCCAACCAAAATCGCAGCGCCAGCTCACCAAGAATAGCAATGGCAAAGACCAAGGTCAGAATGAGTTCATGTGGATAAGGCATAGGTAACAAGTTTAGGCGATCGGCGACAATCTGGATCATGAACGAGACACAAGACAATTCCAAGGAGCAAAGCTTGGCCAGGTCAGACCTGAATCTGGTTTGGCTGGATTGCGAGATGAGTGGCCTGGATCCGGAAAAGGAGAGAATCCTTGAGATAGCGGTCATTGTCACTGGCCCTCAGCTTACACCTCGTATTGAGGGCCCAGTTCTGGTGATTCATCAAAGCGATGAACTGCTGGACAAAATGGATACCTGGAATAAAGGCACGCATGGTCGCAGTGGTCTGATCGACAAAGTCAAGGCCTCCACCTTGAATGAGGCGCAAGCCGAGGACATGCTGATTGCTTTCTTGGCAAAATATGTTCCCAAGGGCAGCGTCCCCATGTGCGGCAACAGCATTGGCCAGGATCGACGTTTTCTGGTCAAGTACATGCCCAAGCTGGAAGCCTTTTTCCACTATCGCAATGTCGATGTCAGCAGCTTCAAGGAATTAGCTCGTCGCTGGCGACCTGAGGTCTACAACGCCTTCAAGAAACAGCAAAAACATACTGCGCTGGCCGATGTGCACGAATCGATTGACGAGGTGGAACATTACCGAACCCACTTTCTCAAGTAGGCTTGACTCACGTCATGTTTGTATCGTCCTGTGTGAGACATAGTTTTCAGTAACTGAGGAGAACACACCATGTACAAGCATATTCTGGTTCCAGTGGATGGCTCTGCCACGGCGCAAGGTGCAGTGGGCAAGGCGATTGAACTGGCCAAAGCTTTTGGCAGTGATGTTTCCATTGTGTATGTGATTGACCCCTATCCCTTTACTGGCCTGGGTAGCGATTTTGCGTACGGCCAAGCCGAGTATTTGAGCGCAGCAGCCGCTGAGGCCAAGCAGGCCAACGCGACCGCCTTGCAGGCCTGCCAGCTTGCTGGGGTAAGCGCCAAAGCCAATGTGGTGGAAGCCCATGGAGCCTGGCGGGGCATCCTGGAGGCTGCCGCTCAGGCCAACGCAGACCTGATTGTCATGGGCTCGCATGGACGCCACGGCCTGGAAAAACTGGTGCTGGGCAGCGAAACCCAGCGGGTGCTATCACACAGCAAATTGTCGGTGCTGGTGGTCAGGGAATAAAAGAGACTGCGTCCTAGGATAAATCGGTCAAAAGGGTGGTGAGCTGCTCAACACCATTGAGATCCCTGTGATGGGGTGAATCAAAGACAGAGAGCTCGCGTGCAGCATCAGCCGGGACGTCGCGCCATCTTGATCTGGAGGCCCATACAGGGCATCGCCGAGAATTGCGTGCCCGATAGCCTGCAGATGAACGCGTAACTGATGTGACCTGCCGGTGATCGGTTCGAGTTCTAGCCGGGTGCAGGGATAACCCCTGGCATCTTCCTCCCAAGCCACGATTCGCCAGCGCGTATGGCTTGGTCGGCCCGCGCGGTCCACTTTCTGTAGCGGTCGCCTGGGCCAGTCAGCCATCAGTGGCAGGTCAATGTCGTTCCATACCGAAGGCGTCGACTCAAGGTGCCCTGCGACCAGGGCGATGTAGCGTTTGCAAATACGGCGTTCAATAAAAGCGCGGTTGAGCAACCGTTGCATCTCTGGCCCGCGGGCCATGAGCATCAGGCCGGAGGTGGCCATATCCAGTCGATGTACTACCCGGGCATCGGCATACAACTGCTGGGCGCGTGCACTTGCGCAGTCCTGTTTGTCGGTGCCACGGCCTGGCACGCTGAGCAATCCACTGGATTTGTTGAGCGCCAGCAGTGCGTCGTCCACATACACCCATTCAATTCCATCCGTCATGTTGTTCAGCCTGTCTTGACTCTCGCCGCAGTTGGCGAAAATTCAGTGTGAAGAATCGTGTAGATTCCAACCTTTCCAACGAATTATTGATCCGGAGTCCACCACAATGCCCCATTTGCCCGCATCCGAGGCACTCCAGCGATTTCGTGTCATTGACCTGACCCAGGTGCGCGCCGGGCCCACTGCCTGTCGGCAATTGGCCGATTGGGGTGCCGATGTGATCCAGGTGCAGATGCCTGAACATATGCGGGGCGATGACACCCTTGGGGGGCAGGACGGCTCTGATTATCAGTACACCCATCGCAACAAGCGCTCGATCACGCTCAACCTGAAAGAGCCCGAAGGCATTGCTGTTCTCAAGCGCCTGATCGGCACGGCCGATGTGGTGGTGGAGAATTTTCGTCCCGATGTGAAGTTTCGCCTGGGCATTGATTACGACACCTTGAGCAAGGAGCATCCGGGCCTGGTTTATGCCAGCATTTCCGGCTTTGGTCAGACTGGCCCGCTGGCGCAACGCCCAGGCTTTGATCAAATTGCGCAGGGCATGGGCGGTTTGATGTCGGTGACCGGTCAGCCTGGAGAAGGCCCGATGCGGGTGGGGATCCCGATTGCCGACCTGTGTGCGGGTATTTTTGCAGCCCAGGGCATTTTGGTGGCCTTGCTCGAGCGCCAGTCATCGGGCAAGGGGCAGTGGCTGCATACCTCGCTGCTCGAATCGATGGTGTATATGATGGATTTTCAGACCTCGCGCTGGCTGATCGACGGCGATATACCCACGCAGGCCGGCAATTTCCATCCGACCAGCATCCCCACCGGGGTCTACAAGGCACGCGACGGCTACATGAACATCGCGGTGTTCGGCTCCAAGATCTGGGAGCGTTTCTGCGACATTCTGGGGGCACCAGAATGGGTGAGTGACTCCAGATACCACGACAAGATGGGACGATCGGTCAACCGTGATTCGCTCAATGCCGAGATCAACCGTCGGCTGGCCACGCAAGACCGTGCTTACTGGGTGGAGCGATTCAACGCGGGTGGTGTGGCTTGCGGGCTGATCAACAATGTGCAGGAAGTTTTTCAGGAGCCGCAAATCCAGCACCTGAATATGGTGAAAGCTGTGACCTCCAAGCACCATGGACCCCAGAGGCTGGTGGGTCAGCCGGTGCAACTGACCCGAACTCCCAGCACGATTGCGCGCGCTGCACCGAAGCGCGGAGAGCACAGCGAGGAAATCCTGCGTGAACTTGGACTGTCGCCAGCCGAGCTGGAACCACTGAAAGCCAAGGGAGTCTATTGACATGACGGCAATGATTTATCAGTCCAGCACCGAGCGGGTCAAGAGCTGGATGGCCGAGGACGGCAGCACACTGCATATCCAGTTCAACAACCCGCAACGCCACAACGCCCTGTCGGTGGATATGTGGGAAGCGGTGCCGCCCCTGCTGGCTCTGGCAGAAACTGATGAGCGTGTGCGACTGGTGGTGTTTTCCGGTGCGGGTGAGAAGGCTTTTGTATCTGGTGCCGACATCAGCCAATTCGAGGATATGCGTGCTGCTCGGGAGGCGGTGACCCGCTACGAGGCCATGGCCGAACAGGCCTTGAAGGGCATTCACGATTTCAGCAAGCCAACCCTAGCCTGCATCCGTGGCTGGTGCATCGGCGGAGGAATGAATGTGGCCATGAGTTGTGATATTCGAATTGCTGCCAGTGATGCCGTTTTTTCAATTCCTGCGGCCCGTCTAGGCCTGGGGTATCGCTATTCGGCCATGAAAAATCTGGTTGATCTTGTGGGCCCAGGAATGGCCAAGGATTTGTTTTTCACTGCCCGACGCATCGATGCCCAGGAGGCACGAAATATTGGGCTGATCTCGCGCATCAGCGCTCCAGAGCAAATGGAAGCACTGTTGGCCGAGTACACGCAGGCTTTGTCTGCCAACGCCCCCATCACAGTTCGTGCTGGCAAGGCGATTGTGGCGGAAATCCTCAAACCCTCGCCCGAGGTCGATCATGAAAAATGCCGCAGCCTGATTCGCGCCTGCTTTGAAAGCGAAGATTATGCCGAGGGTCGGCGGGCTTTCATGGAAAAACGCAAGCCAGTGTTCACCGGAAAGTGATAGGCCTTGCCCGATGTTGTCCTGACCGATCGATCGTCCTTATTAACTATGTAGCAGAACAAGGAGTTGGAAGTGAAATCCTATTGGATGGAAGTCAAAAGTGGGCAAGCAATCCTGGACTTGCGAGACATAGCCCAACCTGCTCCAGGGCCGGGGCAGTTGCTGGTGCGGGTCAGGGCAGCGGGTTTGAATCGGGGCGAATTTCTGTTTGGACACAGTTTGCATGCAAGTGGCGGCAAAGCCAAAGCCATTGGTATGGAGGCTGCGGGCGAAGTGTTGGCCTGCGGCGAGGGTGTCCATGGCTTCAAGGTCGGCGACCGTGTCATGGGGCGATGTCCTGGAGCCTTCGTCGAATGCGCTTTGATAGATCAGCGTGAAGCCATGCTGGTACCACCTCGCTTGAGCTGGGAGCAGGCAGCTGCCATCCCCCTGACTTTCCTGGTGGTGTATGACATCCTGGTCTTGAGAGGTCATCTGCAACCAGGCGAATGGGTGCTGGTCACCGGCATCTCTTCGGGGGTTGGTGTGGCATCCCTACAGATGGCCAAGGCCCTGGGTGCCAAAGTAATCGGTACATCTGGCTCACAGGATAAGTTGGACCGGTTGAAGGAACTGGATCTGGATTTGGGTTTGCGTACACGCAGTCCGGATTTTTACGACGCCATCATGAAGGCCACAGATGGTGAAGGGGTAAACCTTGTGGTCAACTGCGTTGGCGGGTCTGTTTTCGCAGAAACTGTGCGCTGCCTGGCTTTTGAGGGCCGTCTGGCCATCGTGGGCTATGTGGATGAAGTCATGAAGGCCGAGATGGATATTGAAACTCTGCACGCCAAACGGCTGACCTTGTACGGTGTCTCCAACCGCTTGCGCAGCCCAGCCCAGCGTGCACAGGGAGTGCCCAAGTTCAGGGAGCAAATCCTGCCCATGATCGAAAGCGGGGCGATCACTCCGCTGGTGGACCAGGTGTTTGCATTCGACCAGTTGCAGCAGGCCAAGGCCTGCATGGACGCCAACCAGCACTTGAGCAAAATTGTGCTCCTGGGCTCGCCTTGAGGAGTTGTTGATGCGATCAAAGTTGTTGGCATGGGTAATCTTCACACTGGCTTGGCAGGTCAATCCGGTATCTGCGCAAGCGGCCTATCCGTCCAAACCGATCAAAGTGGTGGTGGGTTTTGCCCCGGGTGGTGCTGCAGACTATGTGGCACGTACTGTTGGTGAGCACCTCAGCCGTGCGCTTGGCCAACCCATCGTGATTGAAAACAAGGCGGGGGCTGGTTCCAGCATTGCGGCCGATTCAGTGGCCAAGGCTGCAGCGGATGGCTACACCGTGCTGATTGCCAGTCCCAGCAGCATTTCGGTCAATCCGGCTCTCAACAGCAAACTGGGTTACAAGCCCTCGGACCTGTTGCCGGTCAGCAAAATCACCGCTTCGCCCCTGGTGATTGCGGCTTTTCCAGGCGCAGGGATCAGTTCCGTGAAAGAGTTGATTGCCAAGGCAAAAAGTTCGCCCGGAATACTCAATTACGCCACCTCGGGCAATGGATCAGCACCGCATTTGGGCGCAGCCTTGTTCAGTCAGGTGGCTGGCATCCAAATGACGCATATCCCATTTCGCGGAGGCGGCCCGGCAATCCAGTCGGTGGTTGCTGGCGATACCCACCTAACTTTCGGCACACCGCCCTCGGTCTTGCCCATGGTGCAGGCAGGTCGACTGAAGGGGTTGGCGGTCAGCACACTGGAGAGAACTCCCTTGGTGCCCGACCTGCCAGGCATGCGGGAAGCGGGTTTGCCAGAGTTTGGCATCGAGTTTTGGTATGGCCTGTTTGTTCCAGCCGGTACAGCGCCAGCGATAGTCAACAAATTGTTCAGTGCTACCCAGCAGGCCATGCAGCAGCCATCAGTGAAGGCGGCGCTGGCGCGTGAAGGGACCGATGTTTCCGTCTCCGCATCGCCAGAGCAATTTGCCGCATTTCTGCGCGAAGATGAAAAATTCTGGGTCAAGCTGGTCAAAGATGCTGACGTAAAAATCAATTAGATACTCGACGGCCATCAGCCGGTGGACTGGCTGAATACGTAGATCGTCTGCTCTGCTGAAACCTGAGCAACCCAGACGGGTTCTACTGCAGCACCCGCCGGGGGTTCATCAGATTGTGAGGATCCAGAGCCTGTTTGATGGCTCGCATCATGCCCAGGGCCACGGGGGATTTGTAGTCGACCAGCTTGTCTGCCTTGAGGCTGCCTACGCCGTGTTCGGCTGAAATGGATCCGCCGTATCTGGCGACTGATTCATAGACCAGAGTATTGATTGGCTTTTCCTGTTCTTCCAGAAAACGGGCAGCATCCTTTCCTTCCGGGGCTTGTACGTTGTAGTGCAAGTTGCCATCACCCAGGTGCCCGTAGTTGACCAGCCGCGCGCCAGCAAAGTGCTTGAGGAGCAGGGCATCGGTCTCCTTCACAAATTCTGGAATCCGTGACACCGCAATCGAAATGTCATGCTTGATATTGAGGCCTTCCTCAGCCTGCGCCAAGGGGATGCTTTCCCGGATATGCCACAGCGCTTTTGCCTGGGTGATGTTTTCAGCCACCACTGCATCAGTAACACATGCCGCTTCCATGGCTGCTTGCAGCAGGCGTTCGAAGCATTCGCGGGCATGGGACTCGGACTCATTATCGGAATTTTCAAGAACCACACACCAGGGTGATTCCTTCCAGAAGGGTACGCGTTGCTGCGGATAGTGCTTGGCGACCAGGCTCAGCGCAAACTGCCCCATGACTTCAAACCCGGTCAGTCCGGCGCTGAGATGCCGGTGCGCCAAGCCCAGGAACTCCACCGCAGCATCCAAGGAAGGCACGGCGGCAAAGGCGGTGAGTTGGGAGACAGGAAGGGGATAGAGCTTCATGGTGGCGCCAGTGATCACCCCCAGGGTGCCCTCGGAGCCGATGAACAGGTGACGCAGGTCGTAGCCGGTGTTGTCCTTGCGCAGACCCGAAAGTCCGTTCCAGACCTCACCCTGGGCAGTCACCACCTCCAGCCCCAGGCAGAGTTCACGGGTGTTGCCATAACGCACCACCTGGGTGCCACCCGCATTGGTGCCCAGATTGCCGCCGATAGTGCAACTGCCTTCAGAGGCCAGGCTAAGCGGGAACAGGAAGCCAGATTTCTCGCATTCGTCCTGCAGGTTTTGCAGTACACAGCCCGCATCCACGGTGATGGTCAGGTTGCCCGCATCGAGTGCCCTGATTTTGTTCATGCGGCTGAGACTGAGCACCACCTGGGTGCCGCTGGCGTCTGGGGTGGAGCCCACCACCATGCCCGTGTTGCCGCCCTGCGGCACGATACTGATGCCAGCGGCAGCACAGGCTTTGATGACTCCTGCCACTTCGGTGGTGTTGGCGGGCCGTACCACGGCCAATGCCCGACCGCGTTCCCGGCGTCGCCAATCCTGCTCCCAGGCGGTCAGATCAGTTTGTGGGTCCTCATGGGTCAGCACATGGGTAGGGCCAACAATCTGTCGCAATTGTTCAAGCAGTTCGGTATGTTTGCTCATAGGGTAATTGAATCGAATGATGTTACTAAAGAGAGTTTGCGGCGGCATGTTGCCGCAGCCGGATATGGAGGACACAAGCTAAAAAAAGCAGCAAACTGATCAGAATTTCTAGGCCCGCCAGCCACGCTCCAGGAGCGCCCTCACTGCTGGCACGCACAACCCCCTCCATGAAGTACAGCCACAACAGCAAACTGAGCCATCGGTAGGTGTACATGCGGTTTTTCAGTATTCCTGCCAAGGGCAGACAAAGTGGAACCACCTTGAGTGCCAACCAGGAGCCACCTGGGCGCAGCGGGGCCAGCCACAACTCCCAGGCCAGTCCCAGCACAATCAGGGCCAGCAGCTGGCTCACCGCCAGGGCACGGATCATTTGCAGGTTCGCTTGAAGAGAAGTAGAAGTCGAATACATGGAGGTGGCATCATAGCGGTCATGAACCCGTTCTTGCGTCTTCGCCTCCTGGCGGTGAATTTGCTCAGCTTTCCATGGGTGAGCACTTTTCAGACTCTGCGCGAACGTCTGCGGGAGGACCGTCTGGCCTTGTCGGCCAGCAGCCTCACTTTCACCACCACCATTGCCCTGGTTCCCTTGGTCACTGTGGCCTTGGCGGTCTTCACCGCATTTCCCATGTTCGCCAAGTTCCAGGAAGTATTGCAACGGTGGCTGGTGGAGAGCCTGATTCCGGACAATATTGCCCGTCAGGTCTTGGGTTATCTGACTCAATTTGCCGGCAAGGCCAACCGGCTTGGCCTGGCTGGCCTGGCAGTGTTATTCGCCACTGCCCTGAGTCTGGTCTTCACCATCGACCGCACGCTCAACAGCATCTGGCGCGTGCCAAGGCAGCGCCCTCTCGGGCAGCGTCTGCTGATTTATTGGGCCGCCATCACCGTGGGCCCGCTGGTGCTCGCCGCCAGCCTGAGCATGACTTCGTATGTGGTTTCGGCCTCCGGTGGCCTGGTCGATGCGATGCCCAAAGCCGTGCGGCTCTTGCTTGACATGGTGGAGTTCGGTTTTATTGTTGGGGCGCTGGCCGCCACCTATCACTATGTTCCGAACACACAGGTACTTTGGCGGCATGCTGTTGTAGGCGGTGTTTTTGCTGCGCTGGGCATTGAGACTGCCAAAAAATTACTGACTCTCTACTTGTCCATGGTCCCGACATATTCGATGGTTTATGGTGCATTTGCGACCTTTCCAATTCTGCTGGTCTGGATTTATCTGGCTTGGCTGACCGTTCTTCTGGGGGCGGTGATTGCCGCCCATCTGCCCAGCTTGCTGTCTGGAACGGCCCGACGAAAGCGATTGCCAGGCTGGCGTTTTCGCTTGGGGGTGGAAATTCTGCAGCTATTGCTTGAGTCCCGACTGGGGCCAGCGCATGGGCTGACTGGACTGCAGCTCTCAACCCGTCTGCATGTGGATTTGCATCAAATTCAGGACATCCTGCAGGTATTGCTGAAAATCGGATGGGTTGGTCAATTGAATGAAACCAGCAGAAATGGCCCTCCCCGTTTTCTGATCTTGGTCGATCCGCAAGAGACGCTGGCTGCACCCCTGCTGGATCAACTTTTGCTGCAGCCCGAGGGCGGCTCACAAATGCTTTGGAAAAATACGCATCTGGACTCAGTGCGACTGCTGGACATCTTGCCCAGGGCATGAGGCCGAAATGCCTGGCGTGGATCTGAAATTGAGCTTGTCCTTGTTAAGATCTGTCGCCTGCGAGAAGGCATCCCAATGATTTTGAAAGTATTCTGGAGTCCTGCATGTCTGAGCGTGTTCTGGTCAATGACGCTGAAATAGCCTACCGTTTTGATGGTCCGGCTAACGGTCGGGTGGTTCTGATGAGCAACAGCCTGATGTCCAACTACGACATGTGGGACCGCACTGTGCCTGCCCTGACCGATCGCTACCGGGTTTTGCGCTATGACACCCGTGGACACGGACGTTCATCAGTCACCCCAGGTCCGTATTCAATTGAAATGCTGGCAGACGATGCGGTCGGCCTGTTGGATGCGCTTGGCATCGCTCGCGCCCATGTGGTGGGCCTATCGATGGGTGGCATGATTGCCCAGCAACTTGGCGCACGCTATCCGGAGCGGGTTTTTTCCTTGGCAGTATGCGACAGCGCCAGCGAAATGCCGCCGCGCGCCATGTGGGAAGAGCGCTTGCGCATTGCTGGTGAACAGGGAATCGCCGGGCTGGTGGACGCCACCATCAAGCGCTGGTTCACCGCCTCTTTTATTGAGCGCTCGCCCCAGGAGATTGCAAAGGTACGAGCTTTTGTCATGGGTACCCCGGCTGCAGGCTACCAGGCCTGCGCCGCCGCTGTGAGAGACATGGCCCAGACCACGATGCTGCTCAAGGTCAAGGCTCCGACTCTGGTTCTGACCGGCCGGCAAGATCCGGCCTGTACGGTTGAGCAGTCCATAGTCATGCATCGCATGATTGAAGGCTCGAAACTGGTGATCCTGGAAGATGCTGCACACTTGTCCAATATCGAGCAGCCTGGCGCCTTCAACGCCGCCTTGCGTGAATTTATGGATCGCGTTGATGATGGTTTACCTAAAATTGTCTGAGTATTCGCCTCAAGACCAACCGACCAGCAGGAGATTCCCATGAAACAAGTGATGCGCCAAGTTGTATCGTTGACCCTGGCCCTCGTCGCCACCTTGGCTTGTGCCCAGGACTACCCCAGCAAGCCAATCCGGATGATCGTGCCCCTGACCGCGGGCTCCGGCGCGGATATTGCCGGACGCATTGTGGCCAAACACCTGAGCGAGGCCTGGAAGCAGCCGGTGGTGGTGGAGAACCGGCCTGGCGCCGGCGGGCAGATTGGCACCCAGGCGGTGGTCAAGGCCGAACCCGATGGCTACACCTTACTGGTTCAGTCGGCCTCGCATGCAGCCAATCCGGCAATCTACAAATCGCTACCCTATGACCCGCTCAAGGATTTGATCGATGTGGCTTTTCTGGGCATCACGCCCTATGTGATGGTGACTGCCAAAGGGGGAAGCTATCCCACTCTGAAGGCGCTGATCGATGAGGCCAAGGCCAAACCGGGTGCCATTCCCTTTGCTTCGGCCGGTGTGGGCAGCTCCACTCATTTGGCTGCTGAATATTTTGCCCAGAGTGCTGGGGTCAAGATGCTGCATGTCCCCTACAAGGGCTCACCCGAGGCCATCCAGGATTCAATGGCTGGGCGCACCTCCTTTTACATGGCCCCGATCAATACGGTCGTGGGGCAGATGAAAGAGGGCAAGCTGGCTGCGTTGGGAGTCTCCTCCAAAGATCGCTCTGTGGTCATGCCAGAGGTGCCCACCTTGTCAGAGCAGGGCTTGCGTGGTTTTGATATCACCCTGTGGTTTGGCATGTGGGCCCCTGCGGGCACACCGGCTGCGATTGTCAACAAGATCAACGGCCAGGTGACATCCATCATGCAAAGCCCCGAGGTGCGGGAGCAGTTTGCGAAACTGGGCATTGCACCCACCACCATGAAGCCAGATGAGTTTGCCCGCTTTGTGCGCGATCAGATCAGCACCAATCAGCGCATCGTCAAGTCGGCCGATATTCAGCCACTCTGAAAGCCGTACAGGCGTTCGGGGTTTCTGACCAGCACCTTGTGCCGGATGGATGGATCGGGGATCCAGGTGCTCAATATGTCCATCAAGTCCCCATCGTTGGGCATGGCGCCTTTGACCATGACATGGGGCCAGTCACTGCCCCACACGATCTGTCGTGGCGCAGCATCTAGCAGCGCATGGGCAAAAGGTACGACATCGGCATAGGGTAGTTTGCTGCCTGAGAGGCGGTAGGGGCCGGTGAGTTTGACCCAGGCGCGTCCCGCCTGCAGCAGTCGCAGCAGGGCCTGAAAACCGGCGTCTCCGATGCCCAGTTGCGTTGGCAGATATCCGAGATGACCAAACACCACATCCACAGGGAAACCAGCCAGTTGCTGGTCCAGGCGCGGAAACTCATGGACATGCAGCAAAAATTCCATGTGCCAGCCCAGGGGCGCAATGCGCTCGGCCAGCCCGCGCAATTGGTTCAAGGGCAGCACACCTTTGTTGCTTTGCACATCGACCACATTGACCCGCACGCCGCGTACGCCGGCGGCATGCATCTCTTGCAGCGCGCTGGCGCTCACATCAGGTTCCACCACAGCCACGCCGCGCCAGGCGCCTTGCATGGCGTCCAAGGCATTGAGCAGGACCCGGTTGTCAGAGCTATAGACACTGGGTTGCACCAGTACTGCGCGTGCCAGGCCCAGGGCGGTCAACATGGCGCGGTAATCGGCCAACAGGCAGTCCGGCGGCGTATAGACGCGCTCATCGCTATAGGGAAACCGCGCCGCCGGGCCCAGGATATGGGCGTGACAGTCGCAACTGCCAGCAGGTACCTTGAGTTGCGGCTGCCTCGGCGCGAAATCGGGCGCGGCGCAGGGCGGCGCTTGGCTCACGACGTATTTTTCTTCCAGGCCTCGTAGCGCGCCTTGTTGTCCGCATTGGGCGGATACAGACCAGGCAAGCTGGCGCCTTTTTCCACCTCGCCCATGATCCAGCCTTCCAGGCGTTCCTGCTCGGGCGCGAGTTCCAGGATGTCGGGCAGCAGCTTGGCCGGTATCAAGACCGCACCATCGTCATCGACCACGATCACATCCGCCGGAAACACTGCCACGCCGCCGCAGGCAATGGGCTGTTGCCAGGCCACAAAGGTCAGACTGGTCACCGAGGCGGGTGCGGCTGCGCCCTGGCACCACACCGGCAAACCGGTGCCCAGCACCCCGGCCAGATCACGTACCACGCCATCTGTGATCAGCGCGCTGACGCCTCGTTTGGCCATGCGCGCGCACAGGATGTCGCCAAAAATGCCGGCGTCGGTCACGCCCATGGCATCGACCACTGCAATGCAGCCAGCCGGCATGTCCTCAATCGCGGCCCGGGTGGAGATCGGCGCGCCCCAGGACTCTGGGGTGGCCAGGTCTTCACGTGCTGGGACAAAGCGCAGGGTAAAAGCACGTCCGACCAAACGTGGCTGACCAGTTCGAATCGGACGGGTGCCGCGCAACCAGGTGTTGCGCAGTCCTTTTTTCAGCAGGATGGTGGTGATGGTGGCGGTGGTGACCTTGGACAGGATATCGATTGTTTTCTGATCAAGGCTCATGTCGAAGTTTTGCGAAACAGCGGGCATCATGGGATTGTTCTCCTGGGAAAAAGTAGTTTCAAGTCTAGTGCAAAGACAGGCCCGAGACGCCACTGCTCAGAGCCTGTGGGAGGCGGGCTGCTATTTGAATCTGCCAGCTGACGCTGCGGTTGCGCTTCAGGTTGCCAAGGGAGGTTGTGCTTGCTTGCGCAGAAGTTGCAAAACCAACGCCACAGCGACCAGCCCAAATCCCAGAATATCTGCCACCCATCCGGGATAGACCAGGGCAAAGCCAGCGATGATGAACATCCAGCGTTCGAGCAAGGTGGTGCGCTTGAGCGCCCAGCCCTGAAACCCAGCCGCCAGAGCGGCAATGCCAACAGCAGCGGTAGCAAATACTTCGGCAATGCTCCACCAGTTGGCGGTGGCCAGCGCCTTGGTGGAGCCCATCAGCAGCAGGCCCTGTCCTTCCGGGGCAAGCACAAACATGAAGGGCAGCAAAAAGGCGGGCATAGTGTATTTCCAGCACTGCAGTGTGGTCTTGTAGGGGTCGCCGCCAGTGATGGCTGCTGCCGCAAAAGGTGACAGCGCAGTCGGCGGCGAGACTTCAGAGAGCACCGCGTAGTAGAAGATGAACATATGGGCCGCGAAATCGGGCACACCCAGCTTGGTCAGGGCGGGGGCGGCAATCACGGCACAGATGATGTAGGAGGCAGTGACCGGGACGGCAAGACCCACCACCCAAACCACCAGCGAGGTGTAGATCGCGGTCAGCAGCAGCGAGCCTGCTGCGTAATCAATGACGATGGTGCTGAACTTCAGGCCCAGGCCAGTGAGGGTGACCACCCCGACGATGATGCCCGCCCCGGCGCAGGTTGCGGCCACATTGAGCACGCCAAGCGAGCCGGCTTCCAATGCCTTGACCAGGGGCGAGCCCACAATGTCACGCCATGAGCCACGGCCACGGAAAAAGTCGTAGGAAATCAGGGCGCAGTCGCGATGTAAAAAACTGGTGAAAAAGGACACGATGGTTGCCCAGAACACCGACATCACCGGTGAGAAGCCCAACATCATGAAGACAACGATGGAGACCAGTGAGAGGAAGTGAAAGCCGTAACGCTTGGTCAGGTTCCACACCGAATCCACCTTGTCAAAGGTGGTATTGCCCATGCCGTATTTGCGGGCATCGATTTCCACCATCAGGAACAGCGCCAAGTAGAACAGGATGGTCGGGATCACCGCCATCAGCAGCACATCCAGATAGGAAATCTTCAGGAATTCGGCGATCAGGAAAGCCGCTGCGCCCAACACAGGAGGCGAGATGATGGCCCCCAGGCCACCTGCTGACAGCAAACCACCCGCAGCATTCTTTTCATAGCCGACTTTGGACAGCATCGGGTAGGCCACTGATCCCAAGGTGACCGTGGTGGCCACGCCCGATCCGGAAGGGCCGCCCAGCAAAAAAGAGGCCAGCACGACGGTACGACCAGCGCCAGTGGGCTTGCCGCCCATGGCCGAAAAGGAGAAGTCAATATAGAACTTGCCGGCGCCGGAGTATTGCAGGAAGGCGCCAAATATCGTGAACAGGATGATGAGCGAGGACGACACATCGACCGCCACGCCGTAGATGCCCTCCAGGGTCATGTACATCACACCCACCAGCCGGCCCAGCTCGTAGCCCTTGTGGGTCCAGGGCGCTGGCAGCCAGGGCCCCATCAGCGCGTAGGCAATGAATAAGGAGGTGACCAGGGGCATGACCCAGCCATTGGTACGCCGCATGGCCTCCAGAATCAGGCCGATGAGCGCCATGCCAAACACGATATCCCAGGTTTCAGGGGAGGTGTTGCGGTCGGTGAAATCATCACCGCCACGGATCAGGTAAACCACGATGGCCACGGAAAGAACTACCGCCAGCCAGTCCCACCACATGACCCGATGGCGAAACCGCGCAGACAATGGGAACACAATGAAGCAAAGCGCCAGTACCATGCTGACATGCAGTGGTCGCAGGGTCTGGGTGGGGACGATGGCGTAGGCGGTATAGAGGTGGAACACCGACATCGCCAGGGCCGCCAGGGTAACCAGGATGGCCAGCCAGCCCTTGAGGCGGTTGGCCGCGCCTTCCTCGGCTTCGATGAATTCCTCGGCCTTTTGCAGGGCCTCTTCGCTGACTTGGGTAACGGTGCTCGAATTCGTTTGGTTCATAGCCTGTCACTTGGAAAAAACAAACTGCCCATCCCCGTCAGGAGATGAGCAGCAGATTGTTTACTTGAGCCCCATCACAACGACGGGGGGTTGAAACTCAGTTGACTTTGACGCCTTTTTCAGCAAAGAACTTGAGAGCTCCAGGATGGAAAGGAACCGGCGAGGCGCTGGCACGCTGGTTGTCAAACTTGAAATTGGCGGCTTCCTTGTGGACCGCAATCATGTCATCACGCTTTTCAAACAGGGTCTTGACTACGCTGTAGGCAGTTTTTTCGTCCATGTTCTCATGCGCCACCAGAATATTCATCACCGTGGCCTGCTTGTTGTCAACATCCATGCCCTTGTAGGTGGCCTTCGGAATCACATCCTGCACATACAGATTGCCGTATTTCTTGTTCATGGCAGCAACCGTGTCGGCATGATCGACCATCACAATCTTGGTGCCGGGCGTGTTGGCCAGATCAGTCACTGCCGCGGTGGGCAATCCACCCACCCAGAAAAAAGCGTCGATCTTGCCATCCTTGATGGCATTCACAGACTCTGCAGCGCCCAGGCGTTCGCGTTTCATGTCCTTGTCTTTATCTAGGCCAGCAGCCTCGATCACCCGAAAGGCCATCACCTCGGTGGCACTGCCAGGCGAACCGGTGGAGACGCGCTTGCCCTTGAGGTCATTGATATTCTTGACGCCACGCCCCTCCACGCTCACCACATGCATCCGGTTGGGGTAAAGGATTGCCAGGGTGCGTAATGGCACCTTGCCGCTTTTGAATTTGTCCTCACCTCGAAATGCATCTAGCGCTGCATCCGACATGGAAAATCCGATGTAAGGCTTGCCTGATCCAATCAGTTTCAGGTTATCGACCGATCCTCCGGTCACCTCGGCTGTGGCCTGCATGCCTGGCACTGTTTTGGAAAGAATGGCTGCCAGGCCGCCACCCATTGGGTAATACACACCGCCTGTGCCGCCAGTGGCGATCGAGATATTCTGGGCTGAAACGCCCAAACACAGCAGAAGTCCAGTCAGCAAAAGTCCAACTTGTTTTAGGGGTGCGACCATGATGTCTCCTCGGAAATTGGGAAAGGGCTATTGTGGCATCTGTGCCAGCAGTCGGGTTCTCCCGGTTTTCCCTAGTGTGGCATCTACTTAGGGAGCCGAGCGATAGGGTCAAAGTGCTGGCGGCAGCGGCACACCCAGCTTCTGTGCCCACGGAACCAGTGCGGGCAGGATTGACTCGTACAGGGCGACACCCTCGACTTTTTGGATTTCTGCCAACTGCAAACCGCGTTCGCCGGGCGTGCGCACCGGCTGATCAGGGTTGCGGGGTCTGGAGGCGTGACAGGCGTCTGCCACCGCACTGGTCTGACGCGTGAAAGCGTCGAGGCCGGCAAATGCCTTTGGGTCCAGGATTTGCAGGAAAACCGTGGCCCCCCAGCCCTGGCGCGGGTCGGCCCGGCCAAAGCCGGCCAAACCACCGGTCAAGGCCTCCACCATCATGGTCAAGCCGTAACCCTTGTGGCCTACATCCATGCCACCCAGGGGCAGGATGGTTCCCTTGGGTTCTTCAAAAAGTACGCCCGGATCGCGACTTGGATGGCCGTGTCCGTCCATCACCCACTCGCCGGGCAACAACTGCCCTTCCTTGTGCAAGCGGTTGGTCAGACCGTTGGTGGTGATTGACGCGGAGATGTCCACCAGCACTGGCAACTGATTGGTGGGAAATCCCATGGCGATCGGGTTCGGGGTGAACACCGCATCCAGCCCCCCAAAAGGCGCCACACTGGCGCTGTTGGCATCGGAACTGAGCAATTGCATGACCAAGCCCTGGTCAGTGGCGCGTTTCAGGTAGGCCGCGAGGCAGGCGATATGGTGGCTGCGCCGGATCACCACGGTGCAGGTGCCCTGGGTGGCGGCACGCCGGCTGGCTTCTTGCATGGCTTGCATCACCAGCCAGGGACCTGGCAGGCGCCGGCCATGCCAGGTGAGGGCGGCCGGAAAATCGGCAATCACCTCAGGCTCACCGTCCTTGGTCATGGAACCTGATTCAAGCTCGCTCAGGTAACCCGGCAACTGGGCCAAGCCATGGGTGGTGTGTCCCATCAGGTCGCCCTCGACCAGGATATCGGCCACGGTATGGGCTTTGTCCTGATCCAGTCCGGCAGCACGAAGCAGGCGGGTAGCAAATTCGATCAGGTCCTGATGGCTGTAGCGGTGCGTCTGACTCATGGCGGTATTCATTGATTGCTTGGACAGGTAGCGGTCATGGCCGTGGCGCGCAGAAAGTCGAAGTCGCAGCCTTCGTCGGCTTGCGTGACATGCTGCATGAAAAGTTGCCGGTAGCCGCGTTGCGCTTCGGGGGGCGGCAGCGGTGCCGCAGGTCGCTGGGCTGCTCGCCGTGCCAACTCTGCGTCAGAAACCTCCAGCCTGAGTTCGCGGCGGCTGACACTCAGCACGATCTGGTCGCCAGTTTGCACCAAGGACAAGGGACCTCCCAGTGCCGCCTCCGGTGTGACATGCAGCACGATGGTTCCGCTGGCCGTGCCGCTCATGCGGCCGTCGGAGATGCGGACCATGTCCTTGACCCCCTGACGCGCCAATTTTTTGGGAATCGGCAGCATGCCGGCTTCGGGCATGCCGGGCGCTCCGATAGGGCCGATGTTCTTCAACACCAAAATGTCTTCTGCTTTCACTTCCAGCTTGGGGTCGTCCAGCCTGGACACCAGGTCTTCCATGTTTTCAAACACCACAGCGCGGCCCGTATGCTCCATCAGATGCGGCGATGCGGCCGATTGTTTGATGATGGCGCCACGCGGTGCCAGATTGCCCTTGAGCACCGCAATGCCGCCCTCAGGGTAAATGGGGTGCGACGCTGGCCGAACCACCTCCTGGGCAAAAGGTGGGGGCGCCAGATCGAGCTCTTCACCCAGGGTGCGCCCGGTGACGGTTAGCGCATCCAGGTGCAGCAGGGGCTTGAGCTCACGCAACACAGTGGCCAGCCCCCCAGCGGCATGCAGATCCTCCATGTAGTGCTGACCCGAGGGTTTGAGGTTGACCAATACCGGCGTCTCACGACCCATCCGGTCCAGCGCGGCCTGGTCGATTTCAATACCCATGCGCCCGGCCATGGCGGTGATATGGATGATGCCGTTGGTTGAGCCGCCAATGGCCAGCAGCACGCGCAGCGCGTTTTCAAAGGCCTTGGGCGTGAGCAGCTTGTTCGGCGTGATGCCGGCTGCGGCCATGGCCACAGCCTGCTGGCCACTCTGCTCGGCCACGCGAATTCGGTCGGCAGTGACGGCTGGAGCCGTGGCGCCACCAGGCAGCATGATGCCCAGCGCCTCTGCCACGCAGGCCATGGTGCTGGCGGTGCCCATGACCGAGCAGGTGCCGACCGAGGGCACCAGGGCATTGTTCACTGCATCAATTTCTTCCTGGTCGATCTGATCGCCGCGGAACTTGGCCCAGTAGCCGCGGCAGTCGGTGCAGGCGCCAACCCGTGTGCCGCGGTGTGAACCGGTCAGCATGGAGCCGGTCACCAGCTGGATAGCGGGCACATTGGCCGAAGCCGCCGCCATCAATTGGGCGGGCACTGTCTTGTCGCAGCCCCCAAGCAGAACCACCGCGTCCATGGGCAGAGCGCGCAGCATTTCCTCGGTGTCCATGGCCATCAGGTTGCGCAGGTACATGCTGGTGGGAAAGGCAAAGCTTTCATGCAGGGAGATGGTGGGGAATTCAACCGGCAGACCTCCGGCCAGCATGACCCCCCGCTTGACGGCCTCGATCAGGTCCTTGGCGTTGCCGTGGCAAGGGTTGTAGCCACTGCCAGTATTGGCAATGCCCACAATTGGACGGTCCAGGGCGTCATCGGTATAACCCGCACCCTTGATAAAGGCTTTGCGCAGAAATAGCGAAAACTCGGTGTCACCGTATTGAGTCAGGCCTTTGCGCAGACCGTGGGCAGGGGGCTTGCCGGGCGTTGAGGACATGCAATGTCTCCGAAAACTATAAATTGGGTTGCAGATTATGCGATGGGGCGAATCTCAACCCAGATGGCCGGCCAACCCAGCAAGCCCGCCAGCAGCAAGCATGCGGGAGGGCGAGACTGGCCAGGGACGGATCAGGATAGGCGCTCGCGGCACTTCGGTATGGATCGATGGATGGAATCCTTCATTACCGTAAATTAGGGTTATGCCCTTGTTGAAATTGCCCTGGTCGATGATAGGATGCGTGAACCGAAAATTGTCACCCCCCCGCAAGGGCTGTGGCACGGTATCAGAACACTACCTACTGACCAAGGAGACTTTCGATGGCCATCTCTAATCTGTTACGCCCGTTTTTGTGGGCCAGTGCAGTTCTTGTCAGCGCTTTGCTGCCGATTCAATCTGTCCAGGCCCAGTCAGATCCAATCCGTATTGGCTTCATCACTGTTCGCTCTGGCGCCTTGGCCGCCGGCGGCAAGCAGATGGAAGAAGGAATCCAGCTGTTTCTCAAGGAGCGTAACAACACCATTGCCGGGCGCAAGGTGGAGCTGATCATTGCCGACTCGGGTGGTAATCCCGCAGGCGCCAAGACCAAGACCCAGGAACTGGTCGAGCGCAACAAAGTGCATGTGGTGATCGGGCCCCTGGCTGCTTTCGAGGCACTGGCTATCGATGATTACATCCGTCAAGCCAAAATGCCAATCATTTCGCCTTCCGCAGCAGCCGAAGATCTGACTCAGCGCAAAACCAACCCCTGGTTCGTCCGCACATCGGCCAGTTCGGCTCAACCCAATCAGCCTCTGGGAGAGTACGCTGCCAAAACGCTCAACTACAAGCGCGTTGTAGTGATCGCCGATGACTTTGCCTATGGCCATGAAACGGCCTCTGGTTTCCAGCGGGTTTTCGAGGATAACGGCGGCAAAGTCGTGCAGAAACTCTGGCCCCCTTTGAATGTCGCCGACTATGGTTCCTACATCGGCCAGATCAAGGGCAATGTGGATGCCATCTACGCTGGATTTGCCGGGGCCAATGGCCTGCGTTTCCTCAAGCAATTGAGGGAATACGGCAACAAGCTCCCTGTGCTGGGCAGTGCTACCACCACCGATGAGGGCATTCTCAAGACGATGGGTGATGAGGCCATCGGCGTGATCAGCGGAAGCTTCTACGCGGCAGGCCTGGAGACGCCAGAGAGCAAACGTTTCGTGGCTGCAGTCAACCGTGACTACGGTGCCGATCCTGGCTATTACACACTGGGTGCCTACTCTGCCGGCGTTTTATTTGAGCAGGCTGCCAAGGCGCTCAACGGCAAGGTGGAAGACAAAGAAGCCCTGATGAAAGCCTTGCGCAATCCTGGTACCCTCAAGGACGCACGCGGAGACTGGAAAATTGACGAACAAGGCAATCCAGTACAGCCGATTTATATTCGCAAGGTCGAGCGTAAGGGTGGCAAGCTGGTGAATACGGTCCTCAAGACCTACCCCAACACCAGTCAGTTCTGGACCTACGACCCCAAGGCATTTCTAGCAGCACCCGTTTATTCCCGTGATGTGCCGCCATCCAGAAATCTGGAGCCTTGATTCACGACCGTCAAGTCTGATGGCCTAGCTGACGCGCAAGCTTGACCTGCGCGCGTCAGCTGGTTTTGGTTCAGAGATCTGATCTATCCATGTTCGACAAGCCAATGGCATTCTGGTTGATCCAGAGCCTGAACAGCCTTTCACTCGGCGGACTCTTGTTTCTGCTGTCGGCTGGTTTCTCCTTGATTTTCGGGTTGATGCGCATTGCCAACCTGTCGCATGGCGCCTATTTCATGCTTGGGGCCTATATCGGCCTGTCTGCCTTACGCGCTGGCGCGAATTTTTTTGTGGCCATGCTGCTGGCTGGCCTGGCGATTGCCCTATTGGGTGGCTTGATCGAACGGCTGGTGATCAGGCGCCTGTCCAGCAACCCCCTGGGCCAGGTGCTGGCGACCCTGGGTATTGCCTTCATCATTGCCGATGGCTGCCTGCTTTACTGGACGGGTGACCCGCAGCCCTTGCCAACTCCTGAATGGCTACGTGGAGTATTTCAGGTGAGTGGTGCGGCTTTTCCCAAATACCGAATTGCCGTGGTGGGAGTCGCCATTGTGGTTGCCATTTTTCTCTGGCTATTGATGGACAAGACCCGTATCGGCGCCATGATCCGAGCCGGCGTCGACGACCGTGAGATGGCGCGTGGGATCGGTATTCCGGTCTCCTGGTTGTTCACCACCGTTTTTTGTCTGGGTTCCTTTCTGGCAGGAATGGGTGGGGTATTGGGTGGTCCGATTCTCTCGGTCTATCCTGGCCTGGATACCGATATGCTTCAATTGGCACTGGTAGTGGTGATTCTGGGGGGGGTGGGTAGCTTGGTTGGCGCTTTTGTAGGCAGCTTTCTCATCGGTCTGATCTACACCTTCGGCCAGACATTGGTTCCCGATCT
>Ga0129336_10000393_pt1 | contig 25520 bp, 16 predicted proteins | sample CPB6_02_DNA_FD_96878 | JGI IMG/M metagenome (GOLD analysis project Ga0129336, IMG submission 96878) | Freshwater to marine salinity gradient microbial communities from Chesapeake Bay, USA - CPBay_Sum_0.6_0.2_DNA | ecosystem: Environmental > Aquatic > Marine > Coastal | place: USA: Chesapeake... | reverse complement strand
GGCAGTGTGATTACACTGCCATTCTTTATACTCAGGTCGGCCGCGGCTGTGCCAGTTGAAAAGGTGGCACACACCCCCTTGATCTGCCCCCCTGACCCCCTATAATACTTTCAGAAGCGAACCCTCCCAGCGAAACCACCCGACAGCGGGACAGGTCATGGGTAAGATCCTTCACCCGTAGGCGGGAGCATAACGGACCCGCCACCCTATTGCACAACAACCCCATGGCACATCATAACAATTTCCGTGGTGGAATTCAACCTGGCACCACTGCTCTGGATGAAGAATCCAAGGCAATGGATGACAACGCCAAGGCGGCAATGATTCGTGTTTATGATACACTGAAGACCCTCTATCCTGAGTTGATTGTACAATCCAAATTGGATCAATCTCAGATCCCTGGGGGTGTTGGTTCCTGCGCTCCTGACGGTGGAGTTTGGTTCTACAAAGGGCAACTGATTGCCGCCTTTGAGAGTAAGAAACAAGGCGCAAAAGGTAACGCAATCGAACGTTGGTTCAAGAACAATTTCATCGTTCGTGCTATCAATCCCTCTGCAACTTACGTCACGTTTGCATCTGGTGAGGGTGTAGTTGCTGGCAATCCGATTCATCGCATTCTACACATTGCTCACCAAGGTCTATACGGTGTGATGAATGAAGTTCAGGTTGGTGTCAACAATCTCCACTGCAAAGTGGAAGGATTCAGTGTCGATGAGATGAGTGACATTATGATCGAAACTCTCACTAACATCCTGGGATGACGTCATGATCCGCCTCCTGATCGCTGCTCTGCTGCTCTGGTTACTATGGGAACCGATCCGCCCCGTGCGGACTGTGACAGCAGACGTACTGCACACTACCGCCGACCTGATCGCCCGCTGACCCCCTATACTGATCTCAGTTCACAAGGACACCCCTATGCTCATCCAACAGATCGGCAGCAACATGACTGAGGTCATGCTGGCAGACGGGACGGAGGTCCTGATCTCCTACACGACTCCCGTTGCTGCCCGCATCCCTGGGCGCGGTTGGGTTCGCACCGCTCACAAGTGGAGCGCCACGACCACCAAGCACGTCAACCGCTGGTTGACCGACAAACTGGGACGCACCGACTGCGTCCCTGCCGTTGACCAGTGGGAGATCGACCGCCTGCTGGCATTCTGAGGACGGTTGAAGGGGTGGCACACTGCCGCCCCACAGACCCCCTGCTGACCCCCTATACTGATCTCAGTTCACACGACACCGATGAGCACCGCTACCTACAACGGTTGGGCAAACTACGAAACCTGGAATGCCGCCCTGTGGATCGGCAACGACGAATTCCTCTACAACACCGCTAAGGCATGTGTGACCTACTGTGCCGATTGGGAGACCCCCTGGGAGAAGTTCGTGCGCTGCATGACGGAAGGGCAGATCGGGCGCCACCTGCTCACCACGGGCGACGGTGTGCGCTGGGATGATCCTGCCATCGATGAGGCAGAGATGCTGGACATGATGACCGATCTCTGAACTGGCACACGGGGGCACCAACCCCCCTCCCTGACCCCTTATACTGATCTCAGTTCAAACGACCCCGAACCGATGAAAGTCTACGCAGTGATCGGTGGTGCTGACTATGAGGGTGAGCACTTCGATACCCTCCGCCTGTTCGATTGCCTGTCCGCTGCTGAGGCATACAAGGCAGAACTCTATGACGGTGCTCTGGGCATCGACTACGTGCTGATCGAACAGCGTGAGGTGTGCCTGGAATCCGCCCTCTGTGCCGCCTGAGGCACTGGCACATCGGGCGCCTCCCGCGCCCTCTCCCGCCTTTAGACTGAACACGTTCAACGCACCCCAACCGATGCGCTACAACCCCGCTACCGACCGCGCCATCTCCATCGATGAGATCGCCGCACAGTGCCGCGCTGCTATCCTGAAGGCAGACGAGCGCCGCTACGTTGACCAGGTTGCCGATCGGATCTACGATGAGATCCTGACCTTCTACCGCTGGGAGGATGACGTTCTGATCGCCGCCTGACCCATGGGAGCGGGTGCGCCCTTAAAGACGCCCAACCACAACCACAACCCACAATCCTAGCATGACCCGCGAACTTGCCCTGTCCCTGCTCCGCCAAGGTGGCAACGGTGACGCCATCCTGCAAATCCTGGAGACGATCGCCGCGCCTGAGAGCGATGCCCCCCAACCCACCGACCAGGAGATTCAATTCTGATAGTGGCACAACGGAGGGGGACGACCCCTCCCTTTTGCCTCTATACTATGGGAACCAAAGCAAACGACCGATGACCCGCACCCTGCAAGACGACCTCTACGATCTGGCAAACGCAATCGCCGCTGAGATGTACGGTTGCGATCTGGACCGCCTGGACCCCTCTGAGATCGAATGGTACAATGAGCGGGTGACCACCGACAACCTGGAGGAGATGGCAAACGACCTTGCCGCCGCCGCCTGGCAAGCATACTGAGAGGACCCATGTTCATCACCAACGACTTCGCCGCCAACGACCCCGCCTGCCAGGAAGCGATGAAAGCATACGCCGCCCGTCTGCAGGCAGAGGAGGACCGCCGCGAAGCAATCCGCTCAGGCAAGGCACCCATGGTCCAATCGACGGTCTGGCACATCAGCGACCGCGACTGACCCCCTGGACCCCCTATACTGATCTCAGTTCAAACGAAACCAAATGACCCGCTACGACGTGATCTGCCCCTCCGCTCCCTGGGAGAACACGACCACCGATGAGGACCGCGCCTGGGATCTCTGCCTCTCCCTCTCTGAAGACTACGGGTACGCCCAGGTCCGCTGCAACGGGGTCATCATCGGAGACTACACGGACGGGCGCTGACCCGCCCCCGACCTGCTACAATACTCTCAACCGCAAGGCACCCCATGATCGGACTCCCCATCAACACCGTCGACAGCAACGTGATCGACACCCTGACCGTCAACCCCATCACGGGCAAGGCAGCGGTCCGCTTCCAATCCTACTGGACCCGCCAACCCTACGTCTTCAAGGTCTCCCGCCGCGCTCTGCTCTCCCTTGCCTGGGATTCTGACCGCCCCCTGGGACAGTGGGTCAACCGTCACTGCCGCCCATCCGCTGCCCGCTGATCCGCTACAATACTCTCAGTTCCACCGAACCACTCCAATGCGCTTCTCTCCCGCTACCCGCCTCAGCACCCGCGAAACGGTCTGGGTCGCCTACCGCAACGACGGCAGCAACTTCAACCGCCTGACCGACCCCGCTGGTCACCCTGCCACCATCTGGTCCGCCCAGTTCGAAGACGCCTTCCGCAACGACGTTCGGCAGATGCAATGGGGTTGACCCCCCTGCCCCGTTTCGTGCTATCATTCTCTCAGTTCAACCAACCCCCCGTTCGTGATGACCCTCCCCACCGTGATGACCGCCGCCGACCTGAACGCCGCCATCGCCGCTGGTGATCTGATCCTCCGCCGCCTGCCCACCGCGCATGGTGCCCGCACCAACCGTTGGGCGGATCGTATCAAGGGCGGCAGCACCCGCGTTCGGACCCATGGCGGCGCCGCTGGTTCTCATGGCACCCGCATGAGCACCGCGAACAGCGCCCTTGCCGACGTGCGCTGAGGCGCCCTGTTCGTTCGTGCGTGGCAGGCAGTTGCCCCCCGTGGTGGGGGGCGCCCTGCGGGCGGCGTAATTAAAACCCATAACTACCCTAACCTACAAAGTGTTACGGAAGCGAGGTCTTTATAACACTCAAAGTCAAAAAATTTCCCAGGTATAAAAAATCGCCGTAGAGTCTTTTAAATTACTATATAAAACTGAAAAATAAAATATATTTTTTGGCGTATGAAAAAAAATTCTGGGGATAATATTCAACCTCTACAAGTCGATCCAATCACTGGGGAATACTATATTGTAATACCAGAATGGGTTGCAAATGAACTCTCATGGTATGAAGATACAGAGATTCAGTTCAATCTAGATGGTGATGAAATCATTCTATCCGAGTATGAGAATGAATAATCACCTCTCTTGACAACTACTACATAATACTGTATGATAATGAAGTAAACATTTTAACTTATGGCTAAAGGATTTACGGTTAAAGCAAAAACGCCGATCGCCCAATCAGCAGTAGAAGAATGGGATTATGATCTGGCAAAAGAGATGGTAAAAGGAAAATCAATCGTTTTCTGCCTACCTGGAAGAGGAGTTTCTTATACTTACCTTAAGAGTTTTGTACAACTTTGTTTTGATATTGTACAAGCAGGTGCAAGTATTCAAATTTCCCAAGATTATTCTTCGATGGTAAATTTTGCACGATGCAAGTGTCTTGGTGCAAATGTTCTTAAAGGACCAGACCAAAAACCTTGGGATGGAAAACTTAACTATGATTGGCAACTTTGGATTGATTCTGATATTGTCTTTAGTACTGAAAAGTTTTGGCAGTTGATCCTAATGGATAAGGAGATTGCAGCTGGATGGTATTGTACGGAAGATGGTCAGACTACATCAGTTGCACATTGGTTAGAAGAAGATGATTTCCGTAACAATGGTGGAGTGATGAATCACGAAACTCTGGAAAGTATCTCGAAGCGTCGTAAACCTTTTACAGTTGATTATACTGGGTTTGGATGGCTTCTGATCAAGAATGGAGTCTTTGAACATCCTGAGATGAAGTATCCTTGGTTTGCACCGAAGATGCAAGTTTTCGAATCAGGCGAAGTTCAGGATATGTGTGGCGAAGATGTTTCATTCTGCCTTGATGCAAAAGAAGCAGGATTCGAGATCTGGTGTGATCCAAGAATTCGAGTCGGACACGAGAAAACACGCATTATCTGATGAAACAAGAAACCTACAATATTCTCTGTAAGGGGCGTAAGATTTACTCAAGTCTTACAGAGGAAGAATACTTTAATATTATGGAGGATCTGTCAATCGAATATTATCAGACAGGTTCTCCAGACCCAAAAGATCTTGAAACTGAAATTATTGGAGAGTAGTTATGGCAGTCAAAGCAAAAGGTGGTCTCAACAAGAGCTCTTATATTCCTGGTCCTCCTAAAAAGTCTCGCCAAGGAAATGGAATGGGAACTAAGTATGCCGCATCGTCTCGTAACGGTGCTCGTAAAAAATATAGAGGTCAAGGTAAGGGATGAGTTGTTTAATTACGAATTTACCTGCTACAAAGGTATGGGTTCGTAAAGAATACTTACATGACCTTAAAGACGGATATGGTGAGTTTGTAGAAGGCGTCTGGGTATCGGCAAAGTCCATACCTGGACGTGCTTTTTATTTTGAGACTTACTTACCTGAATATGCGGCAATGTTTGATAAACTACCGATATCAGCTTTTGTCTCGTCTCCAGAGACTCCAGAAGTTGATATGGACTTACCTAACCTACAGTTTTGGAACTGTATGGATTATGGTGTGCGAGCAATTGTGAAGCAACACGTCTCAACAATGGACTTTGAAGTCTATACTCGTAATCATGGATTTTTGAAAGGCAAATATCTGTTTACATTGGATAACTATCACGTCGATCCTGATATAATTGATACAAATGTGAGTGAAGTTCCTGACGAACATAAGTCACACAACTGTATTCTACTTGAAAATGGGCAGTTTTGTCTTTATCCAAACAACCGCATGAGGATATTTGACCTTTCAATTACTCCAGAAACACCAAAAACTCCTGATTTTAAGGTTTCAACTCATATTTTCCAAGTCGAAAATGGTATCAGATGGGGAAGACTTGGTGATACTAATGAATATTTCTGGAAAACGACCCAAGAAAAAGAAAAATAAATAAATTTTTATAAAAATTGAGTTGAAACAGTATTCAATGGGCAAACACCTGCTCCTAGAGGTGTATAATGTTGATTTTGAAGCGATTAACGATGTCGAATCGCTTCAAAATGCAATGATTAAAGGCATAAATCGTGCCAAAATGACAATTTTAAACACATTTTCTCATTGTTTTCTACCACAAGGATGCACAGTGGTGATTGCTCTTGCAGAAAGTCATGTTTCTTGCCATACTTGGCCCGAAAATGGGTGTTTGGCAGTTGATGTGTACACATGTGGTGAAGGAAATCCACGTCTAATCGCTCTTGAAATTCTAAAATACCTAAATTCTGACGATTATAAGTTACGTGAGGTTGAACGTTAAATAGACATAGGGAGATAGCAACCTCCTTTATAAAAGTTCTGTTTTATTCATTAAAACAGGAGCTAAAATGTCTAATTTACCAGTCGATAGAGATTCAAACTATATGAGAGAGATGTGGGGAACCACAAAATTAATCACTGATTATGGTTATAACCCACAAAAAAGAGTGATTCAAGAAGTCATGCACGATCTTGCACCGAAACATGATTTTACAAAACAAGTTGAGTTGCATGAAAAGATTCGTAATGATGAAGATTACGATGATTGGGACTATGGAACGGAACCAACCTATGGTTCTCCATGGAAATAGTCTATAAATAAGACGACAAAAACTAGTATTCAATGGCAATCGTTAAAAAAATATCCAAACCATTTAAGGATATTAGTTTATCTTTTGACCCACATCCTGTGACAAAAGATTTACCAATTTTAACGAATGAGCGTGCGATTATCAGATCCGTCAGAAACTTGGTAGAGACCATTCCAACCGAAAGGTTTTTTAATTCGATTCTCGGATCTGATGTTCGTCGTAGTTTATTTGAGTTTGTAGATTATGGTACGGCTGGTATTATTGAAGATCAAATTAAAACAACAATTAGAAACTTTGAACCAAGAGTTGATAATGTTGTAGTTGATGTAATACCACAACCAGATGATAATGCATTTGAAGTTTCTGTTATTTTTGATATTATTGGGCAAGAGTTTCCGACACAACAATTTACATTTTTACTAGAGGCAACAAGATAAAATGCCTTTTACACAGTTTACAAATCTAGATTTTGATCAGATCAGAACTTCGATCAAGGATTATCTCCGTGCAAACTCAAATTTCACGGACTTTGACTTTGAAGGTTCGAACTTTTCGATTCTGATCGATGCATTAGCATATAATACTTACATTACAGCATTTAACTCTAATATGGTTGTAAATGAATCCTTTTTGGATTCAGCAACTTTAAGAGAGAATGTTGTTTCTCTTGCAAGAAATATTGGATACGTACCACGCTCTAAAACGGCGGCTAGAGCGGCAGTCACATTTGAAGTACCAACCACAAGCACAAGCCCACTACTTAGTTTAGAAGCGGGTCTAGTATGCGTTGGAGCAGCAGAAAATACTTCATATCGGTTTTCAATCTCGGAAAATGTATCGACAACAATAAATAACGGAATCGCTAAATTTGGATCTTCTTCTGCTCCAGTTTACATTTATCAAGGTTCACTTTTATCAAAATCATGGACTGTTGATGCTTCAGTTAATCAAAGATTTATTTTAGATAATCCAAACATTGATACTTCAACAATTGTTGTTTATGTAAAAGGTATTAATGATAGTGGACTTGGTAGAGAGTATTTTAAAGTTAACAATATTCTAAACCTCAAAGATACTTCAGAAATATATTTGATTCAAGAAGTTCAAGATCAAAAATATGAGATTCTTTTTGGTGATGGTATTTTTGGTAAAAAACTTAGTAATGGAACTGTTATAACTGTTAAGTATATTGTGACTGATGGTGAAGATGGAAATGGTCCATCCTCATTTGCGTTTCAAGGAAACTTTGTTGATGCGGCGAATAACAGAGTCATACCTTCAAACTCTTTTTCAATCACAACAATATCTTCAGCAAAAAATGGTGCCGAGATTGAAAATCTTGCTTCAATTAAATATTATGCTCCAAGACTTTACTCGGCACAATATAGAGCGGTTACTTCTAGAGATTATGAAGCGATTCTCAAAAACATATATCCAAATCTAGAATCCGTATCCGTTGTTGGTGGAGAAGACCTAACACCACCAAGATTTGGAACGGTCGTTATAAGCATTAAACCAAAAAATGGATCTTATGTTTCAGATTTTGATAAGTATAGTATTTTAAATCAACTTAAAAACTATTCTGTTACAGGAATAAATCACGAAATTGTAGATCTTAAGATTCTTTATGTTGAGATTGATTCATCTGTTTATTATAACTCATCTCAAGTTTCAAATGTACAAGATTTAAAGACTTCTATTTCAAATGCATTAGTCAACTATTCAAATAATGTTGATATTAATAAGTTTGGTGGAAGATTTAAGTATAGTAAAGTTGTTCAGTTAATTGATAAAGTTGATAATGCAATCACTTCTAATATTACTAAAGTTACAATTAGAAGAGATCTAAAAGCTCTTACAAATCAATATGCTCAATATGAACTATGTTTTGGAAATCGTTTTCATATTAATGCTGAAGGATTTAACATTAAGAGTACGGGATTTTATATACAAGGGCACTCTGAAAAAGTATATCTAACTGACGTTCCAAATAAAGATTCTTATGGAAAGTTAGATGGAAGTCAAAAAGGAGTTCTAAGTGTAATTACAAAAACTTCTAGTTCAAACTATCGTGTTATATTAAAATCTGTAGGGACAGTTGATTATGCAAGAGGTGAAATAAGATTAACAACTATTAATATTTTATCAACTGATATTGTAGATAATATTATTCAAATTCAAGCATATCCAGATTCAAATGATGTTGTTGGTCTCAAGGATCTGTATCTTAGTTTTGATGTTTCCCATAGTCGAATAAATATGGTAAGAGATGTTATTGCTTCAGGAGAAGATATTTCTGGAGTTTCATTTACCAGAGACTACTATACTTCAAGTTATTCTAACGGGGAACTAGAGAGGAAATAAAACATGTTCGAATCGGACTTTGAAAAAAGAGTAAAAGTTGGTCAGATTATACAAAACCAACTGCCAGAGTTTATTATATCTGAAGCACCGAAAACAATAGATTTTTTACAACAATATTATATTTCTCAAGAATATCAAGGTGGTCCATCCGACATTGCTGAGAATTTAGATCAATATCTAAAGTTAGATAAACTGGTTCCAGAAGTCATAACTGGAGTTACCACATTAACATCTAATATTTCATCGTCTTCTGACATTGTTAGTGTAACAACAACTAAAGGATTTCCAACTGAATATGGTCTGCTTAAAATTGATGATGAAATTATTACATATACAGGAATCACGACGAATACTTTTACTGGATGTATTCGTGGATTTAGTGGAATAACTGGATATAGTTCGGGGATTAGCACATACTCGGAGTCTATAAATCGTCAAGATCTTATTTTTTCAACTTCAACTGCACAAAATCATTCCAATGGTGCAACTGTTACTAATCTAAGTTCTCTATTCTTAAAGGAGTTTTATAAAAAACTAAAATACTTTTTAACTCCTGGTTTAGAGGATAATGAGTTCTTTTCGGGAATAAATGTTAATAACTTTATAAAAGAGTCTAGAAGTTTCTATCAATCTAAAGGAATTGAAGAATCTTTCAGGATTCTTTTTAATCTCTTGTATGGTGAACCTGCAACAGTTGTTGATTTAGAAAATTTTCTGATTAAACCCTCTTCTTCTAAGTTTATTAGAAGAGAAGTTTTAATAACTGAATTAATTTCTGGTAGTGATCCAACAAAGTTAGTGGGTCAAACAGTAAAGAAATCAACTGATTCAAAAACACAAGCATCAGTATCAGAAGTTGAAATTATAACGAGAAAAAATAAATCATACTATAAAGTTTCTTTATTTGTTGGATATGATGATAAAGATCTAATAGAAGGAAACTTTACTATTCCTGGAAAAACAAAAATACTAGAAACAGTTTCTATTGGATCTTCTGTAATTTCTGTAGATTCTACAATAGGGTTTGGATTAACTGGGACTTTGATTTCGGGATCAAATACAATAAATTATACTTCAAAAAGCGTTAATCAGTTTTTTGGGTGCTCTGGAATAACAAATGCAATATCACAAACTTCTGACATAAAATCAGATGAAGTTATCTATGGTTATGAAAATGGGGATACTTCTAAGAAAGTTGAGTTAAGGATAACTGGAGTTATTTCTAAATTTACGCCAATTTCTGATATTAAGTTGGCAAATGAGCAGGAAATAATTTCAATTAAAAATATTGGACAAGTAATCAAAAATCCAAGCACTAATAAGAGTTATAAAGAAATATTTGCCAACTCTTGGATTTATAATACCAGTTCTAGATATCAAGTTTCAAAAATTGTTGGATCAACTTTTACCTTATTAAGTAATATTGATAAATCAAGTCTTAAAATTGGAGATTATGTTGATATAATCAAAAGAGGAACCAATGATATTGCTATTGAAGCTGCTCAAGTTTCAAATATTATAACCTCTACAAATGAAGTTATTTTAAATACTTTTATCACTTTTAATCCACAAGTGGGAATAGAATATGATATTAGAAGAAGAATCAAAAAGGTTTTAAGTTCTGGTGCAGATTTACAATACGGGAATAATAAAATTTTATCAGATGTTTTGAATGTTTATTCAGAAAATGACAAATATGGATATGTTGCATCTAACTCACTTCCTGGATATGAGATAACAGAAAAAATTTATCAATCAAGTATAAGTGAAGCTACTGTACCTAGATTGCAAGGTTATAACTCTTTAACCACTGGATATTCTATTCTTTCTTTTCCATCAGATGTTCCATTTGTAACTGGCGATGCTGTTTTTTATGAACCATCTGGAACTTCTCTTAGTAGTTTAACTGCTGGAACAAAGTATTATGTGAAAGTTATAGCATCAAATCAAATTAAATTATATTTGGCAAAGTCTCTTCTTGTTACGGATAATCCTATAGAGTTTTATCCATTAGATCCTGGATCTGGATCTCATAATTTTATTCTTGCCGATCATAGAAAAAAAGTTATTGGTCCAAATACTATACTAAGAAAGTTTCCCTTTGTACAAAACTTGTCTGACTCTGAAAAAAGTTCTAGAGGAGTTAATCAAGTTGGAGTTTTGATTGATGGTGTTGAAATTATCAGTCCAGAATCTGAAGATAAAATTTATTATGGACCATTAAGTGAGTTTGACATATTGAACTCTGGGAAAAATTATGACGTTGTAAATCCACCAAGAATAGAAATAACTTCACCCAACTCTGGAACTACTGCGTTAGTTTCTCCAGTTATTAGTGGAATAGTAACTTCTGTTCTTGTTGATCCTCAAGATTTTGACGTTGACAATGTTCTTTCTGTTAGTATTAGTGGTGGAAATGGATCTGGTTGCAATCTCCAGCCAGTTATGGGTCAAAGATATCGAGAAATAACCTTTGATAGTCGAGAACTTTTATTTGGTGGTGGTATTGATATTACCTATGAAACAATAACTTTTACTTCTCCTCACTTGTTAAAAAATGGAGAAAGAATAATATATGACCAGAATGGAAATAATCCTATTGGTGTGGGGACATATCAAGGGTTTAACTCATTATCACAAACACTAGTCAGTGGTTCTGAGTATATTGCCAAAATAATAAACCCAACAACCATTCAAATTTATAATAATACTTCCGATTATAACTCTGGTATTAATACAATAGGTATAACAACAAATATTTCATCTGGTATCCATAAATTTAGAACAATATCAAAAAATACATTAAGATCCATTAAAGTTTTAAACTCTGGTTCTGGATACGAATTTAGAAAACTTTACGTCAAATCAAGTGGAATTTCAACACAATATGATACGATAAACTTTAATAATCATGGATTTAAAACTGGTGATTTAGTTGAATATTATTCAACTGGAACCCCAATATCAGGTCTTTCAACTTCAAATCAATATTATATTTTAAAAGTAGATAATAACTATTTTAGATTATCTAATGCTGGAATCGGTGCAAGTATAACTTCAAATTATGAAAGAAAAAAATATGTAAACTTACTTTCAACAGGATCAGGATATCAAATATTTAAGTATCCAGATATTAAAGTTTCTGTTAGTGTTTCTTATGGTACGACAACGGCTGGAAACTTTACTATTACTCCAGTAGTAACAGGAAAAATAATAGATGCTTACTTGTATGAACCTGGTAGTGGTTATGGATCTAATATTTTAAATCTTGAGAAAAAACCACTAATATCTGTCAAAAATGGAAAAAATGCCGAACTTAAACCAATAATTTCTGATGGTAAAATAAAATCTGTACAAGTATTAAGCAAAGGTAGTGAATATACATCTTCACCAGATTTAGAAGTAACTGGTAGTGGATCTGGTGCAATATTAAGAGCAGTTGTACAAAATGAGAAACTAGTAGATGTTGTTGTAATAAATTCTGGAATTGGATATGATCCCAGAAATACCTCAATAAAAGTTAAACCAAAAGGATATGGAGCAATATTTGACGTTAAAGTTAGATCTTTATCAATAAACAGACAGAAAAAGTATGGAATAAATGTTTTATCTGAAAAAGACGACATTTTAACCTATAATGTTGTTGGATATTCTGAGGATTTAGGTAAAACAAACTTCTTTGACGATGGCAGTTCACACTCTCCAATCATAGGGTGGGCATACGATGGTAACCCAATTTATGGTCCATATGGATATTCAATCCCAACTGATAATAGCTCTCCATTAAAAGTTTTAAAAACAGGATATAAACTAGATCCTTCCAATATATTTGATAGGCCAAATGGAGTAGACAATGGATTTTTTGTTGAAGATTATGTATTTGATAACTCTGGGGATTTAGATTTATATAATGGAAGATTTTGTAAAACTCCAGATTTTCCAAACGGCATTTATGCTTACTTTGTTGGAGTTGATACAAGTGTTATTACTAATAAACTAGAACCATATTATCCATATTTTATTGGAAATTATTATAGATCTCCAGTCATACAAGAAAACTTTTTATTGGATCAAGAATATGATTTCAATGAAAGTAACTTAGTTAGAAATACATTTCCTTATAAAGTACAAGATCCATATGCTGATAATGATTTTATCACAGAATCTAATGAGGTTATAAAGCAGTTATCAGTTATTGAATCTGTAACTAAAGGATCTGTAGATTCTTTGGAAGTAATAAATGGTGGAGATGACTATAAGGTAGGCGAATATACTATTTTCAATGATAGTGGAACAAATGGTAATGGTGTCAAAGCTGTTGTTTCTACCTTAAAGGGAAAAACTATTGAAAATATTCAAACATCTCTACAAAGATATGAAAATTCAATCTTTATTTGGGATGCAAATGATTCAATTAGTGTATATCAACCATTTTATAATACTTTAAATGATGGAGATAATGTTTCTATTTCTGGATTAACAAGCTCTATAACTGGATTAACTAATACATTTAAGGTTGGAATAACTTCTGAAAAGATGACCTTATTTAAAAATATTCCAACAAATGTTATACCTGGAGGAGTTACTGAAGACATTTATGTTTCAAATATTCCAACTTCAGTTTCAATTGGAAGTTCTCTCAAAATCGATAATGAAATCTTAACAGTTTTAAATATATTCTCAGATAGTACATGTTTACGTGTTAAGAGGCATATTGTTTCTGCTGGACATACAACTGGAACTAATATTGACATTTTATCAAATAAGTTTAAAATATCCGCTAAAGTATCTCAGTTTGATTCTAGATTAAATGATAAAGTTTATTTTAATGGGCATCAATCTGTTGGAATGGGTACAACTTCTGGTTTGGGTATTTTAGCAACATATACTGTTGGTGAAACTTCCAAAGAAATTTCAATCCCAACTAGGAGCATATATTTACCAAATCATCCATTTAAAACTGGGCAAGCAGTAACTCTATCAAAAAATGCTACAGCAAATTCATTTATTGTAGGAGTTTCTTCGAATAGTTCAACTTTTAATCTACCAGATCCATTCATCAATAGTGCCACAGTATATGTAATTAATAAGTCGGAAGATTATATTGGATTAACAACTGTTGTTGGATTGACAACCAACACCCAAGGTTTATTTTTCTTCAGTAATGGTGACAATGATTCGCAATATTCTTTAGAAAGTAACTTTAATCAAGTTAAAGGTAATGTAGATAGGATTGTAACTACAGTAAAAACTGCAGAATCACATGGATTGAAGAACGAAGATACTGTATCTTTAAGTGTTAAACCAAACGTTTCTATTGGAATAGGAACTACAAATCCAGTCGTAGTCAGATATGATAGTGATTTTGGTAAAGTATTAATAAATCCAGTTGGATTTACTTCTTCACAAATCAGTATTATTAGTGATAAAATCAATATTCCTTCTCATAGATTTGAAACTGGAGATAAAGTTTTATATTCTGCTGATGTTACAGCATCTGGTTTATCAACGGGTGTTTATTTTGTCTATAAAATAGATTCAAATAATGTTCAGTTATCTGAGACTTATTATGATATAGAGAAAGGGTCTCCATCAGTTGTAAACATAACTGGTATTGGAGGTACTAGTCATACCCTTTCTTTGATTAATCCAAAGATTGATATTATTAGAAATAACAATATAACATTTGATCTTTCACATTCATCGTTATATGGTTCTAAATTTAAAATATATCATGATATTAACTTTAATAAAGAGTTTATATCAACTGGAGAATCTAACGTATTTAATATAATCTCTAACGGAATAATCGGAGTAGATACAAGTGCATATTTAACATTAAAATATTCTGATGCTTTACCATCTAAGTTATTCTATAACTTAGAATTTTCTGAAAATGTGATTGAATCAGACAAAGAGGTAAAATATGGATCAGAACTAATATATTTGAATAGTAAATATAATGGTTCATATTCTGTATTTGGTATATCAACAGATACATTTAATGTATCATTAAGATATATTCCAGAATCGCTATCATATGATCAAAATGAGTGTGAAACTTTAGAATATGAAACATCTTCTAATAATGTTTATGGTCCAATAAAAAAATTAAAAATATTATCACAAGGTTTTAACTATAAAAAGCTACCAAAATTTGTTAAGATTAACTCAGAAAAAGGATTAAATGCAAACATTCTTCCTGTTTCAAAAACAATAGGTAGAATAAAGAATGTTAGAGTTTTAGATATAGGGTATGAATATTCATCTGATAAAACTTTAAGGCCAGAAGCATTTATTTCTCCTATCATATCAATTAAAAACTCAGATAATATTGAAGAAGTTAAAGTCATTGATGGTGGTAAATACTACTTAACTCCCCCAGATTTAATACTTTATAATCCAGTATCTGAAAAAATTATAGATGATACTTCATTGATTGCAAATGTACCAAATACTACCATATCTTCGGTTACCATCCTTGGTCCAATTTATGGAATGGATTCTGTAAATCATAAGGTTGTAGCTATCAATAACTCGAACAGTGTTGGAATTAGTTCCATGATTACTGGGTCGGGAATTGTAACCTGCACATTAGCAACTCCTTTTGTAGGATTTAACACCAGTATATTTGCAGTTGGCGATAAAATATTTGTCGAAGGAGTTGAAAAATATACACAAGATGGTAGTGGATTTAACTCATCTGATTACAACTATGAGTTTTTTACAGTTACTCTTTTTGAAAATACAAATCCAGCAAAATTAGAATATAGTTTGTCTGGATTAACTACTAATCCTGGAATTGCAAAAACATTCCAATCTGGTTATGCATCTATTGTGAATGAAAAGATTTATCCTAAGTTTGAAGTTATTCAAAAGAGATCACTATTTCAGGTTGGTGAGCAACTTTATAGTGATAGTGGATCTGGATTTATTGAGAGGGATGTTTATATAACAGATTCTAGAATTGATTATATAAAAATTAAAGGTTCTTATGAGTTATCGAATAGTGAAAAAATAAGAGGTAAAAAATCTGGAGTTATTGCTACTATTAAAAATATTGAATTAAATACTGGAAAATTTGAGATTGATTATTCTAATAGAAAAGATTATGGTTGGATTGATAATATTGGTAGACTAGACGAAGATTACCAGGTTACACCCGATAATGACTATTATCAAAATCTATCATATGCAATAAAAAGTTCTATTGAATACGATAAGTTTGTAGACCCAGTCAATAGGCTATTGCACCCATCTGGATTAAAAAACTTTGCAAATACTAATATAAATTCAACAGTAGAAACAGTAACAAGTATTGCTTCTACAACTAAAGATACTATTGTATTAGATGTTTTAGAAGAAAAAAGAGTAGATGCTGTTAATATTTTTGACTTAGGTATTGATTATGAACCAAGACAAAATCAATCAAAATCTCTAAAAATTAAAAATAAAAAGTTATCATCATATACACAATGCAAAACAAATAGAGTTTTGATTATTGATGACATTAGTTCAAGATTCTCAAATAAAGGAGCGCAAAGTCTTTTTACTGATATAGAAACAATAGAAGACACATTCCAAAAATATTTGGTTCAAGTTATTGATCCAGATACTAAACAATCTCAAGTTTCTGAAATTGTTGTTTTATCAACGGAAAAAGATATTATATCCTTTGAAAAAGGATCTATATTTACATCATATAATCTTGGAGATATATCTGGACAGATTGATTCATTTGATCAAAAAACTCTTAGATTTACTCCAACAGATTTATATAATCGTGACCATGATATTAAAGTTTTAAAAACTAATTTTAATACTGATCTTACTGGTATAGGATCTTTTTCAATAGGATCTATTAACTTATCTAGTGTTAATAGGGTTGTATCTAGTGCTTCGACTTCAACTATTATCTCTTATTCAACGGGAGCATTTGAATCATTATTTGCAAATATTCAAATTTTAAATAACTCTACAAAAGAAACAAATTATGTTGAACTATTGTTAGGTTATGATGGCACTGATACATATTTGGCAGAATACTATTTTGATAGCAGGTTAGAATCTCCTAGCCAGAATTATGTTGGTATTTTTACAGCATCTATAGATCAAGTTTCAAATAAAATATCTCTAGATTTTTATAATGATCAAACTGCTTCTGTTTTACTAAGATCAAATATTGTTGGATTTGGGTCAACTGCAAGTGGTATTGGAACATATAGATTTAAAATTTCAAATCAAGCAGATGGTACAGAAAGAACATCTCGTTTACAGAGTAACTTTTCTAGTGGAAACAATAATGGTATAGGTATTACAGTATGCAATTTAAATACCAGTTTAGATACTAGCCTTAAATCATTAATTAAAGTTTCTTGTGGCCAAACAAGCGCACTACATCAAGTATTATTAACACAAAACACTGCAGATGTTGTTACTGTCCAGTATCCATTTATTTCTATAGGAACAACATCTGGAATTGGAACTTTTGGTGGACAACTATCTGGAAATACTTGTTCTCTAAAGTTTTATCCAGATTCTGCATTCTCTTCCAATATTAAAGTACAATCGTATAATGAAATATTATACACTGAAAATGATTTTGAAAATGTTCCAGATTTTCTTTCATATGGAACGGCAAATCAATCACTATTATTATCCGCTTATGATGGTATAAATGGAAATAGAGCTAATAAGACTGATTTTGATTTAAAATTTAATGGTCTTCCAATATACAAAAAAACATTTGATCCATCAGATTCAAATCAACTTGATTTAGAATCTGGAATCTTTACAATAAGAGATCACTTTTTTAATACTGGAGAAACTCTAACTTATAATCCAAACTCAACATTTATTGGCATAGGTGCAACATCAGTTGGAATCGGTTCAACTGCAAATTATGCTGGGATTGTTACAAATAGATTGCCACAGATAGTTTATCCAATAGTTATTAATACTGATCAGTTTAAGTTAGCTACAAGAAAAGAATATGCTAATAGTGGAATATCTGTAACATTTACATCATATGGACAAGGAAACTCCCACGAGTTAGAGATGACCAAAAAACTTGAAAAATCTCTCATTTCACTCGATGGTATTGTTCAACAACCGATTACATATACATCTATTTTCCATAAACTAAATGGTTCAATAGGATTTGGTGTCAGCACATTTAGATTAACTGGAATATCAACACTTCAACCAAGAGATATTTTGAGAGTTGATGATGAATATATGAAAGTTATTTCAGTTGGATTTGGAACTACAAGTGTTGGTCCAATAACTGGATTGGGAACTTTACCATTAGTCACAGTTAAGAGAGGATCAGTTGGATCATCTGCGACTTCACATGTTAATGGTTCTACTGCTAGAGTTTATAGAGGATCTTTTAATATTGTAGGTAGCAAGATTTATTTCTTAGAACCGCCAAAAGGAAACACAAGATCTGTAAGAGATATTACAAATCTACCCTATACTAAGGCAGAATTTAATGGCAGAACCTTTTTAAGAAAAGACTATACCACAAATATGTTATTTGATGACATTTCTGATCAATTTACTGGCATTGGTAAAACATACACTTTAACTATTCAGGGTGCAAACACAACTGGTCTAAGTGCTGGTAATGGAATACTGTTTATTAATGGAGTATTCCAAACACCATCAACTCCAAATAATCAAGGAAATAACTATTCACTATTACAAAACGCTGGAATATCAAGTGTAATATTTACAGGAATTACTTCAGAAAATGGTCAGATTGTTCAATCTGATTTTGACATCAATCAAAATCAGGTTCCAAGAGGTGGTTTAATAGTTTCTTTGGGATCAACTCCAGGTATGGGATATGCCCCCCTAGTTGGAGCATCTGTTACTGCAAGACTAAATCCAGCAACTGGAAGTATTATTTCTGTTGGTATTGGGACAACTGATATTTTAGGATCTGGATATCGCGGCCCAGTTTCAATCGCTGTAACTCAATATGGAGGACATGTTGGAAATGCAGCAACTATTACAGCGACTGTTGGTGCAGGAGGTAGTTTAGCATTTAATGTTGTTTATGGTGGATCTGGATATACAAATCCAATAATACAAGTTCCCGATCCAGTATATGAAAATCTTCCAGTTGTAGGTGTTTCTAGACTTGGAATTGGAAATACAACAGATACTGGGAAAAATCTTTTACTTACAATAAATGTTGGCGCCACCAATACAACTGGAATAGGATCTACGTTATTCCAAGTATCATCATTTAAGATTGCTAGACCTGGATATGGTTTTAAAGTTGGAGATGTATTTAAACCAGTTGGATTAGTAACTGCAAAGGGTTTATCAGCTCCTATTAGTGATTTTGAGTTAACGGTTGTTGAAACTTTTAATGATTATTTTTCATCTTGGCAGTTTGGTGAAATGGATCATATTGATTCCGTTAGAAACTTACAAAATGGAAATAGAGTTAGATTCCCACTTTACTACAATGGACAGTTATTGAGTTTTGAAAAAGATCCTACAAGTATTTTTTCAGAAAGAATTAATCTAAATGCAGTTTTACTAATTTTTGTTAACGGAGTTCTTCAAACTCCAGGAGTTTCATACCAATTTGAAGGAGGAACAACCTTTACATTTAGTCAAGCTCCAAAAAGTAGTGATAAGGTTGATATTTTCTTCTACTTAGGCACAAATGGAGTTGATGTTCAAATAGTAAGTACAAAAGAAACTCTTAAAGCTGGAGATAACGTTACATTATACAAAAATGCAGCGGATCCAAGCACTATATCTCAAGAAAACCAGAGATATATTTTAGAACTTAGTGGTTCAGATTTAATAGAAACTGACATTTATGTTGGAATGGGTGTAGATCAAGTAAGATATAGACCGATCGAATGGAAGAAACAAAAAGTCGATACTTACATAAAGGGAGACTACGTTTATAAATCTAGAGATTCCATTGAGCCATTGATTTACCCAACTGCGAAAATAATTAAAGGATTTAATGAATCATCAACTGATATATTTGTTGATAATGCACAGTTCTTTAACTATGAAGAGAATAACTATGATATTCCAATAAGTACTTTTGACTCTATAATACTCCCTGGAACTAATCCAGTTGGAGCATCTTTAACTGCAATAGTTTCTAATGACGGTAAGATTACAAGTATTTCAATAAATGATCCTGGATCTGGATATGTGTCCTCAACGATTGACGTTAAGATAGGTATTCCAACTCATATTGGAGTCGGAGTTGGAACAACTGCAACTGCAACTGCAACTATAACTAATGGACAAATTAGTTTAGTTAATATAACAAATGAAGGACTTGGATATGATATTAATAATCCCCCACAAGTTATTGTTGAAACTCCATCTTTCAAATATGAAAATATTAGTAAAATAGCAAATGTTCAAGGATTTTCTGGTATTATTACAGGAATAACAACTGCAACAGGAACTTCTGGACATCCATTAGCTCTCAAGTTCTTCTTCAAATCTGACTCTGCAAGTGCCAGCGATTTAGTATCTGGATATCCTGTCTATATTGTTGATACTAAGGTTGGTAATGGTGTCACATCAGTGGATTCATCAAATACTTCTATAGTTGGAATAGGAACAACATTTTTAGATAATATTTACTATGTTCATAGTATTACTAACTTAGGATCAAATGCTCAAATGGTTTGTAATGTACATTCACAGAGTAATATCATTGGTATTAATACCACTGGATCAATAACAAAACCTCTAGGAAGATTATCATGGGGAAGATTTTATAACTTTGAAAGGTCAACATCTCCAATAGCAATAGGTGTTAGTGGGTTAACAGTTGATTCTGGATTAAGCACATTCCCAACTATTCAGAGAAGAGGATTTGGATTACGTGATACGGGAGCCATACGTAAGGTATCTAATATAGTATAAATATAAAAAAAAGACGTTAAAATGTCAGCAATTGTTACTGATCAATTTAGAATTTTAAACGCCAGTAATTTTGTAGAATCTGTTGCGAACCCTGCAAATTCTTATTATGTTTTTGTTGGTTTACCAAACCCAACTACTCTTGGGTATGGTAGAACAAGTGATTGGAATACAAATATTCCTGCGCCATTAGATAATTTTTCTTATCAAGGAAATGTATCTGATGTCATGATGTTTGGCAAAAAAGTTTCTTCTGCAAATGTTAGAAGAATAATAAGAAGAATAGATTGGGTAAGTGGTACAAGATATGAACTTTATCGACATGATTATAGTGTTTTAAATCCATCTGCCTTAACAAAAGCATATAGATTATATGATTCAAATTATTATGTTATGAACTCTGATTATAGAGTTTATATTTGTATCGATAATGGATCTTCTGGAACTAACCCCTCTGGAAATGTCTCTCAAGATGAACCAAAATTTACTGATTTAGAACCTTCAAGAGCAGGGGATAGTGGTGATGGGTATGTTTGGAAATATCTGTTTAGTGTTTCTCCAAGTGATATTATAAAATTTGATTCTACTGAATATATTACGGTTCCAAATGATTGGGCAACTAGTTCAGATTCTCAAATAGTAGCGATTAGAGAAAATGGAAATTCTGATGTAAATGAAAATCAAATAAAAAAAGTTTATATAGAAAGTGCAGGATCAAACTACTCAAACGGATTAGGACAAGAGTTTAATATACTTGGAGATGGAACTGGTGCTAAAGTTAGAGTCGATGTTACTGCTGGAAAAATAACAAATACAGTAGTTTCATCTGGAGGAAAGGGATATAGTTATGGTATGGTTGATCTTGGTTCAATAAACTCAAATACTACTACAACTGGAAAAGCAAAACTCATTCCAGTTATTCCACCATCTAATGGGCATGGATTTGACATTTATAAAGAACTTGGAACTGATAGAGTTTTAGTTTATGCCAGATTTGATGATTCTACAAAAGATTTTCCAATAGATACAAAATTTGCACAAGTTGGGATTGTAAAAAATCCTACGTCTATTGGATCAACTCAAATATATACCGAAAATACATTTTCTTCATTGGATTCATTAAAGTTAAAATCAGTTACAGGAACTCCAAAAGTTGGAGAAAAAATATTCCAAAACGTAACAGGTGGAAAAGCTTTTGGATATATTGCATCTTTCGATGTTGAAACAAACGTCCTGAAATATTTTAGAGATAGATCTTTATTTTGGAATCAAACATCGTATGATCAAACTGATTATATTGGTATATCTACTTCTGGAAAGATATTTGATTTTGATTCAACGTCAGCAAATTCTATTATTGGATCTGAATCTGGATTTTCTGGTACTATTGACACAAGTTTTAGTGGAATAACAACTAATCCATCAGGAACAAAATTAGTTAACCTAGGTGTTAACTTTACAAATGGAGTTGCAACTCCAGAAATAAATAAAGGATCAGGTGAGATTGTCTATCTAGACAATAGACCTTTAATCAACAGAAATTCTCGCCAAAAAGAAGATATCAAAATCGTCCTGGAATTTTAAAAAATGGCCCAAAAAACTAACTTAAATATAAGCCCATATTTTGATGATTTTAATAGTGATGATAGCTTCTATAAAGTTTTATTTAAACCTGGATATCCAGTTCAGGCTAGAGAATTATCAAATCTCCAATCGATTCTACAGCATCAAATAGAATCATTTGGAAGTCATATATTTAAAGAAGGGTCCATGGTTATTCCTGGATCTGTAACTTACGATGCTAACTATTTTTCTGTAAAGGTCAATCCAGATCATCTTGGTATAGACATTACTGTTTATCTCAAATCTTTGATTGGAAAAAAAGTTAAAGGGCAAAAGTCTGGAGTTGTTGCATCAATAAAAAACTATACATTACCTCCAGATGAAGGTGTATCAGATATAACACTTTACGTTAAATATCTCGATTCTGACATTAATTTTGAAATTTCACAATTTAATGATGGAGAAGATTTAATACTTCAAGAAAATGTTACTTATGGAAATACAACAATAAACACAGGAGATACTATTTTAACGGTTGTTTCACAAAATGCATCATCTGTTGGATCTGCCGTTGGATTAGATAAAGGGGTTTATTTTATCAGAGGTACTTTTGTTGAAGTTCCAACATCTGTGGTTGTTCTAGATCCATATTCAAATACAACTTCATATAGAGTTGGTTTAAACATCTTTGAAGAAATTGTCACCTCAGTCGATGATTCTAGATTAAATGATAATGCTAGAGGATTTACCAACTATGCTGCACCTGGTGCAGATAGATTTAAAATAACAGTTAAACTATCTAAAAAACCAATAGATGATTTTGAAGATACTAATTTTGTTGAGTTAGTTAGAATAGATAAAGGTGGCATTAAGAAACTTCAAAATACAGCGACATATTCTGAAATAAAAGATTATTTTGCGAAAAGAACTTTCGAAGAATCTGGGAACTACGCATTAAATCCATTTACTGTTAACATTTTAAACTCATTAAATGATGAAATTTCATCGAATGGTCTTTACATAGATACTGAAAAAACCGAACAAGGCAATATACCATCAGATGATTTGATGTGTGTAAGAGTTTCTCCAGGAAAAGCATATGTTAAAGGTTATGATGTAGATCTACCTGGTTCAAGGATTATTGATGTAAAGAAACCAAGAGATATTAAAACAATAAAATCTGCCTTGATTCCTTTTGAGATGGGGAATCTTCTTAAAGTAAATAATGTTGTTGGAACTCCATTGTTAGGTTTATCTAGTAGCAATGTAGTTAAACTTTATAATAGAAGAAGAAATACATCCACAACAAATGCTGGAACTGGAACTTTAATTGGTGATGCTCGCGTTTATAGTTTCAGTGTATCAGATGCTCCATATAGTGGAGCATCTACGGAATGGGATTTATATCTTTTTGACATACAAACATATACTGCTCTGACTCTAGGATCTTCTTTAGGTGCAAATGATGCTCCAGTAAGCACTTTTGTTAGGGGTCTGAGTAGTGGTGCTACAGGTTATGTCGCAGTAGCACCCAACTCATCCACACTATATTTAAGTCAGACTTCAGGAACATTTTTAGATGGAGAGCAAATTATCTTCAATGAAAGCATTGAAATTTCTAGAACTATTCAAACAGTAACTGCATATACTTCAGAAGACATCAAGTCTGTATATCAAGATTCAACAACTCTTAATTCAGATTTACAGTGTGACTTTATTGCTGATACTGTTTTATATCGCTCATTACCTTCAGGATTTAATGTAACAGATAATGTAACAATAACCACTGGTGGAGTTGTTACTTGTGGTGGAAAGTCATTTTTAAGTATAAAACCTGGATCTATAATTAGGTATCAAAAACAAGGAACAACTGTAGAAACTTTCAATAGGGTCAGTTCTGTTTCTTCTGATGGTTTATCAATGACAGTAGTTGCTCTAGATTCTTCAATATCTGGAGTTTGTGATAAAGATTTACCTGGATCAGATTTAGTAACGACTTTCTCCCTTGGAATACCTATAATTGCAAATCTGGATAAAGCGTCTTTGTATAGTGAACTTCCCAAATCAAATATATCTTCTGTCGATCTAGGATCATCTAATTTAATCGTTAGTACACAGGTAAAAAATAAAACAATTAATGGGAGTGGTAATATCACACTTACAACTGCAGATGTTGGAATAACAAGTTGTTTCTTTGAAAGTTTTGATGCTGAAAGATATTCTGTACATTATTCTAATGGTTCTATAGAACCATTAACTGCAGATCAGTTTACATTAGGTGCAAATGGAGGATCTATAACATTAACAGGTTTAACTCCAAGTGCAACTGGAGTTGCTGTTAATGTTACCCTAAAAAGAAATCTACTATCAAGTAAAACAAAAGATTATGTAAGAAGTGAAAAAGTAACTATAGATAAGACTAACGGAGTTTCAAACTCGGTTAGTGGTTTAACAACAAGTAAATATTATGGATTAAGAGTTGAAGATACTGAAATATCACTTAATCTTCCAGATGTTGCAAATATAGTTGCAATATATGAATCGACAACATCTAGTGCCCCAATTTTGGACAAATTAACTTTTGTTACGGGTCTTAGTTTAGATACTAATACTATTTTAGGAGAAAAAATAGTTGGTCAAAAAAGTAGAGCAATCGGGCAACTTGTAACAAAAAGTTCTACCAATGAAGTTGAGTTTGTTTATTTGAACTCAAACCAGTTTGTCTTGGGAGAAACTGTTGTTTTTAAAGAATCAAATATTTCATCAAATATTCAAGCGATTACAAAAGGTAGTTACATAAATCTGACAAATAACTATACTTTAGATAAAGGACAAAAAAACCAATATTATGATTATTCAAAAATTGTTAGAAAAAATGGGGGAACTTTACCATCTAAGCAACTTTTAGTTATTTTTGATTACTATAAAGTATCTGACGGTAATGGTGGAGATATTTTTACAGTTAACTCATACACTAAAGATAGATTTACAACAGATATTCCTCTTTTAAAAAATGGATCTTTGAGAGCGTCCGATACTTTAGATTTTAGGCCAAGAGTATCTAAATTTACTTCGACTACATCATCACCATTCTATTTTACAAGTAGAAGTTTTGAATCTTCTCTTAACTATTTTATAACTCCAAATGAAGATTCTTTAATTGGATACAGTTATTATTTACCAAGAACTGATAAAGTAACTATTAATAAACTT
>Ga0129336_10000390_pt1 | contig 25577 bp, 18 predicted proteins | sample CPB6_02_DNA_FD_96878 | JGI IMG/M metagenome (GOLD analysis project Ga0129336, IMG submission 96878) | Freshwater to marine salinity gradient microbial communities from Chesapeake Bay, USA - CPBay_Sum_0.6_0.2_DNA | ecosystem: Environmental > Aquatic > Marine > Coastal | place: USA: Chesapeake... | reverse complement strand
GCCGGTCTTCCACCGCTGGCACCACTCCAAGGACCCCGCGGCCGTCGACAAGAACTTCGCCGGACTGCTGCCCCTCTGGGACGTCGTGTTCGGCACCTACTACATGCCCCGGGACCGGATGCCCGACGACTTCGGCATCCACGAGCCGATGCCCTCGGGCTTCCTCGGTCAGCTCAAGGCGCCCTTCGTCTGGGGCCGTCCCGGTCGCGTCCAAGAAAAGAGCTGAGCGTTTGCTCCGCCTCGGCTTTCCCGAACACTTCCTCTTCGCATGTTCCCCGCCGACCGACGCGAGAACTGGCACGCCGGGCAGGGCAGGTGGGCCCACGTGCCCGCTTCCGACTGGAACGACTGGCACTGGCAGCTGCGCAACCGCATCACCTCGCTCGAGCAGCTCGAATCCCTGGTGCGGCTTTCGAAGGAGGAGCGGGCGGGCTGCCTGTTCGCCCCCGGCAAGCTCTCGCTCGCGGTCACGCCCCATTTCTTCAACCTCATCGACCCCGAGGATCCGGACTGCCCCGTGCGGCGCCAGGTCATCCCCCGCATCGAGGAGTCCGACGTGGCGCCGGGCGAGTCGCCCGACCCGGTGGGCGAGGAGTCCACGATGCCCGTCCCCGGCATCGTCCACCGCTACCCCGACCGCGTGCTCTTCCTGGTGACGGACCGCTGCGCCGCCTACTGCCGCTACTGCACCCGCAGCCGGCTCGTCTCCAACGCGCAGGCCTACGACTTCCATCCCGAGCTGGAGAAGGGCCTCGCATACATCGCCGCGCATCCCGAGATCCGCGACGTCCTCATCTCCGGCGGCGATCCGCTCCTGCTTTCGGACGCCAAGCTCGACCAGCTCCTCGGCCGCCTCCGCGCCATCCCGCACGTCGAGTTCATCCGCATCGGCTCGCGCATCCCGGTCTTCCTGCCCCAGCGGGTGACGGAGGGCCTCTGCGACGCGCTCAAGCGCCACGGGCCGGTGTGGCTGAGCATCCACGTCAACCATCCGAAGGAAGTCACGGCCGAGCTGGCCGCCGCCTGCGAGCGGCTCGCCTTCGCCGGCGTGCCGCTGGGCAACCAGTCGGTGCTGCTGCGGGGCGTGAACGACGACGAGGAGGTCATGCGCGCGCTGCTTCACCGGCTGCTCATGATCCGCGTGCGCCCTTACTACCTCTACGCCTGCGACCTCATCGAGGGCTCCTCCCATCTGCGCGTGCCGGTGGAACGGGGCATCGAGATCATCCGCTCGCTGCGCGGCCACACGACCGGCTACGCCGTCCCGCAGTTCGTCATCGACGCTCCCGGCGGCGGGGGCAAGGTCCCCGTCAACCCCGCCTACGTGCGGGCGATCCAGGACGGCATCGTCGAGCTGCGCAATTTCGAGGGCCGCAGTTTCACCTATCCCTCGGGCGTCCGCATGCCGGAGCCGCGGCCCGGGCCGGTGGCCTGAAAGCCGCGACCAAAGGGAGACGAACCGGGTTTTTAGTCCGGTTCGCCCTCAAGGTGGCGGGCCCGTAGGGATTCGAACCCCAAACAACTGATCCGTAGTCAGTTATGATATCCATTTCACCACGGGCCCGTGATGAGGTCGTTCAGCAAAGGCGGCGGGCCTTTTGAGGCAAGGACTTTTTGATTCAGACGGAGGCCTGATGCAGCGCCACGGTGCCGAAAAGCATCTTTTCGCAGGCCACTTCCCGGAAGCCGACGTCCTTGAGTTCAGCGGTCAGTCCGTCCGCGTCGGGGAATCCGGCGATGCTGGTGCCCAGATAACGGTAGGCCCCGAGGTCGCCGGTGAGCAGGGCGGCCGCGACGGGCAGGACGCAACGGACGTGGAGGAAGTGGAACGGCGCGAACCAGAGGTCCGGCTGTGAGAACTCGAGGATGAAGACGGATCCGCCCGGCCGGGTGATGCGTCGCAGCTCTCGCAGGCCGCGCGGGCGGTCTTCGAAATTACGCACCCCGTAGGCGACCGTGACCGCGTCGCAGGCGGCGTCGCCGATCGGAAGCCGCATGCAGTCTCCGGTCCGGAATTCGACCCGGACTCCTTCCGCGGTCGCGCGGCGTCGGCCGAGTTCGAGCATCGGCTCGCAGAAATCATAGCCGACCACTTCCGAGCTTCCGGGGAGCTCGGCCCGCAGGGCGAAGGCCACGTCGCCGCTTCCCGTCGCGAGGTCCGCCACGGAGGCGGGCCGGGCGGCCTTGACGGCCGCGACCAGTCGGTTCCTCCAGCCGACGCACAGGCCGAGGCTCAGCACGCGGTTCGCCAGGTCGTAGCGGGAGGCGATGCCGGAAAACATCGTGCGCACTGCGGAACCTTCGGGCATGGTCTCACCCTCCGCACATTGCCGGGGAGGTCAAGTGAGGGAGACGGGAGGGGGCACGTTGACAAGTGGGCACGTGGGCAAGGGGCGAAGACTCGCTCAGACAGCCACAGGGGTTCGTGCCTGCCCCATTCCATCTCCCCTTGTCACCGTGCCCCCGTGCCCGCTTGCCCCCTCATAGGAACACTCCCCCGCCCAAGAGGACGCGGTCGTGATAGACGGCGAGCACCTGGCCCGGGGCGATGCCCCGCTGGGCCTGGGCGAAGAGCACTTCCGCGCCGCCGTCGGCCGCGAACTTCAACCGGGCCGGCGTGGCGGGGTCACGGTGTCGGATGCGCGCGAGGACGTCGGCCTCTCCGGACAAAGGGCGGTTGATCCAGCTGAACCCTCGCGCCTTGGCGCGGTCCGCGTACAGTGACGGCAGGCCCGGCCGGTCGAAGGCCACGTGCAGCGTGGCGGTCGCGAAATCCTTCTTCACGACCACGTAGTGCTCGTGATCGGTGTTGGAGGGCAGCCCGATGCCCTTGCGTTGTCCCAGGGTGAAGCGGTGCAGTCCGCGGTGCGTGCCGATCGTGCGCCCCTCGTGATTGACCACCGGGCCCGGCGCGTCGGGGATGTGCCGTTCCAGGAAGTCCTGCACCGGCACCTGTCCGAGGAAGCAGATGCCCTGGCTGTCCTTGCGTTCGGCGTTGGGCAGGCCGGATTCGGCGGCGAGCCGGCGCACGTCCGGCTTGAACAGTTCGCCGACGGGGAAGACCGCCCGCGCCAGCTGCTCCTGACGGAGCATCGCGAGGAAGTAGGACTGGTCCTTGTTGGGGTCGGCCCCTTCCAGCAGGTCGAAGCTTCCGTCGGCGTTGGCCCGGCGGCGCGCGTAGTGGCCCGTCGCGATCGCGTCATAGCCCTCGTCCAGCGCCCTTCTCAGGAAGACGCCGAACTTCATCTCGCGGTTGCAGACGACGTCGGGGTTGGGGGTCAGGCCGTTCCGGTAGCCCTCCACGAGGTATTCCACCACCGTCCGCCGGTAATCCGCGACGAGGTCCATGACCTTGAAGGGCAGGCCCAGGTGCTCCGCGGCCGCGCGGGCGTTGCGCACGTCCTCCTCCCAGGGGCATTCACCGGGGAAGGGCAGGCCCTCTTCGTTCATCCAGGTCCTGAAATAGGCCGCATGCACCTCGTGCCCCTGCCGCTTGAGCAGCAGGGCCGCGACGGCGCTGTCTACGCCGCCGGAGAGGGCCACGAGGAACCTGGACATCGGGGGTCAATCTGGGCGGCCGTCCGCCCGGGGGCGAGAAAGGAACGGCGCCGTGGACAAGACCCCCTTGCCCTCGGGGTCCCGCCGGGTAATGCTGAGTCATGCGCCCGGTCGTCCTGCTGCTCTTCCTCGCCACCGTCCTTCCCCTGCGTTCCCAGACTTCCGCCCAGATCGTCGGCATCCAGCAGGACATTACCGAGCTCAAGGCCGAGGTCGAGAAGCTGCGTCTCGAGAACGCCGACCTCCGGGCCGAGGTGTCCCGCCTGCGCTCCGTCCCGGCCCAGGCTCCGGCGGCCAAGGGCGCCGACGCCGAGTCGCTTGCGCGGCTCCGGGCCGAGGTGCTCGCCGAAGTGGACCGGCGGCTGAAGCAGCAGACTGCCGACGTGAACGCCGCGCTCGCCGAGCTCACCAAGCAGGTGAACGCCGCGCTCGGCCGCCCCGCTTCCGTCGCGCCGGCCGCGCCCGCCGGCGGCCCGTCCGCGGCTCCGGCCGGCAACGCGCCCGTCGAAGGCTTTCCCGCCGACATGCCGCAGACGGGGATCAAATACACCGTGAAGCCCGGTGATTCGGTGACCAAGGTCGCCCGGAACAACAAATCCAAGATTGAGTGGATTTTGAAGGCCAACAGCCTCACCAATCCCAACGACCTCAAAGCGGGGTCGGTCATTTTCATCCCCCAGCCCGAAGAACCCGCACGCTGACCATGGCCCAACCCCCCAAGAAGAATCTCGGACGCGGTCTCAGCGCGATCATCGGCGGAGGCGTCACGCGCCCGGCCCAGCCCGAAGCCCAGTCCTCCGCCCAGTCCGCGCCCGTCAATCCCGCCCTCCAGCTGGTGGAGATCGCCGTCGCGCTGGTCGTCCCCAACCCGCGTCAGCCTCGCCGTGATTTCGACGAGGCCTCCATCCGCGAACTGGCCGAGTCCATCCGCTCCGAAGGGCTGCTGCAGCCCATCGTCGTCCGCAAGGCCGGCTCCGGCTACGAGCTCATCGCCGGCGAGCGACGCCTGCGGGCCTTCCGTCATCTCGGCCAGAAGACCGTCCCCGCCCGCGTGATCGAGGCGAGCGACGCGTCGAGCGCGGTGATGGCGTTGCTGGAGAACCTGCAGCGCGCCGACCTCAACCCGGTCGACGAGGCGGTCGCGGTCGCCTCCCTCATGCGCGACTTCAACCTCACCCAGGAGGCCGTCGCCGACCGCCTCGGCCGTCCGCGCGCCTCGGTCGCCAACTCCGTCCGCCTGCTCGCCCTTGAGCGGGAGGTGCAGGGCTACCTCGCCAAGGGGCAGATAATGGCCGGTCACGCCAAGGTGCTCCTCGGCGTCGAGAACAAGGCGCACCAGGTCCAGGTCGCCCGGCTCGTCATCGAGAAGGGGCTCTCCGTGCGCGCCCTGGAGGCCGAAGTGCGCAAGCTCGGCGGCGGACGCCGTGGCGAGCGCAAGCGCGCCGCGCAGACCGTCGTCGAGGACGTCCAGAAGCGCCTGACCGCCCATTTCTCCTCCGCCGTCACCGTCGTCCGCAAGGGTGACAAGGGCTCGATCAGCATCCCCTTCACCAGTGACGACGACCTCGCTCGCCTGCTGGAGAAGATCGGGATCAAACTTTAGTGGGCACGTGGGCAAGTTGACACGGTGACACGGGATGATGAGGCGGCGTGGCCGCCCACGGAAAGATGTCCTCCTGGGGTGCCGTAATGCTCCCTTGTACCCGTGTCACCGTGCCAGCGTGTCCCCGCGCTTTAAGCGCTGAGTCCCGCTACGCGGAACTCAGTGCTTAAAGTGGCGCATGCCCGTGAAGACCATCGCCATGCCCCGGGCGTCGGCCGCGGCGATGACGTCGGCGTCCTTGACCGAGCCTCCGGGCTGGATGGCGCAGGTGGCGCCGGCGTCGGCGGCGGCCAGCAGGCCGTCGGGGAAGGGGAAGAAGGCGTCGGAGCACACGGCCGATCCCGCGAGGGGCAGCTTGGCCTCGCCGGCCTTCCAGACCGCGATGCGGGAGGAGTCGACGCGTGACATCTGGCCCGCGCCCACGCCGAGGGTGCGTTCCTTGCCCGCGTAGACGATGGCGTTGGACTTCACGTGCCGCACCACGCGCCATCCGAAGAGCATCGAGGCCATCTCGTCGGCGGTCGGCTGGCGCTTCGTGACCACCTTGAAGTCGCGCGGATGGACCGGCTTCTGGTCGCGGTCCTGCACCAGCACCCCGCCGATGACCGCGCGGACCTCGCGCAGGGTGTCGGCGCGCAGGCCCACCTTGGCGCGCATGAGCCGCAGGTTCTTCTTCTTGCCGAAGATGGCGAGCGCGTCCGCGTCGAACTCCGGCGCGATGATGACCTCCGAGAAGATCTCCGCGATGGCCTCCGCGAGGCCCTTGTCGACCGTGCGGTTGGCGACGATGATGCCGCCGAACGGGGCCTGCCGGTCGGTCTCAAAGGCCTTGTGCCAGGCCTCGAGCAGCGTGTCGCCGGAGGCGGCGCCGCAGGGGTTGGTGTGCTTGAGGATGCAGACCGTCGGACGCTCGAACTCGCCGATCAGGTAGGTGGCGGCGGTGATGTCCAGGATGTTGTTGTAGCTGAGCTCCTTGCCCTGGAGCTGGTCGAACGCCTCGTGGAAGGAGCCGTAGAGCGCGGCCTGCTGGTGCGGGTTCTCCCCGTAGCGCAGGCGCTGGGCGAGGGGCAGGGTGGAGGTGAAGCGCGAGGGCAGACCGAGCACGTTGCCTTCGCCGGGCTGCGCCTGGGACTCCAGGTAGTTGGCGATGGCCGCGTCGTAGGCCGAGGTGCGCTGGAAGACCTTGAGGGCGAGCTCGCGGCGGAGCGCGGAGAGTTCGGCCGGATCCTTCATCGCCGCGAGCACGCGGGGGTAGTCGGCCGGATCGGTGACGACCGAGACGGACGCGTGGTTCTTGGCCGCGCTGCGCAGCATCGAGGGTCCGCCGATGTCGATGTTCTCGATGGCGTCCTCGAACGAGCAGCCGGGCTTCGCGACGGTCGACTCGAAGGGGTAGAGGTTGACGACCACGAGGTCGATGAGGTCGATGCCGTGAAGCTTCGCCTGCTCGAGATGCTCCGCGGAATCGCGGCGGCAGAGGAGGCCGCCGTGGACCTTCGGGTGCAGGGTCTTGACGCGGCCCTCCATGATTTCGGGGAAGCCCGTGTGCTCGCCGACGTCCGTCACGGGAAGTCCGGCGTCGCGCAGCGCCTTGGCGGTGCCGCCGGTCGAAAGGAGCCGGTAGCCGTGCTCCTTGACGAGCGCCTGGGCGAAGGGCAGCAGGCCGGTCTTGTCGCTGACGGAGAGGAGGGCGAGAGGCATGGCGGAAAAGGTCGCGTGATTGGGTAGGGGATGCCCTGATGGGTCAAGAGTGAGACAGGGGTCGCCCGGTTTCGCACCGGCTCCCGAACCCTTCCTTGACCCCCCGCCCGTTTTTCCCTCCTTCCAAGGGTCATGTCGACCGCCCTCCTGTTTTCCGGCCAAGGCGCCCAGGCCGTGGGCATGGGCAAGTCGCTCTACGAGGGGTCTTCGCTCGCCAAGGGGCTCTATGACCGGGCGGCCGGCCTGCTGCCCTTCGACCTCCGCAAGGTCTCCTTCGAGGGTCCGGCCGAGCTCCTCACCGAGACCCGGGTCTGCCAGCCCGCCCTCTACGTCCAGGGCTACGCCATCGCTGCGATCCTGCGCGAGCGGGGCCACCTCAAGGACCTCTCCGCCTGCCTCGGCCTCTCCCTGGGCGAAATCACCGCTTACGCCGTGGCCGGGGTCTGGGACTTCGAGACCGGCCTGCGCATCGTGGCGGAACGCGGACGGCTGATGCAGGAGGCCTGCGACCGCACCAAGGGCGGGATGGCCGCCGTCATCGGGGGTTCCCGCGAGGACATCGCCAAACTGTGCTCGGCCTTCGACATCGACGCCGCCAACTTCAACTGCCCCGGGCAGGTCGTCATCTCCGGCGACGCCGACCGCGTGGCCCAGGCCGTCGCGCGCGCCAAGGAGTTCGGGCCGTTCAAGCTCGTGAAGCCCCTCGTCGTCGCCGGCGCCTACCACAGCCGCCTCATGGAGCCGGCCCGCGCGGCCTTCGAATCCTTCCTCGCGGGCGTGGAGTTCCGGCGTCCGCAGGTCACGGTCTATTCCAACGTCAGCGGCGGCGTCCTGGCCGAGCCCTCGGAGCTGCGCTCCGCCCTCGTCCGTCAGGTGGTGTCCTCCGTGCTCTGGGAGGACGACTGCCGCGCCGCGGCCGCCACGGGCGTCACGCGCTTCCTCGAATGCGGTCCGGGAGGCGTCCTGGCCGGCATGATGAAGCGCACGGCCCCCGAGGCCGCCGTCACTTCGCTCAGCGAGCTGGCCGACCTCCCCGCCTGAAACGCCGAGACCGCCCGCCGTGTCTTTGGACCATATCCGCAATTTCTGCATCATCGCCCATGTCGACCATGGGAAGACGACGCTCTCCGACCGCCTGCTGGAGCACACCAAGACCATCGAGAAGCGGCAGATGAAGGAGCAGCTGCTCGACGCGATGGACCTCGAGCGCGAGAAGGGCATCACCATCAAGTGCCACCCGGTGACGATGAACTACGTCGCCCCCGACGGACAGGCCTACGTCCTCAACCTCATCGACACCCCGGGGCACGTCGACTTCGCCTACGAGGTCTCGCGTTCCCTCGCCGCCTGCGAGGGAGCCGTGCTGCTCATCGACGCCTCCCAGGGCGTCGAGGCCCAGACGGTCGCCAACGCCACCCTGGCCATGAACCAGGGGCTCGAGATCGTCCCGGTCATCAACAAGATCGACCTGCCTTCCGCGCGGCCCGAGGAGGCCCGCCGGCAGGTCGAGGACATCCTCACCATCCCCGCCCACGACGCCGTGCTCGCCTCCGGCAAGTCCGGCCTCGGCATCGACGACATCCTGCAGGCCATCGTGCGCCGCGTGCCGAAGCCGCGCTGGGCCGACTACCCCCAGGCCCGCGCCCTGGTCTTCGATTCGCTCTTCGATTCCTACAAGGGGGTCATCAGCTACGTGCGCGTCTTCTCGGGCACTTTCCGGCCCGGCCAGGCCATCGAACTGATGTCCAACGGCGTCCGTTCGGTCATCAAGGAGGTGGGCACTTTCTCGCCCCGCATGAGCCCGTGTGAGGAGCTCGGTCCGGGCAGCGTGGGCTACATCGTCATCAACATCCGCGAGGTGGCCGACGTGAAGGTCGGCGACACCATCACGCTCGCCGCCGACCGCGCCAAGGATCCGGTCCCCGGCTTCAAGGAGGTCCGCCCGATGGTCTTCAGCGGCATCTACCCGCTCGACACGGCCGACTACGAGAAGCTCAAGACCTCGCTCGCCAAGCTCGCCATCAACGACTCCGCGCTCTCCTACACCGCGGAGAGCTCGACCGCGCTGGGCTTCGGCTTCCGCTGCGGCTTCCTCGGCCTGCTGCACATGGAGATCATCCAGGAGCGTCTCCGCCGCGAATACGACCTCGACATCATCTCGACCTACCCCTCCGTCGTCTACCGCGTGCACACCACGGACGGCCAGGTCCACGTGATGGACAATCCCGTGATGATGCCGGACCCCTCGGCCATCGACCACGTCGAGGAGCCGACCATCCGGGCGAGCATCCACATCCCCGGCACCTCGATCGGCGACATGCTCGCCCTCATTCAGGAGAAGCGCGGGGTGCTGGAGCGCACGGAGACGATCGACGCCGAGCGCGTCGTGCTGGTCTGCCAGCTGCCGCTGAATGAGATTCTCGTGGACTTCAATGACCGCCTCAAGTCGATCACCCGCGGCTACGGGTCCATGGACTACGAGTTCGGCGAATATGTGACCTCGGACCTGGTGAAGATGGACATCCGCGTGAACGAGGAGCCGGTCGACGCCTTCTCCACCATCGTCCACGCCACCAAGGCCGAGGGCCGGGGCCGGGCGCTCTGCGAGAAGCTCAAGGAGCTGCTGCCGCGCCAGCTCTTCAAGATCGCCATCCAGGCCGCCATCGGATCCAAGGTCATCGCCCGCGAGACGCTGGGGTCGATGGGCAAGGACGTGACGGCCAAGTGCTACGGGGGTGACATCACCCGCAAGCGCAAGCTGCTGGACAAGCAGAAGGAGGGCAAGAAGCGCATGAAGCAGATCGGCAAGGTCGACATCCCCCAGGAGGCCTTCATCAAGATCCTCAAGAACGAGGGCTGAGCCCCATTCAGGCTTTTCCTCGGGGGGCGGCGGGCTACTGTGTCCCCACCCCCATGGGATTCTTCGAGGACTACCGCCATCGCCGCCGTCAGCGCAAGATCTGCCGCGGTCTGCTGAAGACGGCCCGCGCCATCGAGCTCTACCGGGGCGACGTCCTTTCCGCGGAGGACCTGCGCGAGCTGCGCGCGGACGCCGCCCGCGTGAGCGAAGAGGCCGCACGCCGGCCGCGTCCGGACGCCGCGGCGGTCGAGGCCGCCATCCTGCAGCTGCACAAGACGATGGTCCGCACGGGCGGCAAGATCTACCCGATCACCGCGGTGTCCGACTTCGTCGACATGGTGGTGATGGCCGCGATCGTCGCCGGCGGCATCCGCAGCTTCTTCCTCCAGCCCTTCAAGATCCCGACGAACTCGATGTGGCCCACCTACAACGGCATGACCGCCGAGGTGCGCTCGCCGGGCCAGCCCGTCCCGGATCCCGCCGTCCGCGCGCTGAACCTGCTGCAGTGGACTTACACCCACGTCATCCCGGCCCAGGCCGACGGCGAGGTCCTCATCCCGCTCACGTCCTTCCGGACGCCGGGGCGGAAAGAATACGCGCTCGCTTCCAAGTCCAGCAGTCCCAATTCGGGGCTCCTCGGCACGGGGCTCTTCGGCGGACGGGACGACAGCTACCAGCTGCTGGTCGGAGGCAAGGTCCACACGATCACGGTGCCCGGCGAATTCGGTTTCGAAGGCGTGCTGCTGCGCACCTTCTTTCCCCGGGAGGCGGCGCTGACGCCCCGGCGGCAGGACGCGGCCCGCTGGGCCGCGGTGTTCGAGCGCGCCAACCGAGAAGGCCTGATCGAGGAGGGTCCGGGCGGCGCTTTCCTGCGCACGGGCGTCCGGGTGAAGCAGGGCGAGCCGGTCCTCAACTTCGACATCAAGACGGGCGACTTCCTGTTCGTCGACCGGGTGTCCTACCATTTCCGCAACCCCGCCCGCGGGGACACCTTCGTCTTCCAGACCGGCAACATCCCGGGGCTGGCGGACGGCCTCGGCCGGCCCTCGCAGAGCTACTACGTCAAGCGCGTCGCCGGCACGCCCGGCGACCGCATCCGGGTCGACGACGAGGGGCGTCTGCTCGTCAACGGGGTGGTGGCCACCACGCCCGAGCCGGTGGCGCTGAACAACCGTCGCGCCACGGACAAGGGCTACTACGGCTTCCTTACTTCGGCGGGCGGCTATCAGTATGCGATTCCGCTGGACCGTGAGCACACGGTCTCCGCGGGCATGTATTACGCCTTGGGTGACAACTCCGCCAACAGCTACGATTCGCGCGGCTGGGGCGAGGTGCCCGCCCGCGACGTGGTCGGACCTCCGCTCATCATCCTCCATCCGTTGAGCCATCGGTGGGGTCCGGCGAAGTGAAGGTAGGGACGTGATTGCCATCACGTCCGTGGGCGGACGGGGGTTCAGCCGCGCAGGCCCTTCAGGCGCCAGGCGGCGTCGGCCTCGCGGTCGGTCCGGAACTCGATGACGCGCACGCCCTTGCCGCGGACTTCGAGCAGGCGGCGCAACGAGCTCCAGCCTTCGGCGAGGTCATGGCGCACCTTGTGCGCGGCGCAGAGCTTGCCGAGGTCGGCCGCCTGCGGCGTGCCCCAGAGCTGTTCGAAGCGTGCGTGCTTCGCGACGGCGAGATGGTTGAAGATGCCGCCGCCCTGGTTGTTGATCACGACGACGGTGAGGTCGCCGCGATGGCCGTAGGCGGAGAGCAGCGCGTTGCTGTCGTGCAGGAAGGTCAGGTCGCCGCAGAGAAGCACGGTGCGTCGGCCGTCGAGCGAGGCGCCCAGCGCGGTCGAGACGGTGCCGTCGATGCCGTTGGCGCCGCGGTTGCAGAGGACTTCCGGGCCGGGACCGGAGGGATGGTAGAACCACTCGAGGTCGCGGATCGGCATGCTGCTGCCGACGAAGAGGCGGTCATCGGGGCCGAGGGCCTCTTCGAGCGCCGCGACCACGCGTCCTTCGAAGGGCCAGTCGACGTCGATGATGCGCGCGAGCTTCTTCGTCGCGGACTGCTGTGCCTTTTGCCAGGCCTTGCCGTAGGCGGTGGAGCGTCGGACTATCTTGGCCGTCGAAGCGGTCAGCCGAGCATCAAGGCGGCTTCCGCGCGAATGGGTCGGGTCGACGTTCTCGCCGGGTCGGCCGATCTGCATCGTCTGGAGGTCGGTTTCTTTCAGCCACGCCCGCAGGACCTTGCTGGTCGGCAAGGGTCCGACGAACAGGGCGAAATCCGGTCTCAGGGCGCGAGCTGACTTGGCGTCGCGCAGGATGAAGTCGTAAGCCGAGACAAGCGAAGCGTCCCCCGCGAGGTCGCCGCGCAACGTGCCGGCGCCGTCGGCGAGGATCGGCCAGCCGGTGAGGTGGGAGAGCTGGCGCAGCGCGGCGGCGCCGTCCTCGCGGTCCTCGAAGGCGTGCGGACCGACCACGATGACGCCGCGGACGGTCAGTGCGGGAAGAAACCCGGCCAATGTCTGAGGATCGGCCAGCCCCCCGGGCCCGATCTTGAAGGAGGTGCCGGCGGTGAAGCTGTCGGGATCAAAGCCCTTCGGAACTTTGAAACCCTTTTCCGGCTCGGAGGGCGGCAGAGGGTCGCGGAAGGGCAGATTGAGGTGCACCGGGCCGGCCAGAGGGCCTTGCGAGCGCTGCCAGGCGTCGACCAGCAGCTGACGCCAGTGGCGTAGCAGGGTGAGGTCGGCGCCAGGCACGGCGGCTTCGGCTGACCAGACGGGGTAGGAGCCGAAGAGTCCGTTCTGGGCGATGGTCTGTCCGGAATGACATTCGCGGAGCTCGGGCGGACGGTCAGCGCTCAGGACGAGCAGAGGGGTGGCCGCGAGGCGCGCCTCGACGACCGCGGGCAGGTAATTGGCGGCGGCGGTGCCGGAGGTGCAGAGCAGGGCGGCGGGACGGCGGGTGGCCTTGGCGATGCCGAGGGCGATGAAGCCGGCCGAACGCTCGTCGAGGGCGACCGTCACATGGAGGCCGGCGGCTTCGGCGAAGGCGTGGGCCATCGGGGTCGACCGCGAACCGGGCGAGATCACCACGTGCGTCAGGCCGAGGCGCATGAGCTTCCGCACGCCCACGTCCGCCCAGAGGGCGTTGGTATTGGCGGGTCGGAAGGCCTTGGCCATGTCCCTCCATCCAACCGCAAGCTTCCGCCGGGGCAAGGCGAGGATGCCCTTGCCGGTGTTGCCAGCGTCCAAATGGGCGGATTTGATGCCTGCGTGGAGCTGCTCGTCCATCTGGCGCCCCTGATTCTGGCCGTGATCGCGGCCTGCCTGCTCGCCTGGGCGGTCTGCGCCGGGATGTCCTTCGCGGTGGACGGCACGCACGTCCGGGTGCTCATGTTCGGGCGCACGATCCGTCGCGTCGCGCTTTCCGACATCGAATGGGCGGACCGACGCTGGGACTTCTGGAATGAGCACTACGCGGTCTCCCTCCGCCCCTCCAGGGTGGTCAGGCTGAGACGACGGACCGGCCTCTTCCGGAGCTTCATCATCACGCCGCCCGACGGAGCTTCCTTCATCACCCTGCTGCGTGAGCGGGGCGTCACGATTCGCCCATGAGACTTCTTTCCCTCCTTCTCTTGGCCGGGCTCCTGCCGGCCTGTGCGGCTCCGGAATCAGGAACGCCCGAGTTCTTCGCCATGGACACGGCGGCTCGCCTTGCGCCGCCGGAGAACACGGAGCTCCTCGCCCGTTTGGGCTATTCCGGTCTGGGCGGCCGTCCGTCGACCGCGCGCGTCCATGCCGAGGCGTTGCGGACCAAGGGGCTGAGGTTCCTCAACGCCTACCATGTGACACGCATCGACGCGCGGACGGACGCGCTGCCTTCCGACTTGGTGCGGGCGGTCGATGATCTGGCCGGCCTGGACGCCGTGCTCTGGCTTGCGATCCAGAAGGTCGAGCTGGGCGACGCTTCCGCCGCCCGGCCGGCGGAGCAGGAGCGCGAGGCCGCGGTCGATGCGACGCTGCGCCGGCTGCTTGCGTATGCCGGACCTCGCAAAGTGCGCGTCTCGCTCTATCCGCACGCGAATTTCTGGGGCGACCGCTTTGAGACCTGCCTGCGCGCCGTCGAGCGCGTCCATGACCCTCGGTTGACGGTCACTTTCAACCTTTGCCACTGGCTCAAGGTCGAAGGCGGGCAGGCCGATCCGCTGCCCCTCATCCGCCGGGCCGGCCCAAGGCTCGAGTTCGTGACCATCAACGGCGCCGACGCCGGTGACACCGTGAAGATGGGCTGGGATCGTCTCATCCAGCCCCTCGGCCGCGGCACTTATGACGTCGGCGCTTTCGTCGCGAGCGTGCGCGCCGCCGGGTATCGCGGACCTTTCGGTTTCCAGGGCTACGGCATCAAGATGGAGCCGGAGCCCCTTCTCGCCGAAACCATGGCCGCTTGGAAGAAGATGGGGAGGTAGGGTGTATTGGGCATAGGGCTAGGGCTAGGGCTAGGGCTAGGGACAGGGACAGGGGCAGGGACAGGGACAGGGCTGGGGCTAGGAAGGGGCAGGGCTAGGGACAGGGGCAGGAAGCATAAAAGATGCTCAGTGGATCGGAGGCATGGAGACCTAGACTTTGGATCCCGATCAACCACTGATTCTTCCGAGCAGCTCTCATTTCTAGCCCTAACCCCAGCCCCAGCCCCAGCCCTAGCCCTGTCCCTGTCCCTTGAAACAAAGAACCCCGGTCGCCCGGGGTTCTTTCGTTTCACCGGCTCACTTTCCGGCCGCGTGCTCCTTGGCGTGCTCGCGCAGCGGATCGTAGGCGAAGTCCTTCTTCAGGTCGCGCCAGGAGGCGTGCACGTGGTTCGCGCCGCCCTGGAAGTTGGCGAGTTCGAAGAGGAACGTCGGTCCCTGGATGCTGTAGTAGTGCGGCTCGCCGACTTCGAGGCCGCCGTTCCAGGCGAAGACGATCTGATCCTTCACCGCGTCGATGGCCTGGAGCTCGCGCACGGCGAAGTCGGGTCGGGTGCGGCTGACGTATTCAAAGATGATCTTCGCGAGGGTCTGGCGCTGCTCGAGCGTCAGCTCCGTGGAGGGGATCCCACGGTGCTTGATGAGGCCGTCGGCCTTCTGCTTGTTGCCGGTGACGATGTCCTTGAAGGGGTCCTTGTTGAGGAAGCCCTTCTTGCGCTGCTCTTCCGTCAGCGACTTGGCGAGCTGGCGTCCGAGGTCGTCCTCGTGCTCCAGCAGCTCGAAGCCGACCGGGCCGGGCTGGCCTTCCTTGATCTTCCCGGGGTTGCTGGCGAAGAACGAGGGCGTCGAGCTCACGAGCTCGCCGTCGACGAGGGTGAAGTTGAGCGAGAGGTGGTGGCCTTCCCAGCGGAAGCCCCAGGTGCCCTTGGCGTCAGGGGCGCCGAAGATCGAGACGAGGTAGTTTTCGGCGTCGCGCTTGGGGCCGGAGCCTTTCTCGAGCTCGAACAGCAGGTGCTCGAGGGCCATGATGGACTCGGCCTTCATGTGGCCGCGTCCGCTGAGGGCCACTGAGAGCAGGGCCTGGGCGAAGTGGCGCTGCCCCGGATTCATCTCCTTGAGGGGAAGTCCCTTGCGCTCGGCGGGCACGAAGATCCAGTTGGTGCGCTCGGCGTCATCGAACTTGAAGGTCGCCTTCGCCTTCTGCTCGGGCTTCAGCGAGCCGAGGAACGCGTTGGCGGCCTTCGACATCTCTTCGCCGGCGGTGTGGGCTTGGGAGCTGGCGGCGGCCGCGAGCAGGGCGATGAGGACGCGGAGGGTGCGGGGCAGGGTGGTCATGGGGTCAGATGAGGACAGGTATGTAGGGGATGGGTTCCCCGAGAGCCAGAAGGAACGGCATGTTAGACAGGGCCAGGGACAGGGGCAGGGCTAGGGCTAGGAAAGGATGCACGAGTTCCTTTTCCCCACGACGGATTCAGGCCGATACCTGTCCCTGGCCCTGGCCCTAGCCCTGTCCCTATTAAGCTCCCTCTGCCTCGCTCAGCCTCTGCGCGGCCTGTTCCCAGACCGTGGTCGCCGCCTGCAGGGATTCTGCGACGGCTTTGAGTTCGGCGTTCAGCTGCTGCACTTTGGCGCCCTGCGAATAGGTGGCCGGGTCGGAGAGTTCGGCCGTGAGGGCGGCCTGCCGGGCCTCGAGTTCGGCGATCTGCTGCTCCGTCTTCGCCACTTCGTTCTTCAGCTTGCGCAGCTCGGAGGCGGAAGGTTTCGCCGCGGGCCTGGGCTTCTCGGCCTTGGGCGCCTCGGCCTGCTTCGGACGGGCGTCCGTGAAGCCGGCGGTCAGGGCGGCGCGCTCGTTGCCCGCCTTGGATTTCTCGAGGTAGTAGCCGTAGTCGCCGGCGTAGGGCGTCAGCCGGCCGGAGTGCACGTGCAGGACGGTCCTGGCGACCTGACGGATGAAGTGCACGTCGTGGCTGACGAAGAGCAGCGTGCCCTCGTAGCCCTGCAGGGCGGTGATGAGCGCGTCGATGGAGGAGATGTCGAGGTGCGTCGTGGGCTCGTCCATCAGCAGGAAGTTCGGCGGATTCACCAGCAGCTTCACCAGCGCGAGACGCGACTTCTCGCCGCCCGAGAGCACCGCGACCTTCTTGTGCACGTCGTCCTTGCGGAAGAGGAAGGCCCCGAGCATCCCCCGCGCCTGCTGCTCCGTGAGGCCGTTCTCGTTCGTCCGGAGCTCCATCACGTTCTCCAGCACCGTCAGCTTCGGGTTGAGGTTGTCGACGCGGTTCTGCGAGAAGTAGCCGGTGATGACGTTGCCGCCTTCCTCGCGGAGGCCGCCGTTGATCGGCACCACGCCGGCGAGGATCTTGAGCAGGGTCGACTTGCCGGCGCCGTTGGGCCCCACCAGCACCGTGCGCTGCCCGCGTTCGCACTCGTAGCAGAGGTCCTGGTAGACCACGTGGTCGCCGTAGGCCTGCCGGACGCCCTCGAGCTTCATGACCTTGAGTCCGGAGCGCGGGGGCTGGGGGAAGCGGAACTGGATCTTCTTCAGGTCGTCCTCGGGCTCGTCGATCGCCACCTCCTCGAGGCGGGCGATCTGCTTCTCCTTGGACTTGGCCCGCGAGGCCATCGACGCCTTGGCGCCGAAGCGGTCCACGAAGGTCTGCAGGTGCGCGATCTCGCGCTGCTGGTTCTTGAAGAGCGCCTGCTGGCGCTCCTTGCGGGCCTCCCGTTCGACGAGGAAGTCGTCGTAGTTGCCCGTGTATTCGTGCAGGCGCTGGCCGCGCAGCTCGATCATGCCGGTGCAGAGGGCGTTGAGGAACGCGCGGTCGTGGGAGATGACCACGAGGCCGCCGGGGTAGCGCGTGAGGTAGTCCTGGAACCACAGCAGGGCCTCGAGGTCGAGGTGGTTGGTCGGTTCGTCCAGCAGGAGCAGGGTGGGCTCGCTCACGAGCAGGCGCGCTAGGTGCGCGCGCATGACCCAGCCTCCTGAGAAGGTCTTGGCGGGCTTCTGGTGGTCCGACTCGCGGAAGCCGAGGCCGGCGAGGATCTTCTTCGCCCGCGGTTCGAGCGTGTAGTCGATGTCCCAGTCGTCGTCGTTCTCCGGCTCGAGCTTCCCGCCGCTGGTCGCGATCTGCAGGATGGTCTCGTCGCCCACCGGCGCGCTCTCCTGGGGCAGGAAGCCGAAGTCCGCGCCGCGCTCCCACTCGATGAGCCCCTCGTCGGGCTGGTCCTTCCCCAGGATGATGTTGAAGAGCGTCGACTTGCCCGCGCCGTTGGCGCCGACCAGCCCGAGCCGGTCCGTGCGCGCGATGTTCAGCGACACCTCCGAGAACAGCGTCCGGGGGCCGTAGGACTTCGACACGTTGGCGATGGTCAGCATCGGTCAGCCGATGAAGGGGCCAACGAGTGCGAGGGCAAGAGAAAGGAGGGTCGGTGACCGAGCCTGGCGGGGCGCGTGCAAATGCGAACGGCGGCCATGGCAACGGCCGTCCCGCCCAAGGCACCGAGTCAGCCGGGGATCAGTTCTCTGCGCCTCCGGACCTCTTCTGTCCGTTTGCTAGCCCTGCCTCTGGCCCTGGCCCTGTCCCTGTGGAGCTGAGTCGGAGCTTCGCTCCGACTCAGCTCCACTTCAGCTTGCTTCGGAGGACGTCGAAATGGGACAGGTCCTTGGGACGCAGCAGTCCGAGCCGCACCTTGGCGGTGCGCACGATCAGGGGCAGGCGCCCGACGGCGTCGAGGGTGGGGCGGCCGTCGACGGAAACGCCGAGCTGGCCGACGTCCTCGCTGCGCACCTCGAGTTCCGCCTCTCCGTCGAAGACCACGGAGCGGTTCGACATCGTGTGGGGGCAGATGGGCGTGAGGGCGATGACGGAGGCGGCGGGATCGACCAGCGGTCCGCCGGCGGCCAGGCTGTAGGCGGAGGTGCCCGTCGGCGTGGCCAGGATCAGGCCGTCGGCGCGATACTCGTTCACGGGGGCGCCGTCGGCGCGCACCGAGAACCGTCCCATGCGGAAGGCCTCGCGGGTCTTGAGGACCACGTCATTGAGGGCCAGGGCGAAGGAGCCGTCGGCGAAACGCACCTCGAGCAGCGCGCGTTCCTCCTTGCGGCAGTCTCCCGCCAGCACGGAGCGGACCGTCGCGGCCACGTCCTCTCCGGGATAGGCGGCGAGGAAGCCGAGCTTGCCGCGGTTGATGCCGAACAGCGGCACGCCTTCGAGCGCGGCGGCTTCCGCCACGCCGAGGAAAGTGCCGTCGCCGCCGACCACCACGCAGGCGTCGGCGCCGCGCAGCACCTTCCGGTCGACCGGCCAGCCGTCGGCGACCTCGAGGGTCACGCCGGCGGCCTGGGCGGCCGAACGCACGGCCTGCACGATCTGCTCCGCTCCGGACTTGGAGCGGTTGACGACGAGTGCCAGGCGGCGGATGGCCATTGGGTCAGTCTTGCGGGCCGGGCCCGGGAGGGCAAGGCCAAGGCAGGCCGTTGCGGGCCCTTTTCAGGCCTTTCCAGCGGCGTCCAGGGCCTCGTTGAGCTTCGTGACGTCGGTGCCGCCGCCCATGGCCGCGTCGGGCTTGCCACCGCCCTTGCCGCCCATCCGGGCGCAGGCTTCGGAGACGATCTTGCCGGCGGACTTGCCGGCCTTGATCGCGTCGGCTCCGCAGTTGGCGACCAGGGAGGCCTTGTCGCCGAAGGCGGCCGCAAGCACGACCACGGCGGCCGGTCCGACCTTGCCGGCGACTTTGGCTCCGAGGTCACGCAGCTCGTTGGGCGACTCCAGGCCGGGGGCCTGCGCGATGACGTACTTCAAACCGCCGCGTTCGACCGCCTTCGCGGCGAGCGAGTCCGCCAGCTGCGAAGCTTCGCGGTCCCGGTAGGACTTCAGGCGCTTCTCCAGCGCGGCCGAGTGCTCCATGACCTGTTCCAGGCGCTTGAGCAGGTCGTTGACCGGCGTGTTCGTCGCGGCGGCCAGGGACTTCAGCAGCTCGGCGTCGGCGCGGGCCCGCTCATACGCGGCCAGACCCGCGAGCGCCTCGATGCGGCGCACGCCCGCGGCGATGGCGTTCTCGCCCGTGATCCGGAAGAGCCCGATCTCGCCCGTGCGCCGCACGTGCGTGCCGGCGCACAGCTCCATCGACCAGCCGTCGAGCGAGCCGGCCTTGCCGCCGACCTGCACCACGCGCACGGACTCGCCGTATTTGTCGCCGAAGAACTGCATGACGTCCGGGCGGCCCTTGACGGAGGCGTAGGGGACTTCCGTCCAGGAGACCGGCTCGTCGGCGAGCACGCGTTCGTTCACCAGACGCTCCACGTCCGCCACCTGGCCGGGCGTCAGCGCCTGTCCGTTGAAGTCGAAGGTCAGCTTGGCGGGGTCGACCGCGGAGCCCTTCTGCGAGGCCTCCTTGGAGACGACCTCGTGCAGCGCCCAGTGCAGGACGTGCGTGACCGTGTGGTGGCGCTGGATGGCGTCGCGACGGGCGCGGTCCACGGCCACCTCGACCGTCGCGCCCTTTTCCGGCGCCTCCTCGCCGTCGAGGAAATGCAGCCAGGTCTGGCCGGACTTCTGGGTGTCGGTGACGCGCCACTGGCGGCCGCCCTGCGTGATCACCGCGGTGTCGCCCACCTGGCCGCCCATCTCCGCGTAGCACGGGGAGCGGTCCACGATGACGGCGGTGCGGTCCTTGATCCTGGCGACCTGGACGACCTTGGCCGCGGCGGCGAGGGCGTCGTAGCCCGTGAACGCGGTCGGATGCTCCGAGCCGACGTCGGAAAGCGTGATGACCTCCTTCTTCTGGGCGGCGCGGGCGCGGGCGCGCTGCTCCTCCATGAGCTTCTCGAAGCCGGGCACGTCGACCGTCAGGCCGCGTTCGCGGGCCATGAGCTGGGTCAGGTCGAGCGGGAAGCCCTGCTCGTCATAAAGCCGGAAGGCGACGGCGCCCGGGATGGCGCCGCCGGCCTTCAGCTTGGCGGCCTCCTCCTCGAAGAGCGCGATGCCCTTGTCGAGCGTGCGGTTGAAGGACTCCTCCTCGAGGCGGATCACCTCGGCCACGACGGCGCGGCGCGCGCGGATCTCCGGGAAGACGTCGCCCATGGTCTCGGCGAGCACGCCCACCAGCTGGTGGAAGAAGCCGTTCTTCAGGCCCAGCGTGCGTCCGTAGCGCACCGCGCGGCGCAGGATGCGGCGCAGGACGTAGTTGCGGTCGGAGTTGCCGGGCTGGATGCCGTCGGCGATGGCGAAGGACAGCGTGCGGATGTGGTCGGCGATGACGCGGAAGGCCACGTCGTCCTTCTCCTGCTGCGTCGCGCCCGTGGTGCCGGGAGCGGGCAGGGTGGAGCCGTAGCGCTTGCCCGAGAGCTCCTCCAGGCGGCGGAAGAGGGGCGTGAAGACGTCGCTCTCATAGTTGGAGATGACGCCGGAGAAGTCCTTGAAGCCCTTGGTGCACTGCATGATCCCCGAGACGCGCTCGAAGCCCATGCCGGTGTCCACGTGACGGGCGGGCAGGGGGCTGAAGGTGCCGTCCGGGTTGGCGTTGAACTGGATGAAGACCAGGTTCCAGATCTCCATGCAGCGGGCGTCGCTGCCGTTCACGAGCGCGCCTTTGGTGTCGCCGGCGGGCGTGAGGTCCACGTGCAGCTCGGTGCAGGGGCCGCAGGGGCCGGTCTCGCCCATCATCCAGAAGTTGTCCTTCTTGTTGCCGTTGACGATGTGCACGGCGGGGTCGAGTCCGGCGGCGCGGAACTTCTCGGCCCAGACGTCCCAGGCCTCCTGGTCGAACTCGGACGGATCGCCCTTGGACTTGTCGGGCTTGTAGACGGTGGCGTAGAGGCGGTGCTTCGGGAACTTCCAGACCTCGGTCACCAGCTCCCAGGCGTAGTCGATGGCCTCGCGCTTGAAGTAGTCGCCGAACGACCAGTTGCCCAGCATCTCGAAGAACGTGTGGTGGTAGGTGTCCAGGCCCACGTCCTCGAGGTCGTTGTGCTTGCCGCCCGCGCGGATGCACTTCTGGGTGTCGGCCGCCCGGCCGGGGGAGTAGGGGCACTTGGTCTGCCCGAGGAAGATCGGCACGAACTGGTTCATGCCGGCGTTCGTGAACAGCAGGTTCGGCGAGTCCGGCATCAGGCTCGACGACGGCACGATGGCGTGCTGCTTGGACTTGAAGAAGTCCAGGAACGACTGGCGTACTTGGGCGGAGGTCATGGACGGGCCGGGAAGGGGCGATTTAAAGCCCCTCCCTGCCCAAAAGGGAAGGATTAACCCCGCCCGGAGGCCTCTCAGCCCGCCTTGCGGGTGAGTTCGGAATGCACCCGCAGGAGGGCGTCGACCCCCTCCGCATAGTAACCGGCGAAACGGGCGATCATCTCATCCCCGTGCCAGGACACCACCCCGGTCTGGAAGCCCAACGTGGCGTCGCCGACGCCGCCGGGGTCGTCCTTGGGGATGCTCTGGCTGAAGTGCAGGGGATGGGGCGCGCTCTTGGCCAGACGTTCCTGCTCCTCGATGTACTGGGCCACGGTGTCGAGTTCGCGGGTGCCGTCGAAGGTCAGCCAGACGCGCGCCTCGCCCGGCACTTCGCCTTCGCGGGGCTGGTAGAAGAGGCGGAGCCGCGCGGTCGAGCCGGGCAGGCTCACGCGCGCGTTGAAATGGTCGGTCGCCACGAGCCGGGCGGAGGGGCGGAGGGCCTTGAGCCTTTCGGCGACGGCCTGCCAGAGTGCGGGTCTCATCTGCTTCCATCCTGCCCCGTCCGGCGCGTCGCGCAAGCGGACGTCGTGTCATCCGTCGCGATGTGAATAAAAAGAAAGGGCGCGCCTCGCGGCGCGCCCGGTCCGGCCTTCAGGCGGGATTCACTTCTTCTTGCCCTTGGCGGCGGGAGCGGGCAGCGGATGCGCCTTCAGCACTTCCTCGGCCACGTACATGTCGGTCTTGGACTTGGTGGCCTGACGCACGCGCTTCACGTCGGCCGCCTTCACGGGCGGCAGGTTGTTGCCCCACGACTGGCGGACGTAGGTGATCACGGCCGCGACTTCCTCGTCCTTGAGCAGCTGGCCGAGGCCGGTCATGACGGGCTGTCCCGCGGCCATGTCGCCGAAGGTGCGTCCGTCGTGCTGCATCGGACCGTAGAGCCCGTTGAGCACGATCTTGATGACGCGGTCGGGGTCGCCCTCCAGCCAGTTGCTCTTCACGAGCGAGGGGTAGGCTCCCACGCCGGGCTTGCCGGGCACGTCGGCTCCCTTGCCGTCGGGCTGGTGGCAGGTCACGCAGTGGGCCTCGCGGAAGTACACGTCCTTGCCGAGTTCGTAGAGCTTCTTGTCGGCCTGGGAGAGCTTGCGGTCGCTCGGTCCGTAGGAGACCTCCTTCGGCGGCACGAGGACCTTGGGGTCGACGAGGCCCTTGCCTTCGGGCAGGGAGGTGAGCTGTTTCACGGTCTGGCGCAGGCAGTAGTTGATGAAGCGGTCCTTGTCGTCCTTGAGCTTCATCGCGGCCTCGAGCGCGGGCTTCACGTCCGCCCCCTTGAAGAAGCTGAGCGTGCGCGCGGCCTCGAGACGCACGCGGGGGTGCGGATCCTCGGCGGCGGCGGCGGCGAAGGCGAGGGCTCCGGGGATGCGGTCGCGCTGGTAGCAGACGACGCGCAGGGCCTGGGCGCGGGCCTGGTGGGCCGGGGACTTCAGCAGGGTGCGGATGAGGTCGAGGTTCACGGTGTCGTGCCACTGGTGGACCCAGAGGGCCTCGAGGATGTGGTGGGCGTCCTCGGGCTTGGCCGGGTCGAACTGCTTCACCCACTTCTGGACGGCGGCGATGACCTTGTAGGAGTCATGCTTGTGGAGTTCGACCTTCGCGCGCTGGCGCACGTTGTCCTCGTGCTCCTTCAGCAGCTCCAGCAGGGCCTCGATCGGCTCGCCGTCGATCTTCTTCGGCTTGAGCAGGGGGCGCGAGGGGTAGGTCACGCGGTAGAGCCGTCCGTGCTGGTGGTCGCGGTTCGGGTCGCGCAGGTGGTGCTGGAGGTGGCCGATGAGCATCTGCGACCAGTCCATGACGTAGACCGAGCCGTCCGGCGCGACGGCCATGCCGGAGGGACGGAAGTTCGGGTGGGTCTTGATGTCCTTGGCGTAGAGGAAGCCGGGCTCGAGCGTGGTGCCCTTGATGCCGGCGCCGTCCTCCTCCAGCTTGGCGCGGAAGACGCCCTGGTAGGTGATGACGTTCGCGTTGAGGAAGTCGCCCTGCCAGTCGTCGGGGAAGTGGCGGCTGCTCAGGATGGTGGTGCCGGGGCAGGGCCGGGAGGGGCGGTTCCAGAACTGGAAGTAGCCCGGGTGCGCGCCGCTGTCGAGGTGGCCGGTGAAGCCGGGTCCGAAGTAGTTGGCGTTGCCGGTGGCGTCGGTGATCAGGTCGTTGCCCCAGTAGTCGAAGACGCGGCCGTGCGGATTGGCGAAGCCGTACGGGGCGTGGCGGTAGAGCTTCCCGGTCTGCGGCTCGAAGCGGTAGATGGCGCCGTTGACGTTGCGCATCACGCCTTCGGCGGTCTCGACCTGCGAGCGGTGGAAGACGCCGTCGGAGAGGTAGATCGCGCCTCCCGGTTCGTAGCAGATGGAGTTGGTCTCGTGGTGCGAGTCCGCGGCGTCCATGCCGGTGAGCAGACGCTCCTTCCAGTCGGCCTTGCCGTCGCCGTCGGTGTCGCGGACGAACCAGATGTCAGGGGACTGGATGAGGATGACGCCGTCCTTGTAGAACTGGAAGCCGGTGGGGCAGTTCAGTCCGTCGAGGAAGACGGAGGACTTCACGACCTTGCCGGTCGCGGGGTCGAGGTCGAGGACGAGGAGCTTGTCGAAGACCTTGGTCTTGGGGTTGGTCTCGGGGTAGTTGGGCCAGCAGGCGATCCAGAGGCGGCCCTTGTTGTCGAAGTTCATCTGCACCGGGTTGATCAAGTCGGGCACGTTCCTCTCGTCGGCGATGAACTCGACCTTGGTGCCCTCGGGAGAGCCGAGGTGCTGCAGGGTCTCGGCTCCGGGCAGGTAGGGGACGGGCTCCTTCCGGTTCGGCGGCACGGGGACGTCGCCCAGCAGGTTGTCGTCGCTCACCACGTAGACCTTGCCCTGGGCGGCGGCCCAGACGGCCTTGTCGCGGTTGGCGGTCTTGATGTCGCGGTTCTGGAGCTCGCGGCCGATGACGGTCGCGTTGTCGACGCCCTCATACTTGATGCGGGAACGCTGGCCGTAGATGTTGAACTGGTCGACGGTGCGGTAGCGGTGGTGCCATTCGGTCGACTTGTCGTTCACGGCGGCGCGGACCTTCTCGTCCACTTCCGGGGCCTTGCGGCCGAAGGTGCCGACGAACTGCAGGGGCGCGAGGGCGCGGTCACCCTCGGCGTTGACGTGGATGCCGTTGACGGTGAGGCGGACGGACGATTTCGCGAGGAGCTGCTGCGAGGGGGTGAAGAGGTCGACGAACTGGACGCCGGCCGACTTGGCCGCCTCGGCCATGGCCTTGACGTACAGGGCGAGGTTGACGTTGTTGCGGGCGGTCACCTTGGGATCGAAGAAGCGGGACTTCATGTCCTCGTTGGCGATGGGGGAGAAGAGCACGATGCGGGGCTTGCCCTGGCCGTAGTCGGCCTCGCCGTGCTTCTTCAGCCAGGCGGCTAGGTTCGAGCGGAAGGTGTCCAGGCCTTCGGCGCCCTTGAAGGACTCGTTGAAGCCCCAGTAGGCGAAGATGACGTTGGCGTGGAAGTGGGCCCCGGCGTGGTAGGTGACGTCAGTCTTGCCGGCCTTGGTGGTCAGCTGGCCGGGCTTCATGTCGAGGAAGTACTCCAGGGGCGGCACTTCGTCCGAACGGTGCGCCGGCACGCCCAGCTCGTCCCCGGAGAAGCCGAGGTTGCGGATCACGAGCTGGTGCTCGGGATGGGCCTGATGGATGAGGGCCTCGAAGTGGCCGTGGTGCTGCTGGCGGTCGGCCAGGCCTCCGCCCACGAAGGCGATGTGGTCGCCCTTCTGCAGCTGGAGGGTCTGGGCCGGCAGGACCGTGGCGAAGGTCAGGGCCAGCAGGGTGGAGAGCAGTTTGCGCATGGGTTTGTTGTCAGGGTAAAGATGGGAGGCCATGCTCGCGGCATGGTCATCTGGGGATTGGTTCTTACTGTGCGTTTTAGTCCCCAATGCCAAGGGGATTGTTGCTGGCCACCTGGCTGAGGGGGCAAGTGGGCGCGGTGACAAGGGGAGATCCTCTCCCTCCGGCCAAACGTTCAATCATTCTTCTGATCCTCCGAGCCTCTGGGCCTCTGGACCTCTGGGCCTCTGGGCCTCTAGTTATGGTACTCCTCCGGCCAGCCGTTGAACGGATCAACTGACTACGTCCCTGCCTGGCTCACTTGCCCAGCGCGCCGAGCACGGCCTTGGCGACGGTCTGACCCAGGGCTTCGGATCCG